>Ga0180104_1000099_pt1 | contig 19132 bp, 17 predicted proteins | sample EasRiv730_16_1Da_FD_121791 | JGI IMG/M metagenome (GOLD analysis project Ga0180104, IMG submission 121791) | Soil microbial communities from meander-bound floodplain in the East River, Colorado, USA - East River metaG ERMLT730_16_1Da | ecosystem: Environmental > Terrestrial > Soil > Floodplain ... | reverse complement strand
TACGAATGCCTGGTCAACGTCATGGCCGGTCAGCCGCAAGAGACGGTCGCGACGCCGGCGGTGCGCGAGCCGGCGAATGCCGCTCCGGCCGGGATTCGCGGCAATATCCTGCTGGTCGAGGACAATCTCATCAACCAGCAGGTTGCGCTCGGCATACTGCAGATCCAGGGCTACAACGTAACGGTCGCCAACAATGGCCGGGAAGCGCTGGATGCGCACGGACAAGGCGCCTTCGATGTCATCCTGATGGATTGCCACATGCCCGAGATGGACGGGTTCGAGGCCACGAGGGAGATCCGCGTACGCGAGCACTCGTCCGGCAGGCGCGTGCCCATCATCGCCTTGACTGCGAACGCGATGGCGCAGGATAGAGAAGCATGCCTGAGCGCCGGCATGGACGACCACCTGAGCAAGCCGTTCAGCATGCTCAGCTTGCAGGAGACGCTGGATCGGTGGATGTCCCGGGCGGCGTCCACCACATCGCACGCCGCGGAGCTCGCGGCGCGGGCGACCGCGAAGGCCGCCGAGGTGCTCGATCGGGGGGTGCTGGATCAGTTGAGCAAGGTGCGGACGAATGGCAAGCCCGAACTGCTCGCGCGCGTGATCAACCTCTATCTGGTCGAGTCGCCGAAGCTCATGCAGAAGCTGAAGCAGGCGGCGCGCGCCGGCGATGCGCCGGAGATCGCGCGCTCGGCCCATTCGCTCAAGTCGAGCAGCGCCAACGTCGGCGCGATGGTGTTGAGCCGCTATTGCGAGGACATCGAGACATCGGCGCGCCGTGCCGACACCGAGGAAGCCCGCAAGATCTTTGCGAAAATCGAGATGGAACACGGTTGTGTCCAGACCGCGCTGATGGCCGAATTCGAGCTGCTGGCCGCCGCCCGGGCGTAAGTGGCAAAAAAGTCGCAGCGCGAGCCGGAGCATCGGAGCAGACTGTCGGCAAGGAGGTTGCGATGAAGAAAGCTGTCGTCGTCTTGCTGGGTCTGCTCGCCGGGATTCCGGCGTGGGCGCAGGACTGGCCCGCAAAGCCGGTGCGCTTCATCGTGCCGTACCCGCCGGGCGGGGGGACCGACGTCATCGCGCGCATCGTGCAGACCCGCCTGTCGGAGGCGCTCGGACAGACGATCGTCATCGAGAACCGCGGCGGCGCCGGCGGCGCGGTCGGCACCGAGGCGGTCGCGAAGTCAGCGCCCGACGGCTACACCTTCCTGTTCACCCTTTCCTCGCACACCATCAATCCGCTGCTCTACAAGCTCCACTTCGACGTCGAGCGCGATTTCGCCCCGGTGACCCTGATCGTCAGCGTGCCGCAGCTGATCGCTGCCAACGTCAGCTCCCCGATCCACAGCATGCAGGACATCCTCACAGTCGCCAAGGCGCATCCGGGCAAGCTGCATTACGCCTCGGTCGGCAACGGCACGCCGTCGCACATCGCCGGGGAGCTGCTGAAGCTGAAGACCGGCATCGACATCGTTCATGTCCCGTACAAGGGCGGCGGGCCGGCGGTGGCCGACACCCTCGGCGGTCAGGTGTGGCTGCTTTTCGTCACCATGCCCGCGGCCATGTCGCATGTGCGCGCGGGCAAGCTGCGCCCGCTGGCGGTGACCACCCTCAAGCGCAACCCCGGCGCGCCGGACGTTCCCACGGTCGCCGAAGCGCTCAAGATTCCGGACTACGAGGTGGATTCCTGGTACGCGATGTTCGCGCCGGCGAACACGCCGCCGGCGATCGTGGCGCGAATGCAGCAGGCGGTCGCGCGCACGATCCAGCTGCCGGACGTGAAGCAGAGGCTGCTCGAGCAGGGAGGCGACACCGTGGGCTCCACCCCCGAGGAGCTCGGCCGCGTGGTGACATCGGAGCTGCGCAAATGGAAGCAGGTCGTCCACGACGCGAAGATCAAGCTGGATTGACGCCGGCCGGCTAGTTCCGGCCTCGCAGAAGAACCCCGGAGCTGTCGTTCCTGGCCAGGAACGAACGCCCTTTCGGCTTCCTGCTTAGTAACTACACTCCGGCCGAACGTAGCACTTGAACTCCACGACGTTGCCTGAAGGATCGACCACCATGAAGGTGTGATGCTCGTGAGCGCTGTTCGCAAATCGAACCGCGGGGCGCATCAAGAACTTGACGCCCAATTTCTCGATATGATCTTTCAGCCGGGAAAAATCTTCCATGCGCAGGCACGTAAGGCCGTGATGCCGGGGGTGTGCGCGCGGATTGGCCGCGATCGCGCGCCGCTCCAGGTGACATACCAGTTGAAGGACGCCGCCGAAGCTGAAGGTGACGCGGTCCTTGAGGACCCGCACGGGCTGCGCCCCGAGGACCTCTGCGTACCAGCGGGCAGCCTCCTCGAGATCGCGGCACGGCACGGCGATGTGGGCGATGTAGCGCCCCGTGGTGATCGGGGTGTTGTCCAGCAGCCCTTCGGTTGGCTCGAGCACTGCGTTGTCCATGATGGAACCCTAAGAGCTGGCCCTGCATTCTCAGCGGAAAAGGTGCGCTCCGAGTGTAAGCGGGGAGATGAACGACGAGGCGCGCACTTATTACGCGCCTGACACAATTTGGCCTTCAGGTGATCAGGATCGCCCGGTAGTCGTTGACGTTGGTGCGCGTTGGGCCGGTGACCACCAGGTCGCCCAGCGCGCTGAAGAACCCGTAGCTGTCGTGCCGGGCGAGGAAGTCTCTCGCGTCGCGCCGTGCCGCCGAAGCCGGCGACCAGATTGCTCCCGCATTGTCTTCGGTCCCGTCGATGCCGTCGGTGTCCGCCGCGATCGCCCAGATTTCGCCAAGCTCGATGCCGAGCGACAGCAGGAACTCCGTGCAGCGCCCCCCGCGGCCGCCCGCGTTTTCCCCGCCATCCTCGAGCGTCACCGTGCATTCGCCGCCCGAGATCAGCGCCGCCGGCCCCTTGGTGCGCCGGGCTAGGCGCGCCATGTCACGGCCGACCTCGCGTGCCTCGCCGGTGATGGTGTCGCCCAGGACCTCCGGGCGTACTCCCCGCGCGCGGAACACGTCGGCGGCTGCCTCGAGCGAACGGTACGCGGTCGCGATCACCTTATTTGTTGCTTGATTCACCGACTTGGGACTTTCAGAGAAGGGTCCGCGGAACTCGATGCCGTACTTGGCCAGAACGGCTTTCGCATCGTCGATGGTCGTCGGGTCGGGCGCGCACGGCCCCGAGGCGATGTGCGTGGGATCGTCGCCGGTGACGTCCGAGATGATGAGCGCGACCACCGGCGCCCGCGAGGCCGCGGCGAGCCGCCCGCCGGCGATGGCCGAAAGGTGCTTGCGCACCGTGTTGATCTCCTGGATGTCCGCGCCGCTCTTTAGAAGTTGGCTTGTAAGCGCCTTCAATTGCGCCATCGTTACGCCAGGCGCGGGCAGCGAAAGAAGGCTCGAGCCGCCGCCCGAGATCAGGGCGAGCAAGAGATCTTCCGGGCCCAACTCTCTTACGTTCTTCAGGATCTCTGTGGCGGCGCGCTCGCCCGCTTCATCGGGGACCGGATGCCCCGCCTCCACCACGCGAATGCGCTTGGTTGGCAGCCCATGCCGGTAACGTGTGACCGCGATGCCTTCCAGCGGGGAAGACCAATTCTTCTCGACCGCCAGCGCCATCGAGGCGGCGGCCTTGCCGGCGGCGGCGACGAAGGTGCGGCCTTTCGGCGCGGGCGGCAGGTGAGGGCCGAGGATCCTGAGCGGGTCGGCCGCGGCGACCGCGGCGCGGAAGCTCGCCTCGAGAAGCTCGCGCATCAGGGCGCGAACGTCTCCTTCGCGGCGCTCTTGCCGAGACCGTAGAACTTCGGGTAAGCGTCGCGGAACGCCTGCTGGATCTCGTCCACCGGCACGTCGGCGTAGACGCCGCGGTCGCGCAGATACTCCATGTGGCGCCGGTCGTCCTCGTCGAACGGATGGAAGATCGAATCCTCGCGGCCGTCGAACTCGAGCGGCTTCACCCGGAAGCGCGTGCACAGCGCGAGATTGAACGCCGGCGTCGCCTTGACCCATTTGCCGTCGACGCGCATCTCGGTGTAGCCGTGGTAGACGAAGAGATCGCTTCCCATGGTCTCGGCGAGGCGCGGCGTGGTGAGATGGTTTTTCACGTCGGCGAAGCCGACGCGCGCGGCGATGCCCGCGGCGCGCGCGCAGGCGGCGAGCAGCGAGGCCTTGCCGACGCAGAAGCCCTGGCCCGCTTCCAGCACCGCCGAGGCGCGGAACACCTCGGGGTGCGTGAAGTCGAGGAACGGGTTGTAGCGGATCTCGTCGCGCACCGCGTAGTACAGGGAAACGGCGCGTTCCCGCTCCGTCTGTCCCTTTGCATGTTGTTTTGAAAAAGTCACAACAGCGGGGTGCGCGCTGTCGATGTAACGGCCGGGTGTGAGGTATTCCGTCATTTGTCCAGTTTCATGAGGCGGCGGGCGCCGGCGAAGAGCGCGCTCTTCTGGTCGGCGAGGCCGTCGATCACGGAGAAGTGGTGCTTGCCGGGCATGGCGATGTCGCCGGCGAACGCTGAACGCCAGCGGCTGCCGAGGAGCGCGCTCTGCCGATGGAACTCGCTCGATTCGTCGCCGCCGACGCAGGTCATCACCGGCGCGCGCGTCGCCGGGGGCAGGAACGCCGGCGAGAGCTTGAGCGCGCCGGCCATATCGAGCCGCAGGTCGCCGTTCAGCCATTCGACCTCGACGAGGGGCCGCAGGTCGTAGAGCCCGCTGATGGCGAGTCCGCCTTTCCACAGGTCCTTGGGGAGAGCGCGGTCGAATACGGGCCATAGGGCGCACATCAGCATCGCGGTCAGGTGGCCGCCGGCCGAATGCCCCGCGACATACAGCCGGTCCTGGTCCATGCCGTATTGCTCGGCGTTGAGCCACAGCCAGCGGCTCGCGCGCAGCATCTGGCGCACGATCTCGTCCATCGTCACGCGCGGGCAGAGGTCGTAGTTCACCACGGCGAGCGACACGCCCGCGTCGACCCATGCCGGGGCGAGGAAGGAAAAGTCCTCCTTGCCGAGCGCGCGCCAGTAGCCGCCGTGGATGAACATCATGCAGCTGCCGTCGCCCTTGCGCGCCGGGAAGATGTCGACGGTCTCGCCCGGCTGCTCGCCGTAGTGACGGTCGAGATAGCAGGTCATGGTGCCGCGGGCGCGCGCCGAGGACTCGGCCCAGCGGGCCATGAACTGCGGGTGCTCGGGGACCAGCTCGCGGTTGTTGTATTCCCGGCTGAGGAAGCCCTTGTCCGGCGCGTTCATCCCCGTTTTTCTCTCCACAGCCCCATCGCTTCCTGCCCGGGGCGGTCGGAGAACGAGAACAGCACCGTCTCGCCCTTCGTTTCGAGCACCAGCGGATACCACGACGGCACGACAAAGCTGTCGCGCGGCTCGAAGTCGAAGCGCTCGCTTCCGATCGTCGCGCTTCCCGTGCCTTCGACGACCGAGAACACCATGCCGTCGGTGCAGCGGTAAGGCTGCGTCTTGAACCCCTTCGGCAGGAGCTGGATGAAGGCGGCGATGGTCGGCATCGCGTGCCCGCCGGAGAGCGGATTGATGAATTCCATCTTCCAGCCGTGGCAGGGGTCCGGGTCCTGGTCCTTCGCAAGCTTCGCCAGCGAGTCGCGGCTGCGCTCGTAGGGATAGTTGAAGATCGGCGAGGTCTTGCCGAAAGGCGCTTGCGCACCGAGCGGGACGAGGCCCTGGCCGAAGCGGGCGACGGACGCGCCCTCACTGCGCGACACCGGCTGCACCTCCTCCGAATAGACCTCGTGGAACTGCGCGGCGAAGGTCTGCACGATGCGGATGTCGAGGCCGTCCATCCAGACCACCGGCTCGTTGCCGGGGTTACCGTGGTCGTGCCAGGTCCACGACGGGGTGATGATGAAGTCCCCCGGACGCATCGTGGTGCGCTCGCCGTCGACCGCGGTATAGGCACCCGAGCCCTCGACGATGAAGCGTAGCGCCGACTGCGAGTGGCGGTGGCTGGGGGCGATCTCGGCCGGCAGGATGAGCTGCAGCCCGGCGTACAGGCTCTGCGTGATGCAGGACTCCCCGCGCATCCCCGGGTTCTCCAGGATCAGCACGCGCCGGATCGCTTCCTTGGCGGTGATCAGCTTCCCTGCTTCCATGAGGTAGGGCCGGGCGTCGCGATACTTCCAGAGCGCAGGCTTGCAGGGCGTGGATGGCTCGTTCGGGATGAGGTTGTGCAGCACCTCCCAGAGCGGCGCGAGGTTGTCCTTGTCCATGCGGCGGTAGAGGTCCTGCCGCGCGGAGCCGATGGAGGGTTGCGGAACGCTGGCCATGGTGGGTAATCCCTTAAAAAAGCGATTTTACGTGACTGGCTTCAGCCACACGACGGGCTTGCCGAGCTGCTTGCCCAGGGCCTGGCCTTCGGGATCGGCAAGCGCCGCCTCGCGGGCCTTGCGGATCGCCGCGGCCTGCTCGCGCGAATCGGCAGTCGCCGGGTTCTCGACCAGCGCGTCCAGGATGGCGAGGAAGTTGGCCTTGCTGCGCCGGTGGGTCTCGCCGTAGCCCTTGATCAGGCGCGCGCACTCGGCGATCTCGCGCGCCAGCGGCACGTCGCGGCCCGCCGCGTCGGCGACCAGCGCGAGCCAGCGCCCGATCAGCGCCTGCTCTTCCTTGTAGCGGTAGCTCATCGGCCGCCACGGGCGCAGCCAGGCGAGGCTGCGCACCAGCAGGTAGCCGAAGACGCCGGAGGTCCTGATATGCATGCCGACGTTGTAGGCGTCGAGCTTGCCGCGGCGTTCGGCCCATGCAATGAGCTTCTTTCCAAAATAGTATGGAAGAACAGACGCAAATTCCTCGACACCCGGCTTCAGGTAGTCGATCACGATGACCGGCTCGCCGCTTTCGGCTCCGACTTCCTTTCTGACTCTTTCAAACCGCGAAGCCCGCGTCTTCAGGTCGGCGACGCGGATGATGTCCTCGTAGGCCATCCACAGCGCGAGGTGGCGCGCGACCTCGGCGGCGAGCTTGGCGTTCGCGCCGAGGAACGGTTTCATGCGCTTTTCATAGAGGGTTACGTATTTTTCGCCCTGATAATCTCTCAGGCGGTCGACGCCCAACTGCAAGACTTCCCGCAGTTCCGTTGCTCGCTTCGGCGGAGGCGCTTCGGCCGGCGCCGGGCGCTCGCGCGCGGCGATCTCATAGCCGGCGGCGAAGCCGCGCAGGCTCGCCCCGGCGCCGCGCCCGCCGCGGCGGATGGCCTGCTCGCACGCCTCGCGCGAGAGCGGCAGCACGCCGCTTCCGGCCATGGCGCCGAAGAGCACCGCGTTGATCACCGTGCCGCTCTCCTGGGCAAGCTTGCGCATGTCGAAAAGCACCGCGCGCTTCGCGAGCTGCACCGCGGCGTCGAGCACGCGGCTGGATTCGAAGCGGCCGTCGGCCATCTGCATTTTCTCGACGGTGGCGTAGATGCGATGCGTCGAGGCGATGAGCGTGGTGCGCTCCGGGCTGACGAAGCCGTTCAGCATCGCGCGCCCGGCCTCGATCAGCTCGGAGGCGACCATCACGTCCACGTTGCCTGGACTCGGAGTGAGGGAGAGGACCGGTTCTTTCCCGCACAGGGCCGCGCGCTGCGCCGGATAGATTTCCAGATAGTAGGTCGTGGCGCCGGTGCGCTGCGCGACGCCCGGGATCGAGGTGGCCTGCGCGGGATAGCCGCTCTGCGTCGCGGCCTCCATCAGCCAGTCGGCCATGACGCCGCCGCCCTCGCCGCCGAGGGCGGCGATCAGAACAGTGATTGGGCGCTCCGGGAGACTCATGCGATCCGATGAAGCAGCTTGTCCCATACGCTCGGGTTCTGAATGACTTCGGCGCGATAGAAAGACGGGCACAGCACCGCGGCGTGGGCGTTCTCGCCGCACAAGCCGCAGCCGACGCAGCCGTCGATCACGGTGGCAACAGGGTCGCGGCGCAGGGGATCCGGGTTGTCTTTCACCGTGAGCGTTGGGCAGCCCGAGAGCCGGATGCACGAGTGATCCCCGGTGCACGTGTCTTCGTCGACGCCGTACTTCACGCGGATGGTTCTCTTTCCTTCAGACAAATTCTTTGCGACCTGAGGCCGTAGCCTCCGCTGCCGCTCGAGCTGGCACTCGCCCTCGGCAACGATCACCTTGAGCCCCTTTTCGCTGGTGGTCATCGCCTCGCGATAGGTCTTCGCCATCGCGCCGACGTCGTAGTTGTCCACCGTGCGCAGCCACTGCACGCCGATGCCGCGCAGCGTGTTCTCGATGCTGCGATCGTCGTTTTTCGGCGAGGAGATGAGCTCCTGCGTGCCCGTCGCCGAGGCGTAGCCGTTCTTCATGATCACCAGCACGCCGTCGCCCTTGTTGAGGAGATTGGAAGCGACGCCCGACAAGAGGCCGTTGTGCCAGAAGCCGCCGTCGCCCATTACCGCGACCGGCCGTCGGGCCGACATCGGCCCGACGCCGGCCGCGGCGGCGAGGCTCATGCCGTAGCCGAGGAGGGTATTGCCCTGCGAGAACGGCTCGAAGCTTGCGAACGCATGGCAGCCGACATCCATCGACACGTGCGGCCGGCCGATGTCCTGCGCCACGAGCTTCATCGCCGAGAACACCGGCCGCTCGGGGCAGCCCACGCAGAAGGTTGGCGGGCGCTGGGGCAGGGCGCCCAGAAGCTCTGAAGCACGGGTCTTCGCGGACTGCACGCCTTGCAGCCAGGCGTTGCCCGAGGATGTGTCCAGATGCGATGCATGCATGCCAAGGAAACGCGCAAGCCCTCGCACCATCGCCTCGACGTTGTACTCGCCAGCCATGTGCATGCAGTCCTTGCCGTGCAGCTTCGCTTGTACGTCTGCGCGGCGCAGGATCGTGGCGATCTCCTGCTCGATGAATTCGGGCTGGCCTTCCTCGAAGACGAGAACCGCTTTCTTGTCCGCGCAAAAGCCGGTGATCTCTTCCGGCACCAGCGGATAAACCACGTTCAGCGCCAGGATGGGAACGCGCGTCGCGCCGAACTGATCAGCCACCTCCAGCGTCGTCAGGGCTTTCATCAGGCCGTTGTACAGGCCCCCCTGGACGATGATGCCGACGTCCTCCGTTCCCGGGAAAATCTCGTTCAGCCGGTTTTCGAGAATGAACTTGCGTGCCGCGGGCAGGCGGACTTCGGCCTTGAGCTTTTCCTGGCGGAAGGTGGCGGGCGGGTGCGCGAGGCGGTCGTAGATGAACTCTTTCGGCGGACCGTCGAGCTTGTGCCGGGTTGAAACCGCGGGAGCGATATTTCTCCTGGAAGCAAAACTTCCCCTGACGTGGCAAGCGCGGATCCGCAGCTCCATCATGACCGGGGTGTTCGAGGCCTCGGAGAGCTCGAATCCGCGCTCGACCATGTCGACGATGGTGGCGAGGTTGGGCCGTGGGTCGAGGAGCCACATCAGCGACTTGAGCGCGAAGGCGTGGCTGCGCTCCTGCGCCACCACGCCGCCTTCGCCGTAGTCCTCGCCCAGCACGATCAGCGTTCCGCCCATCACGCCCGCGCTTGCGAGATACGAGAGCGCATCCGCCGCGACATTGGTGCCGACGATCGACTTCCAGGTCACGGCGCCGCGCGCGGGGTAGTTGATCGAGGCGCCGAGCATCGCCGCCGCCGAGGCCTCGCTGGTACAGGCCTCGACATGCACGCCGAGCTCGTCGAGGTAGTCCTTCGCCTGCACCATCACGTCGAGCAGGTGCGATACCGGCGCGCCCTGGTAGCCGCCGACGTACGACACGCCCGACTGCAGCAGCGCCTTGGTCACGGCGAGGATGCCCTCGCCGTGGAAGGTCTCGCCGTCACCGAGGCGCAGCGACTCGATCTCTTTAGTGAATTGCCGTTCCACGGAATAGGGTTCTCAGGGAGAAGAAGATGCGATCGAGAAAATTCGGATTCTGGATCACTTCCGCCCGGTAAAACGAAGGGCAGAGCACGGCGGCATGGGCGTTTTCGCCGCACAGGCCGCAGCCGACGCAGCCGTCGATCACCGTGGCCACCGGATCGCGGCGCAGCGGATCGGGGTTGTCCTTGATGGTGAGCGTGGGGCAGCCCGAGAGGCGGATGCACGAGTGGTCGCCGGTGCACGTGTCCTCATCGACCCCGTATTTGACGCGTACGGTTCTTTTTCCCTCAGAGAGTCTCTTTGAAGTCAAAGGCCGCAGTTTTCGCTGCCGCTCGAGCTGGCACTCGCCCTCGGCGATGATCACCTTGAGGCCCGGGTAGTCGGTGGTCATCGCTTCCTTCAGCGTCTTCGCCACCTCGCCGACGCGATAGTTGTCGACGGTCTTGATCCAGCCCACCCCGATGCCTTCCAGCGCGCGCTCCAGGCTCATGTCGGGCGCCTTGTGCTCGCTGTGCTGGGGCGAGGAGGGCAGCTCCTGCGTCCCGGTGGCCGAGCTGTAGCCGTTCTTCATGATGACGAGGATGCCGTCGTTCCTGTTGAACACCGTGTTGGCGATCCCCGAGGTGAGGCCGTTGTGCCAGAAGCCGCCGTCGCCCATCATCGTCACGGTGCGCTTGCCGAACATGGGATCTACGGCGGAGTTCGAGGCAAGACCGAGCCCATAGCCGAGCACGGTGTTGCCGATATTGAAGGGCGGCAGCGTGGAGAAGAGATGGCAGCCGATGTCGGCCGACAGGTGGAACTTGCCGCTCTCTTTCTCGAGGACCTTCATCGCCGAGAACACCGGCCGCTCCGGGCAGCCGACGCAGAATCCGGGCGGCCGCTGCGGCAGTCCGGCGAGGAGCTCGGAAGCTTTTTTCTTCAGCGAGAGGATGGGCTGAACGCGCTCGGAGCGATCGAGGAACCTCGAAACGCCGGTGAGCACGACCTCGCCGGTGTACTCGCCGGCGAGCGGCAGCACGTCCTTGCCGCTCACCTTGACGCCGTTTGCCCCGGCGCGCCGCAGGGCGGCGAGCACCGCGTCCTCGATGTAGGCGGGCTGGCCTTCCTCCACCACGAGAACCGCGGTTTTGCTTCTACAAAAATCCGTGATCTCGTCGGGGATCAACGGGTAGGTCACGTTCATGCAGTAGATCGGCACGCGCGACGCGCCGAACGCGTCGGCGAAGCCCAGCATCTGCAGCGCCCTGATCACCGCGTTGTACATGCCGCCCTGGCAAAGAATGCCGATGTCCTGCATCTCTCCCGGGAATGTCTCGTTCAGCCTTCTTTCTTTGATAAACGCAACAGCGGCCGGCCAGCGCACGTCGACCTTGTGCTTCTCCTGCGCGTAGGTGGCGGGCGGCAGGCAGATGCGGCCGTAGTCGAAGTCCGGGTTCTGCAGGAATGCCTTCTTCGAGAACTGCGGCGCCTGGTTCTTCTTGGTCTTGAAGCTGCCCTGCACGTGGCAGGCACGGATGCGCAGCTCGAGCATCACGGGAGTGCTCGAGGCCTCGGAAAGCTCGAAACCCCGCTCGACCATCTCGACGATCTTCGGCAGGTTCGGGCGCGGGTCGAGCAGCCAGATCTGCGACTTCATGGCGAAGGCGTGGCTGCGCTCCTGGATGATCGAGGAGCCTTCGCCATAGTCCTCGCCCAGCACGATCAGGGCGCCGCCCTTGACGCCGGCGGAAGCGAGGTTGGAAAGCGCGTCCGAGGCGACGTTGGTGCCGACCGTCGACTTGAAGGCCACCGCGCCGCGCATCGGGTAGTTGATCGAGGCGCCGAGCATCGCCGCGGCGCCGGCCTCGCTGGCGTTGGCCTCGACGTGCACGCCGAGCTCGTCGAGGATGTCGCGCGCATCGTTCAGCACGTCCATGACATGCGACACCGGCGCGCCCTGGTAGCCGCCGACGTACGACACGCCCGACTGCAGCAGCGCCTTGGTGACGGCGAGGATGCCCTCGCCGTGGAAGGTTTCGCCTTCGCCGAGCCTCAGCTTCGCGACTTCTTCCTTGAACGATCTCTCCATGGCTATTTAAACAGCAGCTTCGGCAGCCAGGTGGCGAGCGGCGGGAACAGCATCACCGCGATCAGCGCGCCAAGGCCCATCACCACGTAGGGCGTGACCGCATGCCACACCTGGCGCATCGCGATCTCCTTCGGCGCCACGCTCTTCATGGTGAAGAGCAGCATGCCGAAGGGCGGCGTCAGCAGCCCGAGCTGCATGCAGATCAGGAACAGCACGCCGAACCACACCGGGTCGAAGTTGTAGAGCGCGACCAGCGGCATGAAGAAGGGAAGGCAGATCAGCATCATGCTCACCTGGTCGACGAAGCAGCCGAGCAGCAGCAGCACCAGCATCATGGCGACGAGCACGGTCCACGAGCCGAAGCCCGCGTCCCGGATCGCTTCCACCATGCCGTTGGTCGCGCCCGAGAACGTGAGGATCTGCGCGAAAGTGGTGGCGCCGATAATGATGAACAGGATGATCCCGGAGATGCCGGCGGTTCCGAGCAGCGCCTTCATCAGGTTCGCCCAGGTGAGCGCGCGGTAGATCCACGCCACGGCCACGGTCGCTACCGCGCCGATGGCGGCGGCCTCGGTCGGCGTCGCCCAGCCCGCCGCCATCGCCGCGACCACCACGACGAAGATGAGCACCAGCGGCAGCACGTAAAGCAGGAGCGGCTTCAGGCGCTCCCACACCGGCAGCTCCTCGTGCTCGAACGAAGGCGCGAGCGAGGGATCGGCAACCGCGCGCAGCACGATCCAGGCGATGAACAGGAGCGACAGCACCACGCCGGGAACGATGCCCGCGATCAGGAGCTGCGAGATCGAGATGCCCGCCAGGCTGCCGAGCAGCACCGTGAGCGCGGAAGGCGGGATCAGCATGTCGACGCCGCCGATCGCCATGATCGGGCCCATCGCCATGTTCGGGTGATAGCCGCGAGCGAGCATCTGCGGCAGTAGCAGGCTGCCGAGCAGCGCGGTGGTCGCGATCGTCGATCCCGAGATCGCCGAGAACACCGTTCCCGCGACCACCGCCACCACGGACAGGCGTCCCGGCACGCGCCAGATCACCCGGTCGATGGCGTCGATCGCCTTCATCGCGACGCCGGTGTGGAACAGCACCTCGCCCATCAGGATGAAGAACGGGATCGGCGTGAGCGAGAAGCTGGTGATGGAGACGATGCCGTTGCGGATGAGCTGCACCAGCCCGGCTTCCTTGCCGAGGTAGAACCAGGCGCCGGCGATGTTGATGCCGAAGAAGGCGAACGCCGCCGGCAGCCCGACCAGGAAGAGCGCCGTCAACACCCCGAAGAGAACGATCGCGGAGAGCCACCATGTCATGCCCGCAGTCGCCGCGCGAACTCCACGGCGAGTAGGGAGAAGCACAGGGGCACCAGCGCGTACTGCCACCACTCCGGGATCGCGAGCGTCTTCACCACCATCGAGCCGATGCGCGAGGAGTCGAGGATCAGCCGGATGCTGTACCAGACGAACACCGCGCAGATCGCGATGCCGATCACATCGCAAAGTTTTTCGAGAGTGCGCGCGGCCTTGGCGGGAAGCGAAACCAACAGCACGTCCAGCCGCACGTGGTCGTTACGGTGCAGCAGCCAGGGCGCGATCAGCAACGTCGCGACCGGCAGGCTGTACTCCGACACCTCGTTGACCCAGGCAATTGTGCCGAGGCCGACGTTGCGCATCACCACGTCCAGCGTGACCAGCAGCGCCATGGCACCAAGCAACAGTGCCGCGCCCGCCGCAAGGCTCTTCAGCAGAAAAACATAAAACTTCACTTGCTGAAGAGCTTCCTCATCTGCGGCCCGTACTGCGGGCTCGCCTTGATGGCGCTCGCCCAGCCCACCTCGTACGCCTTGTCGTAGAACTGCTTGGCAGTGGCGGCGTCGAAGGTGATGACCTGGATGCCGGCTTCCTTCTGCTTGCGGATGTCGTCCTCGTTCACCTTCTTCCACGAGTCGTTGCCGTTCTCGAGGGCGATCACGTACTTCATCAGCAGGTCGCGTTGCCCGCCGTTCAGAGCCTTCCACTTGTCGAGGTTCATGACGAGCGACACCTCGGCGTTGTAGAAGCCCGGATCGACGCGGAACTTGGTCTTTTCGTGCCAGTTGAAGTCGAAGATGCCGTTGATCGGCCAGCCGTAGCCGTCGACCACGCCGCGCTCGAGCGCGGTGTACACCTCGCCCGGGGCGGTCTGCATCACGGTGGCGCCAAGCGCCTGGAAGAACTCGCGGTACACCGGGGTGATGCGGATCTTCAGGCCGGTGAGGTCGGGTTTGTCGATCTTCTTGGTGAGGTAGAGGTGGAACGGCGTGTAGTCGATCACGCGCCCGAGGTACTGCATGTTGGCCTTCTCGTTCCAGATCCGGTTGATCAGGTCGACGGCGCCGTTCCTGCGCAGCTCGGGCCCCGGGATCTGGGTGAGCTTGAGCGCGTCGGCCTCGGGCATGATGTTGGTGTAGAAGGCGCCGGTGGTCATCGCGACGTCGACCACGCCGGTGCGCACCGCGTTGCCGACCTCGAACGGGGGCATCGCCTTCGGCCCGCCGATGAAGTTGAGCTGCAGCCGTCCCTTGCCCTCGGCGTTGAGCTTCTGGATCATGGGCATCAGGTTCTTCACGTACTGCGTGTTCTCGGCGAACGCGCTGACCACCCGCAGGGTCGCTTCCTGCGCTTGCGCGGCGAAAGACCCGGCCGCGAGCGCCACCAACACGATCGTGTTTTTCATGACCTCCTCCTATGTGGAGCGAGCAGGGTAGGCGTCAGCGCTGCCATTTGTCAAATCAATGTCATTCATGGTATGGATCACTGCCATGAATGTGCACGACATCGACCTCAATCTGCTGCGCGTGTTCGACGCGGTGCTGCACGAGAAGGGCGTGACGCCGGCCGCCGCGCGCCTCGGCCTGACCCAGCCCGCGGTGTCGAACGCGCTCGCGCGGCTGCGCAAGCTGTTCGGCGATGCACTCTTCGTGCGCACGCCGCGCGGCGTGGACGCCACGCCTTTCGCCCGCGAGCTCGCCGAGCCGGTTAGGCAAGCCCTTGCTCTCCTCGAGTCGGCGCTGGCGCACGGCCCCGGCTTCGATCCCGCGACCTCGGCGCGCGCCTTCCGCTTCTACATGTCGGACCTCGGCCAGATCGAGTTCCTGCCGCCGCTCGTGGAACGAGTACAGCGGGACGCTCCCGGCGTGCGCCTCGAGGCGGTCGCGCTCGAGGTCGACGACATCGCCGACGCGTTGGCGGCGGGCGCGCTCGACCTCGCGATCGGTTTTCTCCCGGGCCTCGCCGCGCCGGTGCGGCGCCAGGCGCTGTTCCGGGATCCCTATCTGTGCCTGATGCGCGCTGATCATGAAATCAAATCATTAACAAAAAAAAGCTTCCTCAACGCCTCGCACGCGCTGGTGACCTACCGTGGCGGCCACAGAGTGATCGAGGAGGCGCTGGACCGCGCGGGGCTCGCGCGCCGCATCGCGCTGCGCGTGCCGCACTTCACCGTCGTTCCGATGGTGCTCGAGCGAACCGATCTCATCCTCACGCTGCCGGCGCGCGTGGCGCGCGTGTTCGAGCGCCGCGGCAAGCTGAAGGCGCTGCCGCCGCCGGTGGCGATCCCTCAGGCGGAAGTCGCGGTGCACTGGCACGAGCGCTTCGAGCCCGATCCCGGCAACCGCTGGCTGCGCGACTTGATGGTCGAGCTCTATTCAGACTGAATAGAATGCAGTCGATGAACTTTCCCAGCTATCAGACCCTGGCCCTCGAGCAGCGCGACGAGCACATCCTCCTCGTGACGCTCAATCGTCCCCAAGTTCTGAATGCGCTTAACACGCAGATGGGCAAGGACAAGCTCGACCTGTGGACGCGGCTCGCGGCCGAGCCGGGGGCCGTGCGCTGCGTCGTGCTGACCGGCGCCGGCGAGCGCGCGTTCTGCGCCGGGGCGGACCTGAAGGAGCGCGACGGCATGAGCGAGACGGTGTGGCGCGCGCAGCACGAGATCTTCGAGCGCGCGTTCATGGCGCTCATGGAGCTGCCGCTGCCGGTGATCGCCGCGGTCAACGGCCACGCCTTCGGCGGCGGGCTGGAGATGGCGCTCGCCTGCGACTTCATCTACGCCGCGAAAAGCGCGCGCATGGCGCTCTCGGAAACCAGGCTCGGCTTGATGCCGGGCGGGGCGGGCACCCAGAATCTCCCCCGCGCCGCCGGCGAGCGCCGCGCCAAGGAGCTGATCTTCACCGCCCAGCCGTTCGACGCGCAGCAGGGCTGCGACTGGGGAATCGTGAACCGGGTCTGCGACAACGTCGTGGAGGATGCTCTCGCCACGGCGCGTACCATCGCCGGGAACGCGCCGCTCGCGGTGCGCCAGGCGAAGAAATCGGTGCATTACGGCCTGCAGATGGATCTCCTGACGGGCTACCGCTTCGAGATCGAGGCTTACAACCAGCTCGTCGGCACCGAGGATCGCAAGGAAGGCGTGCGCGCCTTCAACGAGAAACGCAAGCCGCGATTCCAGGGCAAGTGAGCACGCCGCCCTACCGCGCGGACCATGTCGGCAGCCTGCTGCGTCCGAAGAAGTTGCGCGAGGCTTTTCGCAATCTTTCGGCAGGCGAGCTGCGCGCGGTCCAGGACGAATGCATCCGCGAGGTGGTCAAGCTGCAGAAGGACTGCGGCCTCGAGGTCGTCACCGACGGCGAGTTCCGCCGCATTTCCTACTGGGAGAAGTTCGTCCGGCTGACGCTCGGCCTCGAGGTGAGGGATGCCGTGTTCACCTTCCACGACGCCGAGGGCCGCGAGTCGAAGTTCACCGCGCCCTACGTGAGCGGCAAGGTGTCGCGCGCCGGGCCGATCACGCTCGACGAGCTTGGATTTGGAAATTCAAAAATAACGATGCCGGCGCCTTCGACGATGCACTTCTACCGCTTCACCGATTGGGGCAATGCCTACGACAAGGCCGAGGCGTTTTTCAAAGACCTGGGTAAAGTCTACCAGGCCGAGATCGCCGACCTGGCGAAGGCGGGCTGCAGGTACGTGCAGCTCGACGAGGTGGCCGTGGCGATCCTGTGCGATCCGGCGGCGCGCGAGAAAGTGAAGGCGAGCGGCGAGAATCCCGACCGGCTGGTGGACCTCTACATCGATGCCATCAACGAGGCGGTCAAGAACCGTCCGGCGCAAATCGTGGTCGGCGTGCATGTCTGCCGGGGCAACTACAAGGGGATGTACCTTTCCGAAGGCGGCTACGATTCGGTGGCCGAGAAATTCTTCAGCCGGACCAACGTGAACCACTTTCTCCTCGAGTTCGACACGCCGCGCGCCGGCGGCTTCGCACCGCTGCGCTTCGTGCCGAAGGACAAGGGCGTGGTGCTCGGCCTGGTGAGCTCCAAGACTCCGCAGCTGGAAAAAATGGATCTCTTGAAAAAACGCACCGAGGAGGCAACGCGCCATATCGATGCTGCCCGGCTCGCCATAAGCCCCCAATGCGGCTTTGCAAGCACCATGGGTGGCAATCCGGTGACCGAGGCGCACGAGCGCGCGAAGCTGAAGTTGTGTGTCGACGCTGCCCGGGAGATCTGGGCTTGAAAGTTTGCGCGCTGAACCTGTTCAACGTCGCGAACAAGGACGAATACCTCGCTTACTCGCGCCGTTCGGCGCGCGAAGTGCAGGCGCACGGCGGACGGGTGGTGGCGCTCGGCCGCTGGCGAGAGACGCTTGCCGGCGAGATCGAGCCGCGCCAGGTGCTGATCCTGGTCGAATGGGACTCGAAGGAAGCGTTCGACAGCGACTGCAACGACCCGCGGCTCGCCGACCTGCGGCCGCGGCTGAAGTAGATGCGCATTCTCGTGGCCGGCGCAGGGCCGGCGGGACTCTACTTCTCCTACCTCGCCAAGCGGCAGCATCCCGACTGGCAATTCCGGGTAGTGGAGCAGAACCGGGCCGATTCCACTTTCGGCTTCGGCGTCGTGTTCTCCGACCGTGCGCTCGAGTTCCTGCGCGAGGACGACCCGGCGACCTACGAGCTCATCACGCCGCGGATGGAGATCTGGACCGATCTCAAGGTCGTGCACCGCGGCACGGCGGTCGTCATCGACGGCATCGGCTTCGCCGCGATCGGGCGACTCGAGCTGTTGCGGCTCCTGCAGCGACAGGCCGCCAGCGTCGGAGTCGTCCCCGAGTACGAAAAAGCCATATCCGGAGAAGAAATACAAGACTATGACCTGGTGGTGGCGGCGGATGGGGTGAACTCGGTCGTCAGGACCTGGCACGACTTTGGCACGACGGTTTCGCACCTGAGGAACAAGTTCGCCTGGTACGGCACGACCACGGTGTTCGACACGCTGACGCAGACCTTCGTCGCGAACGAGCACGGCACGTTCAACGCGCACCACTACCGGCATTCGCCGCGGATGAGCACCTTCGTGGTCGAGTGCGATGCCGAGACGTGGAGGCGCGCCGGATTTGCTGCGATGAGCGAGACCGCCACCTTGGCATACCTGGAGAAGGTGTTCGGGCATCCTCTCGTGTCCAATAAATCGGTGTGGCGGAACTTTCCCAACTTGCGGAACCGCCGCTGGTTCGTCGGCAACACCGCCCTCATCGGCGACGCGCTGCGCACGGCCCACTTCTCGATCGGCTCGGGCACCCGGCTGGCGATGGAGGACGCGATTGTGCTCGCAAAGGCGCTGAGCGAGCATTCCGGCCTGGAGGCGGCCCTTGCTGCCTTCGAAGCGGCGCGCCGGCCGGTGGTCGAGAAGCTCGTGGCGGCTGCCGACGCGAGCGGCGCCTGGTACGAGCGTTTTCCCGAGCATATGAAACTCGAGCCACGCGAGTTTGCTTGGAGCTATATTCAGCGCAGTGGCCGCATCGATCCCGCCCGGCTGAGGAAGATTTCCCCTAAATTTGTCGATGGAAGATAAAGCCTTGCTGTTTCCCACGACCCTCGTCGGCAGCTACCCGCAGCCGGAATGGCTGATCGACCGCAAGAAGCTCGCGGGCCGCTTCCCGCCGCGCGTGCGCGCGAAGGAGCTGTGGCGCGTCCCGGAGGCCCAGCTCGCCGAGGCGCAGGACGACGCCACCGTGCTCGCCATCCGGGCCCAGGAGGAAGCCGGGCTCGACATCATCACCGACGGCGAGATCCGCCGCGAGAGCTACTCCAACCGCTTCGCCACCGCGCTCGAGGGCGTCGACATCGACAATCCCGGCAGCGCGCTCGACCGGTCGGGACATCCGAATCCGGTGCCGCGCATCGT
>Ga0180104_1000098_pt1 | contig 19237 bp, 17 predicted proteins | sample EasRiv730_16_1Da_FD_121791 | JGI IMG/M metagenome (GOLD analysis project Ga0180104, IMG submission 121791) | Soil microbial communities from meander-bound floodplain in the East River, Colorado, USA - East River metaG ERMLT730_16_1Da | ecosystem: Environmental > Terrestrial > Soil > Floodplain ... | reverse complement strand
GCCGATGCCCAGGAGCGCTACGAGCGCGCCGGCCGCAGGCTGATCCGGCTCCTGGCCGACCCGACCGAGGATGGCTTCGTGTTCCGCGTCGACATGCGGCTGCGGCCTTACGGCGACTCCGGCCCGCTCGCCTGCAACTTCGAGGCGCTGGAGCGCTATTTCATCACCCAGGGCCGCGAATGGGAGCGCTACGCATGGCTGAAGGCCCGCCCTCTCCACGGCGGCGGGCATGCGGAGCTCGACTCGATCGTGCGGCCCTTCGTGTTCCGCAAGTATCTCGACTACGGCACGCTCGCCGCGCTGCGCGCGCTGCACGCCGAGGTGCGGCGCGACGTGGCACGGCGCGAGCTCGCCGAGCACGTCAAGCTCGGGCCCGGCGGCATCCGTGAGATCGAGTTCATCGCGCAGGCGCTGCAGCTCGTGCGCGGCGGCCGCGACCCCGAGCTGCGGGTACGGCCAACCGTCAGGGCACTCGAAGTTCTAAGTCAAAAATCTCTTCTGCCTGAAAGCGCTGCCCGCGAGCTTGCCGACGCCTACGTCTTCCTGCGCAACCTCGAGCACCGGCTGCAGTACCTCGACGACGCGCAGCGCCATGACCTGCCGCAGGACGACGAGGACCGCGCGCGTGTCGCCTCCATGTGCGGTTTCTCGTCATGGAAAGAGTTTTATTCGCGTCTGCAGGTCGTTCGCGCCTCGGTCTCCCGGCATTTTGAACAGATCTTCGCCGAGCCGGAGGCGCCGGAGGAGCCCTGGCCCGAGCACGCGCGCCTCGCCGCGCTGCGCGCAAGCCAGCGTTACGCCGCGCTGCCGGAGGAGTCGCGCCGCCGGCTCGACCGGCTGATGCCGGCGCTCGCGCGCGCCGCGCAGGCGACTGCCGACCCGGAGGCGACGCTCGTGCGCGGCGTCGACCTGGTCGAGGCGATCGCGAGCCGCGCCGCCTACCTGGCGCTGCTCGCCGAGCATCCCGAGGCGCTCGAGCGCGTCGCGCGCATGATCGGCTCGTCGAGCTGGGCGGCCGAGTTCATCACGCGCCATCCGCTGCTGCTCGACGAGCTGCTCGACGACCGGCTGCTGTACGCCCCCATCGATTTGGGTTCTTTGGAAAACCATCTTCGAATGCAGCTGGCCGCGGCCCGGGACGACACCGAGCGGCGCATGAACATCCTGCGCGAGATGCACCAGGCGCAGGTGTTTCGCCTCCTCGCCCAGGACCTCGCCGGGCTGCTCACCGTGGAGCGCCTCGCCGATCACCTCTCGGCGCTCGCGGACCTGATGCTGGAGTCCTGCCTGGAAGAAGTCTGGCGCGACCTGCGCGGCCGCCACCGCGAAAAGCCGTCGTTCGCCGTGATCGGCTACGGCAAGCTCGGCGGCAAGGAGCTCGGCTACGCCTCCGACCTCGACATCATCTTTCTCCATGACGACGCCGACGAGCGCTCGCAGGAGGTGTACGCGCGCCTCGCGCAGCGGCTGAACACCTGGCTCAGCGCCCGCACCTCGTCCGGCATGCTGTTCGAGACCGACCTGCAGCTGCGGCCGAGCGGCGCCTCCGGGCTGCTGGTGTCGTCGATCGCGGCGTTCGAGCGCTACCAGGAAGAAAACGCCTGGGTCTGGGAGCACCAGGCGCTGACCCGCGCACGCTATTGCGCCGGCGACAGGAGCGTGGGAGAGGCCTTCGAGCGGATCCGCGAAAGGATTCTTCGACGAAAAAGAGATCCGGAGCCGCTGAAAGAAGAGATTCTCGCGATGCGCGAGAAGCTGCACGCGGCGCATCCGAACAAGAGCAGCCTGTTCGACGTCAAGCATGACCGCGGCGGCATGATCGACATCGAGTTCGCGGTGCAGTACCTGGTACTGGGATTTTCCGAAAAGTACCCCGACCTGACCGGCAACCTGGGAAACATTGCGCTTCTCAGGATGGCCGCCGGCCACGGCCTCATCGCGCCCGAGCTCGCCGAGCGCTGCCGCAACGCCTACCGCGAGTTTCGCCGCCTCCAGCACGGCCTGCGCCTGAACGGCGCCCGCTACGCGCGCGTGCCGCGCGAGCAGGTCTCGTCCGAAACCGAATCGGTAAAAGCGCTCTGGCGCGCGGTGTTCAACCCGTCTTGAACTGCTTCATTTGCCGCTCCGGAAGGTGATGTCGCCATAGAAGCTGCGGCGGCGCGAGCCGTCGTCCCCGGGGTCGGTCATCAGGCCGACCGCGACGATGTCGCCGGCCTCCTCGCCGAACGCGCGCCGGTAGTCCTCGACCACGTTGCGCCGCAGGGTTACCCATTGGCCGACGCGCTGCGCGCCGCTCTCCACCACGATCATGCGCACACGGTCGGTGTACGGGCTGCGCAGCACGGTCTCGACCGGGACGTCGAGCGTCCAGACGTAGAGAAGCGAGGCGTACGGCAGCCCGTTCGCCGTCAGCATCATGGCGAGCCGCAGCTTCGTGCGGTCGTCGAAGTCGAGCTTGTTCGGATCGCCGTGGAAAGCGAGCGACAGGCGCGCGAGCGGGCTTGCCGTGGAAGAGCTTTCCAGCGTGCTGGCCGGGCTCGCCGCCACGCGCCAGCGCCATTCGAGCACCGGATGGCGCTTCGGATCGATGCGGATCTTGCGATACAGGCCCGAGCCGCCCTCCTGCGCATCGGCTTCGAGCGCCGCGGTCCCATCGACCTCTACCACGCGGTACTCGGTAGGAGCGTTGCCGCGGCGCACGAAGTACGGCTCCCAGGCCGCGACGGCCGTTCCCGGACGGGCGCGCGAAAAGCGCGCCACCTCGACCACCTCGCCTCGCTCGCGCGGCAGCGCGCGAGCCAGCTCGTCGGACCAGACGAGCGGATCGTCGGGCGTGCTCGCGCACGCGGCGACGAGCCCAAGCAGCACCAGGCAGGCGCTAGATCGCATCACGCGGATTCTTATACTGCAAGGCCCCGTCCACCTCCAAGGCAAAATGTCCGAGCGCGCCGAGCAGCTCGTCGCGCCGCAGCCGGTACAGCACGCGCTGCCCCTGGCGCTCGCCCGCGATCAGGCCGGCGCGCTGCAGCACCGAGAGGTGGCGCGAGATCGCCGGCCGGCTCATGCGGAAGCGCTCGGCGAGCTCGGCGGTCGATAACGCGGTCTGCGACAGGAACGCGATGATCTGCCGCCGCGGCAGCGAGGCAAGAGCGTAGAACACGCGCTGGGGATGGGGCGTCTGACTGTTAACGAGCATGTTAATAGTATGGCGCAGCGCGAGCGCTTGTGCTTAGAATGGCCGCCATCTCGGAGGAATCATGTCCAAAGGAAAAGCCGCCCTCAAGGCGGCGGCCGCGCCCCTGTCGATGGCCGACCGCGACGGCTGGATCTGGCACGACGGCAAGCTGGTCGAATGGCGCTCGGCGACCACGCACGTGCTCACCCACTCCCTGCACTACGGCCTCGCGGTGTTCGAGGGCGTGCGGGCGTACAAGACCGAGATCGGCACCGCGATCTTCCGGCTGAAGGAGCACACCGAGCGGCTGTTCAGCTCGGCGCACATCTACATGATGAAGATCCCGTACACGCGCGAGCGCCTGATGCAGGCGCAGCTCGAGGTGGTGCGCGCGAACAGCCACGAGGCGTGCTACATCCGCCCGATCGCGTTCTACGGCTCGGAGAAGATGGGCGTTTCGCCGGTCGGCGCCAAGGTCCACGTGGCGATCGCCGCCTGGCCGTGGGGCGCCTATCTCGGCCCCGAGGCGCTGTCCAAGGGCATCCGGGTGAAGACCTCTTCGTACGCGCGCCACCACATCAACGTGACCATGGCGCGCGCCAAGATGTCGGGAACCTATCCGAACTCGGTGCTCGCGACCCTGGAAGCCACCATGCACGGCTACGACGAGGGGCTGCTCCTCGACGTCGACGGCTTCGTTGCGGAAGGCGCCGGGGAGAATATTTTTGTCATCAAAGATCAAAAACTGTACGAGCCCGAGCTCACCTCGGCGCTCACCGGCATTACCCGCACCTCGGTCATCGAGCTCGCGGCGGAGCTCGGCTACCCGGTCATCTCCAAGCGGCTCACGCGCGACGACATCTACATCGCCGACGAGTGCTTCTTCACCGGCACGGCGGCGGAAGTGACCCCGATCCGCGAGCTCGACGGCCGGGTGATCGGCGAAGGCAAGGCCGGGCCGGTGACCAAGGCCATCCAGAAGGCCTTCTTCGACGTGGTCACCGGAAAAGACAAGAAACGCCGCCAATGGCTGACCCCCGTCAAATAGAGGTCACGGAGAAGGACCTGCCGCTGCACTGCCCGACGCCGGGCACGCCGCTCTGGGCGCTGCATCCGCGCGTGTTCCTCGACGTGGCCAAGGAAGGGGAAACGCTCTGCCCTTACTGCTGGACCAGGTATGTCTACAAAGGGGCGCCCGTAAAGGGTCACTGAGTCTTGCCGCGGATCCTGGTCGTCGCGCCCAACTGGATCGGCGACGCCCTCATGGCGCAGCCGCTGCTCGCACGGTTGAAGGAATCCGGCGCCGCGATCGAAGTGCTTGCCCCCGAATGGGTCGCCCCGGTCATGCGCCGCATGCCGGAGGTGAACCGCGTGATCGCGGCGCCTTTCAGGCACGGCGCGCTGCAGCTGGGCGCGCGCTGGCGGCTCGGCCGCGAGCTCAAGCGCCGCGGCTACGACTCGACGATCGTGCTGCCGAATACCTGGAAGTCGGCGCTGGTGCCGTTCCTGGCCGGCATCCCGAAGCGCGTAGGCTATGTCGGCGAGTTCCGCCACGGCCTGCTGAATTCGATCCACAGGAAAACGGATTCGCCGATGCCTTTGCATTACGCCCGGCTCGCCGGCGAGCCGGGCGGCGAGCTGCCGCGGCCGCACCTCGAGGTCACGCCTGTCGAGATCGCGGAAACCAGGCGCCGCTTCGGCCTCGACGGCGCGCAGTTCTCCTCCTACACGGTGTTCTGCCCGGGCGCCGAGTACGGCCCGGCGAAGCGCTGGCCGTACTTCAGGGAGCTTGCCGAGCGGATCGAAACGCCGGTGGTGCTGCTGGGTTCCGCGAAAGACCAGGAAGCCGCGGCGGCAATTCACGGAAAAAACCTGGTCGGCAAGACCACCCTGGACGAAGCGATCCGCCTCATCGCGGGCGCCGCGGCGGTGGTCAGCAACGATTCGGGCCTCATGCACGTCGCCGCGGCGCTCGGGCGGCCGCAAGTGGCGCTCTTCGGCTCCTCCAGCCCCGAGCACACGCCGCCGGCCTCGGCCAGCGCGCGCGTCCTGTGGCTGCGCCTGGAATGCAGCCCGTGCTTCGAACGAGAATGCCCGCTCGGGCATTTTCGTTGTATGAAGGAGATCACCGTCGATCGCGTCCTCGCAACCCTGAGTACCTTGTGAGCGGAAAGATCTTTCCCACCGCGCAGGACGCCGAGAACGCGTTCTACGAGGCGCTCGAGCGCTGCGATCTCGAGGGCATGATGGCCGTCTGGTCGGAAGACGACGAGATCGTCTGCGTGCACCCGGCGGGCGCCCGCCTCACCGGCCAGGACGAGGTGCGCGAGAGCTGGGCCAGGATCTTCGCCGCCGGGCCGCGCGCGCGCGTGACCGTCGAGCAGCAGGTGGCGATCAGCGGAATGATGCTCGCGGTCCACAGCGTGTTCGAGCGCTTCACGATCCCGCAGGCCAGGGCGGAGGCGCAGCCCGCGCCGATCGTCGCCACCAACGTCTACCTGCGCACCGCCGCCGGCTGGCGCATGATCGTGCATCACGCCTCGCCCGCGCCGGCGCAGCCGCAGGCCGCGCCGCGGGAGACAGGGCCGAAGATCCTGCATTAGATGTTCTCCTCCCCGTGGTGGCTGCCCGGCGGCCATCTGCAAACGATTTACGCCTCGCTGCGGCCGCCGCCGCGCGTGCCGCTCGCGCGCAGCCGCTGGGAGACGCCCGACGGGGATTTCATCGACGTCGATTTCGCCGGCGAGGCCGCGGCGACGCGGCGCCTCGTGCTGTTTCACGGCCTCGAGGGCTGCTCCGACAGCCACTATGCGCGCGCCATCGCCGCGCATGCCGCGCGCCGGGGCTGGCGCGTCGCGATCCCGCACTGGCGCGGTTGCTCGGGCGAGCCCAACCTCAAGCCGCGCGCCTACCACTCCGGGGATAGCGAGGAGGTTGATTGGCTCGTCAAGAAAATCGAACCGACGTGCGCGATCGGGATTTCCCTGGGCGGCAATGCGCTCCTGAAATGGCTCGGGGAGAGCGGCGACGAAGCAAAGCGGTGCGTGCGGCGCGCGGCCGCGGTGTCGGCGCCGATCGATCTGCCCGCCGCGGGGCATGCGCTCGATCGCGGGCTGAACCGCTTCCTTTACACGCGGCACTTCCTGGCGACGCTGAAGCCCAAGTCGCTCGCCAAGCTGGAGCGCTTTCCCGGCCTGTACGATGCCGCCCGGGTGCGCGCGGCGCGCGGCTTCCGGGATTTCGACGACATCGTCACCGCGCCGCTGCACGGCTTTCGTGACGTCGATCATTACTGGAGCGAAGCGGCTAGCGGACCGTGGCTCGAGCGCATCCGGGTGCCGACGCTTCTCGTCAACGCGCGCAACGACCCCTTCCTGCCGGAGCAGGCCCTCGTCGCGGCGGCGCGAAAAGCCGCGCCCTGCGTGGTGCTAGAATTTCCGCGTACCGGAGGCCATGCCGGATTCGTCTCCGGCCCGTTCCCGGGCCATCATGGCTGGCTGGCGACGCGCCTCCTCGAATTCCTCGAACAGTGACCTTTCCCGCCGAGATCTTCCGTGCCTACGACATCCGCGGCGTCGTCGGCCGCACGCTGACCGCGCCGATCACGCGCGACATCGGCCGCGCGCTCGGCACGGTGGCGCGCGAGCGCGGCGCGCCGACCTTCGCCGTGTGCCGCGATGGGCGGCTTTCGGGTCCTGAATTATCCAATGCATTGATGGAAGGACTTAACGCGGCGGGCGCCGACGCCATCGACATCGGCATGGGACCGACGCCGCTCGTGTACTTCGCCGCGCACCACCTCGGCTGCGGCAGCTGCGTGGCGGTGAGCGGCAGCCACAATCCGCCCGAGTACAACGGCCTGAAGATGGTCGTCGGCGGCGATGCGCTCTACGGCGACGAGATCCAGCATCTGCGAGAGTTGATCGAAAAAGGGCAGTTCAGCTCGGGGAAGGGAAAGAGAACCCGGGCGGACGTGCTCGACGCCTACGTCGAGCGCATCGCGGGCGACGTGAAGCTCGCGCGCAAGTTCCACATCGCGATCGACTGCGGCAACGGCGTCGCCGGCATGCTGGCGCCGCGCCTGTTCAAGCGTCTGGGATGCGAGGTCACCGAGCTCTATTGCGAGGTCGACGGCACGTTTCCGAACCATCACCCCGACCCGGCTCAGCCCGAGAATCTGGCCGAACTGATCAAGACCCTGAAAAGCGGAAACGCGGAGCTCGGCCTCGCCTTCGACGGCGACGGCGACCGGCTCGGCGTGGTGACGAAGGACGGCGAGATCATCTACGCCGACCGGCAGCTCATGCTGCTCGCGAAGGACGTGCTCAGCCGCAACCCCGGCGCCGAGATCATCTACGACGTGAAGAGCACGCGGCTCCTCGCGCCGTGGATCGAGCGCCACGGCGGCAAGCCGCTGATCTGGAAGACCGGCCATTCGTTCATCAAGGCGAAGCTCAAGGAAACCGGCGCGCTGCTCGCCGGCGAGATGTCGGGCCACACCTTCTTCAAGGAGCGCTGGTACGGCTTCGACGATGCGCTGTACGGCGGCGCCAGGCTTCTTGAGGTTCTTTCCAAGGAACCCGATGCGAATCGGGCGTTGAAAGAGCTGCCCAATGCGCCCTCCACCCCGGAGATCCACTGGGCGCTCCAGGAAGGCGAGCCCCACGCGCTGGTGGCGACGCTTGTTGCGAGCCTCCAGGCCTCGAAACCCTTCCCCGGCGCCGAGCGCGTGGTCACGATCGACGGCGTGCGCGTGGAGTATGCTGACGGCTTCGGACTGGCGCGCGCCTCCAACACCACGCCCACCATCGTGATGCGCTTCGAAGCCGACAATTCCGCTGCGCTCGAGCGCATCAAGCGCGATTTCCGCGCGGCGCTGCAGCCGCTCAAGCCCAATGCGCCTCTTCCTTACTAGTCTGCTGTTCTTGTTCAGTGGAGCAACCATGGGGTGTCCCGTGCTGCTCGATCGAAAGCTCGACACCATCCTCGACCAGCCGCAGTCGCTGTGCGACTACGCGGGCAAGGTCGTGCTGGTGGTGAACACTGCGAGCCAGTGCGGCTACACGCCGCAGTACGAAGGGCTCGAGGCCCTCTACCGGAAGTACCGCGACCGCGGGCTCGTCGTGCTCGGGTTCCCGTCGAACGACTTCGGCGGCCAGGAGCCGGGGGCGAACAAGGACATCGCGGCGTTCTGCGTCAACCAGTACGCGATCGATTTCCCGATGTTCGCCAAGACCGAGCTGAAGAAGAACCCGCTCTACGCCGACCTCGCGAAAGCGACCGGCGCCGCGCCGCGCTGGAACTTCCACAAGTACCTGATCGACCGCAGCGGCAGGCAGGTGCTGAGCTTCGACACGCGGGTCGACCCGAACGACCCGAAGCTGGTCGCGGCGGTGGAAAAAATGCTTGCCCGGTAGAACCTGCTTCGTCTACTTCGCCGTTTGCCGGTCCAGAAACGCGTTGCCGCGGGCGACGGCGTGGTTGAGCGCATCGAGCGGCGACTTGCCGCCCTGCCAGGTCGACTCGAGCTCCTCATCGATGATGCTGCGCAACTTGGGGAACTGCACCAGGCGCAGGCTCTTCCAGTTCGGCGTGCCGCGCACCAGGAGCTGGCGCACCGCGATCTCGTGGCCCGGGTGCGTGGCATAAAAGCCCGTCTTGCGCGTCAGCTCGTAGGCGGCGGCCGTCAGCGGCACCAGGCCGGTCCGCTGGTGCCATTCGGCCTGCACCTCGGGCCGGGCAAAGAAGGCGAGGAAGCGCGCGACGCCGGCGTATTCCGCGGCGGGCCTGCCGGCCATCACCCAGAACGCCGCGCCGCTCGCGAGCGTGTTCAGGGGCGCGCCGTCGAAGTCGTCGTAATAGGGAAATTGCGCGATGCCGAGGTCGAACCTGGCGCGGCTGCGCAGCTCGTCATAGTGGGCCGATGACGCGGCGAGCAGCGCGCATTCGCCGGCCAGGAAGCGCGCCTCGGCCTCGCCGCGGCGGCCGGCATAGGTGAAGTAGCCGGACTTCTGCCAGGTGGCGAGCGTCGACACCCAGCGCACCGCGAGCCGGTTGTTGAACATGAGCCGGTCGGTCGCGAATGCCTGGTTGTGCCACGCCGCCATGTTCTCGAGCAGCGTCGACGCCGGCCACGCCATGGTCAGCGCGCAGTCGCTGCCGGAGCCTACGAGCGCGGCGAGAGTCGGGACCATTTCGTACCACGTGGCGGGCGGCTTCGCCGGATCGAGCATGGCGATGCGGAAAGCGTCGCGGTTGTAGTAGAGCACCGGCGTGGCGCGGCCGAGCGGCAGCGCCAGCAGCCTGCCCTGCGCGTCGATGAGCTCTTCGGCACCGGCCAGCGCGGGCTCGGGGCGCAGCACGGCGCCGGCTTCGGCCATCACCTGCCACAGCGGCCGCGCGGCGTCCTTCTGGTCGAGCAGGAAGCTCCCGCCGAGCTCCGACGCCTGCACGATGTGCGGGGCGCGCGGCGCGAATTTGACACTTCGACGCGCGGTGACCGCTTCCACCGCGGCCTCGTCGTACGCGCCCTTGTACGTGGCCACCACCCGAAACTGCGATTGGGATGCATTGAAGCGCGCGACGAGACGGTCGAACTCGGCGCCGCGCGCGCCGTCCATCGAGTGCCACACGCGGATATCGGCGGCGAGCGCCGAGGCGCCGCACAAGAGAGCAAGAAGAAAAGCGCCCATACGCAACATTCGGCGCCGAGTATATAGTCGGCTGGCAATGACTGCCATCTGCGAGCGCAGCGCCGGCGAGCTGGCTTCGGCCTATTCGCGCGGCGAGCTTTCGCCGCTGCAGGCCGCGCGCGCAGCGCTCGAGCGCATCGAGGCATGGGAGCCGCTCATCAACGCCATGTACCGGGTGCATCGCGAGGCGGCGCTCGAGCAGGCGCGCGCCTCCGAGTTGCGCTGGCACGCGGGCCGGCCGCTTTCGCCGCTCGACGGCGTGCCGCTCACGCTCAAGGAGAACATCCACACGCGCGGCGACCCGGCGCCGATCGGCACGCGCGCCGACGAGGACGCGCCGCCGCAGGGCGCCGACGCGCCGGCGGCGGCGCGGGTGCGCGAGGCCGGGTGCGTGATCCTCGGCAAGACCACCATGCCCGACTTCGGCATGCTGTCCTCGGGGCTTTCCAGCCTGCACGGCGTGACGCGCAATCCCTGGCGGCTCGACCGCAATCCGTCCGGATCGAGCTCGGGCGCGGGCGCCGCCGCGGTCGCGGGCTACGCGCCGCTGCACCTCGGCACCGACATCGGCGGCTCGCTGCGGCTGCCGGCCACGCACTGCGGCGTCTTCGCGCTCAAGCCCTCGCTCGGCCGCGTGCCCGTCCATCCTCCCTACATGGGCCGCGTCGTCGGCCCCATGACGCGCACCGTGGGCGACGCGGCGCTGCTCATGAACGTCATCGCGCGCCCGGACGCGTGCGACTTCATGAGCCTGCCCTACCAGGAGCTGAATTTTGCAAACCCCAATCCTCTGGACCCGAAGCGCCTGCGGATCGGTCTTCTGCCCGACATGGGCGTCGGCCTGGAGGTGCATCCCGAGGTCAGGGCCGCCGCCGAGGCCGCGGCCACGGCGCTGGCCGGCGCGGGCTGCGCCGTGGAGTCGATCCGCTCGTTCCTGACCGAGGAGATGCTCGACGGCATGTGCCGCTTCTTCGAGGCGCGCTCGTACAACGACCTGATGCAGCTCTCGGCGGGCAGGCGCGAGAAAGTCCTGCCTTTCGTCGCCGAATGGTGCAGCTGGCGCGCCGCGCGGTTCTCGGGCCGCGACGTGATGCAGGCCTACACGCTGGTCATGGCGATGCGCGAAGCCGCGGTCGCGGCGAGCCAGCCCTACGACTTCATTCTCTCGCCCACCTCGCCGATCCTTCCCTATGAAGCGGAGCTTGCCGCGCCAGGCGACGATCCGCGCCACGCCCTGCCGCACATCGCCTTCACGGTGCCCTACAACATGTCGGAGCAGCCGGCCGCTTCGATCAACTGGACCTGCAGCGCCGACGGCCTGCCGATCGGCGTGCAGGTGATCGGCAAGCGCTTCGACGATGCCGGCGTGCTCGCGCTTTGCTTCTTGCTGGAGCAGCTCCGACCGAAGCAGCGAGCCTGGCCCGCCTAACAATTCTTGGCAACTGACAATTCCGGGCATGCTGCGTCGCCCTATTGCACGCACGGGCGGCGCGGCGAGACTTACCGCACGGGCGGAGAGCGCGTTCCGGAGGGCGGCGTGATTTCTCTCCTGCATGGCGCGCCCGCATCGTGCGTAGTGTTAGCGCTGCAACAAGAACTCTTCAGGGGAGCTAACAATGTTCAAGCGCAAGTGTCTCAGCAACGCCGTCGCCGCGGCCTTTTTCGCCACATCGGCACAGCTTGCCTTCGCCGTCGACGAAGCCGAGCCCAACGATTCCTTAGGGGCCACACAACAACTCAGTGTCGGCACCGACGGCAAGATCATCGTCCAAGGAACGATCGGGGTCACCGGTACGACGGAAACCCCCATCCCGGATGTCGACTTCTACTCTTTCGAAGGAAGAGCAGGGGACCCGATAACTGTCGATATCGACGGCGGCATCAAGCCGGTGGGCGCGACCACCCGGCACGTGGATACGATCGTTGCCCTCTTCAGGCCGGGCACGGCGCCCGGGACGTGGGAACTCCTCGTGCAAAATGACAACACCCCTGTGATTGACGAGGGCTCGGCTCCGATCGGCGGTGAGCGCGACGCGCGCCTCGACAATCCGCCGGTGGCGCTGCCCGTGGACGGCACGTACATCGTCGGGGTCAGCAGCGCGCCTCGCTTGTTCCGTAATGACGGCTCGACGACGAGCACGACGGTGACCGGCGACCGCGCGCGGTTTCCGAACGGCAGCTATACGCTGATCATCTCCGGGGTGACGCCGCCGCAATTGGTGCAATACGTCAACATCGATATCAAGCCCGGCGACCCGGACGAGGTGACGCGGCTCAATCCCAAGTCCAAACGCGTCATTCCGATCGCCTTGCTGTCGAATGCGGCCACCGGGTCTTCGCCTGCGTTCAACGCGCTCGACGCCAAGGTCGACTCCATTACCTTCGGCCGGGGCGGCGAGGAGAAGAGCCTGGTCCGCTGCCGCACGCACCGCTGGGACAAGCACCACCACGGCAGGGACAAGGACCACGACGGCATCCCGGACAAACTCGGCAGGGACGTGAACCGCGACGGCCTCCCGGATCTGGTCTGCCTGTTCGACATCTCGGCGGGCGGCTTCACGGAAGACGACCTCGTCGGCAAGATGAAGGGCGAGAGCGCGAATGGCATGCGCTTCGAGGCCGTCGCCAAGCTGAAGGTCAAAGCGCCTCGCAGGTACAGGAAGCACGACCACAGGGACGACGACGACGACTGAGGCCTGCAGCAACGCAGAAAAGGGGGCGCAACGCCCCCTTTTTTATTTCCGGCGTGGGTTCAGCCGGTCGATGTCGGTCTGCACCTGCTCGCGGCTGCGCTCGTAGACGATTTCCCGCCCCATGATCTTCCCGGCGTAGGCCAGGCCGTTGCGCGTCGGCGTCAGGGTGCATTTCACGTTGTGCACGCCTTCGCCGAGCACAACCTCGATCGCCTCCGCACGCTTGCTGAACACCACCACCTCGTGCACCTGCCCGGTGTCGGTATTGCGCACCTTGATTTTCTCGATATTCATGAATGCACCGGTCCGAGCGGCCGCAGCCGCACGCCCTTGCGCAGCCTGGTCCACTTGAACTCGGCGGGGTCGGCGAGCGCCGGACCGGGTGACTTGACCACGAGGACCTCCTTGGCGATGGGCTCGAAGTCGGCGCGGAAGTGCACCGAGCTCTTGAGCGCGACGATGCGGCTCTTGCGCGGCTCGACGCCGAGGTGGCGGAACATCTCCTGGTCGGCCGCCTGGCATTTGCGCGAGGCGAGCACCACGCGCACGCCGGGCGCGGCGCGGCTGCGCAGCAGCGCCATCGGCCCGAGCGTCATGCGGAAACCCTTGAACATCGGCCCGCTGCAGGTAAAGCGCCCGTCGCCTAGGCGCTCGACCGTGAATTCCCCAGTGAGGGGCGAGTCGCCGGGAATGCCGGAGCGCCCGCCCAGGGTGAAGACGGAGGAATTGCTTTGGCCCACTTCATGCGCGCGCTGTGCCGACGCCGGGTCAATCAGCATGCCGAGCACCGCGTCTTGAGCATCCTGCTGAATCAACGCCTTCAATAAGCCCGTGGTATCGCCGTTGCCGCCCGCGCCGGGATTGTCCTGCGTATCGGCGAGGACCACGGGCTGTCCTGGCTCGCCGCGGCTTGTCGCGCGCCGCACGGCGTCCGGGGCGTCGTGCAACTCCATGGCGAAGTCCTTCTCCGAGCCGGTAATGCATTCGCGCAGAGCTTCGATCGCCAGGTCGGGTTCGTTGCCGTCCATGCCGTAGCTGAATACCGCCATGCCGCAATCGGCGAAATCGGCCATCGGGAAGCCCGGCGTGAAGCTGAGCGAGGCGCCGTGCTTTTCCTCGAGCCGGGCAAGCTCGGCGTAGATGCCCTTGCACGGCTCGACGAAGGTGCATTGCGAGGCGATCGGCGTCAGATAATCGAAGCTGTAGTAATAGCGTTCGAACTCCCTGCCCGATCCGACCAGCACCTGCAGCTCCCGTGCAGCGCGCGCGCCCGTTTCGGCCATGTCGGTGTGCGGATAGGTACGGTAAGCGACCAGAGCGTCGGCCTGCACGAACATGGCGCGCGTCACGTTCGCATGCAAGTCGAGGCTCGCGACGACCGGCACTCGCGGACCGACCGCCTCGCGCACGCGGCGCAGAATCTCGCCCTCGCCGTCGTCGTAAGTCTCGACCACCATTGCGCCGTGCAGGTCAAGGTAGACGCCGTCCACGGGAAGGGCTTGCTTCAACCTGGAAATCAGCTCCCCGGTGATCCTTTCGAAAGCGTCGGCGGTCACGTGCGCGGACGGGCTCGCGGCGGCCCAAGCCGTGCCGACGAGAGCATGTCCCTTTGCGCCCAGGGCCTGGATCGCCCCGGCGGCGGGAATGTTCGCGCCCTGCACCGCGTCGAAGATCGAATCGCCGTACTGCACGCCTGGCCAGCCGCCGCCGGCCTCGAATGCCGCGTAGTCGGCCTTGGACGGAGCGAAGGTATTGGTTTCGTGCTGGAAGCCGCCGATTGCGATGCGTGCCATGCCCTGCTAACCTGTTTTTCTCCTAGAGGAGGAGATTCTCGCATGCGCCATCGCGTTCTCGCCGCAGCGCTCGTCCTTGCTGTTTCGCAGGTCAATGCCCAGGAGAAGGTGTTGAGAGTCGTGCCCCACTCGAACCTCAATATCCTCGATCCCATCTGGACCACGCAGTACATGGCCCGCAACCACGGCTACATGGTCTACGACACGCTCTTCGGCACCGACGAGAAGAGCCGCGTCCAGCCGCAGATGGTCGACAAGTGGACCGTCAGCAAGGACCAGAAGGAGTGGAGCTTCACGCTGCGCGCGGGGCTCGAGTTCCACGACGGAAAGCCGGTGAGCGGCGAGGACGTGATCGCCTCGCTCTCGCGCTGGGGCAAGCGCGACGCGATGGGCCAGAAGCTGATGACCTTCGTCGAGCGCATGGATTCGCCGAAGCCGGACACGTTCCGCCTGTTCCTGCGCGAGCCCTGCGGCTTCGTGCTCGAAGCGCTCGGCAAGCCCTCGTCCAACGTGCCCTTCATCATGCCGAAGCGCGTCGCCGACACGCCGGCCGACAAGCAGATCGAGGACGCGATCGGCAGCGGCCCTTACATCTTCAGGAAAGAGGAGTTCAAGCCTGGGGATAAGGCTGTTTATATAAGAAACGACAAGTATGTGCCGCGCAAGGAGACTCCCTCCGGCACGGCCGGCGGCAAGCACGTGTACGTCGACCGCGTGGAGTGGAACCTGGCGCTGCGCGACGCGCAGTCGCAGGTGAACGCGCTCGCGAACGGCGAGGTCGACGTGCTCGAGCGCCCGGCGTTCGAGAGCTACGAGCAGCTGAAGACGGCGCCGGGGGTGCAGCTCGTCACCAAGGACCCGCTCGGCTTCCAGTACATGTGCCGCTTCAACCACCTGCATGCGCCGTTCAACAACGCGAAAGTCCGCCAGGCGGCGCTGGCGGCGATGGCGCAGGAGCCGTTCCTGCGCGCGCAGGTCGGCATCAAGGAGTTCTACCGGCCGTGCGCGTCGATGTTCACCTGCAACACCCCTTACGGCAGCAGCAAGGGCAGCGACATCCAGTCGAAGTCCAGCATGAAGAAGGCCCAGGAGCTGGTGAAATCCTCGGGCTACGACGGCACCGCGGTGGTGATCATCAAGCCCACGGATCTCGCCGCGATCCAGAAGCTGCCCGACGTCGCGGCGCAGCTCCTGCGCCAGGCGGGCTTCAAGGTGGACCTGCAGGCGATGGACTGGAACACAGTCGTCAGCCGCCGCGCGAAGAAGGAGCCGCCGGCGCAGGGCGGCTGGAACATCTTCTGCACCGCGTGGGTCGCGCCCGACATCTGGAACCCGCTCACCAACGCGGCGGTCGGCGCCGCGGGCGAGAAGTCCTGGTTCGGCTGGCCGAACGACGACCGGCTCGAGAAGCTGCGCGACGAATTCGCGCGCGCCACCGACGAGGGCAGGAAGAAGGCGCTGGCGGAAAGCATCCAGGCGCGCGCGTTCGAGATCGGCACGCATGCGCCGCTCGGCGAGTACGTCAACCCGCTCGCGACGCGCAAGAACGTGAGCGGCTGGGTCATCGGCCCGGGCGACATCTACTGGAACGTTAAGAAGAACTGATTAACTTCATCGCGCGGCGGCTGGCGGCGACCGTCCCGGTCCTGCTGGTCGTCGCGGTCTTCGTCTTCCTGCTGCTGCGGCTGACGCCGGGCGACCCCGCGGCGATCATGGCGGGCGACGCCGCCACCGCGGAGCAGATCGAGCGCATCCGCGCCGGCCTCGGGCTCGACCGGCCGATCGTGGTGCAGTTCGGGATCTGGCTCGGCAAAGTCCTGTCCGGCGACCTGGGCGAGTCGTTCTACTTCCGCATCAAGGTCGCCACGCTCATCGGCCAGCGCCTCGAGCCGACGTTCGCCCTCGCCACCCTCACGATCTTGATTGCAATCATCATTTCCATACCCCTGGGGGTCATGGCCGCGTGGCGCTTCGGCGGCTGGTTCGACCGCGCGCTGATGGGCTTCTCGGTGCTCGGCTTCTCGATCCCGGTGTTCGTGCTCGCCTACCTGCTGATCTGGCTCGTCTCGCTCAAGCTCGGCTGGCTTCCCGTGCAGGGCTACCGGCGGCTCGCGGATGGTTTTTTCCCGTTCCTCCAGCACCTCATTCTTCCGGCGATCACGCTGTCCGTGATCTATATCGCCCTGATCGCGCGGGTGACGCGCGCCTCGGTGCTGGAAGCCCTCGGCGAGGACTACATCCGCACCGCGCGCGCCAAGGGCCTGCCCGAGCTGCGCGTGCTGGTGCGCCACGCGCTCGCCAACGCCGCGGTGCCGATCGCGACCGTGATCGGCATCGGCATCGCCATCCTCATCGGCGGCGTCGTGGTCACCGAATCGGTCTATGCCATCCCCGGCCTCGGGCGGCTCACGGTCGATGCGGTGCTGGCGCGCGATTTCCCCACCATCCAGGGCGTGATCCTTTTTTTCTCCTTCATATATGTATTGGTCAACCTGCTGATCGACCTCTCGTACGTGTTTCTCGACCCGAGGATCCGCTACTGATGCTGTGGCGCAACTGGTCGGTACGAATCGGGGGTACGGCCCTGCTTGCGCTTCTTCTGGTTGCAACGCTTGCCCCGTGGCTGGGCACCGTCGACCCCACCTTGTTCGATGCCGCAAGCCGCGACCTCAGGCCCGGCGCCGCGGGCGAGATCATGACGCTCGACGGCGAGATGAGGAAGCACACCTTCCTGATGGGGTCGGACTCGTTCGGCCGCGACATCTACAGCCGCGTGCTCTACGGCACGCGCGTCTCGCTCGTCGTCGGCATCGCCGCGGCGGCTCTCTCAGTCGCGTTCGGCGTCGTGATCGGCCTCTGCGCGGGCTATATCCGCTGGCTGGATGGGCCGCTGATGCGCGTCATGGACGGAATCATGGCGATCCCGGCGATCCTGATCGCCATCGCGGTGGTCGCGCTGTGGCGCGCGAGCCTGCCCACGGTGATCATCGCGATCGCGATCCCCGAGATCCCGCGCGTCACGCGCCTGGTGCGCGCGCTCGTGCTGTCGATCCGCGAAGAGCCCTACGTCGAAGCCGCGGTAGCCCTCGGCACGCCGACCGGCAAGATCATGTTCGGCCACATCCTGCCGAACACCATCGCTCCCCTGCTCGTCCAGGGCACCTACATCTGCGCGTTCTCGATCCTGCTCGAAGCCATCCTTTCCTTCCTCGGCGTCGGGCTGCCGCCCGACATCCCCACGTGGGGCAACATCATGGCCGAAGGGCGCGTGCAGTTCGTCGCCTACCCGCACAACGTCTTCTTCCCCGGCGTCTTCCTCGCGGTGACGGTGCTCGCCGTCAACATCCTCGGCGACGGGCTCAGGGATACGTTGGACCCGAAGATGGCGAAGCGGGTATGAGCGTTCTTGAACTCCACAACGTGACGGTGAAGCTGCCGATGGGAGGGGACCGTCCGCAGGCCGTCAGCGACGTCTCATTCGAGGTCCAAAAGAAGGAAATCCTGTGCCTCGTCGGCGAGTCGGGCTCCGGCAAGAGCGTGATCGCGCAGGCGATCATGGGGCTGCTGCCGAAGACGCTCAAGGTGACCGGCGGGAACATCGTGCTGGAGGACGAGGACCTGCTGGCGGCGGGCGAGAGCCGGCTGCGGGAGCTGCGCGGCGCGCGCATGTCGATGATCTTCCAGGAGCCGATGACCGCGCTGAACCCGGTGATGCGCTGCGGCGACCAGATCGACGAGGTCCTCAGAATTCATACCTCGCTGGGAAACGCGGAGAGAACTGCCAGAACGGTAAACCTGTTGCGCGAGGTGGCGCTGCCCGATCCCGGGCGCATCCTCGCCTCGTACCCGCACCAGCTTTCGGGCGGCCAGCGCCAGCGCATCATGATCGCCATGGCGCTCGCGCTCGAGCCGGCGCTGCTCATCGCCGACGAGCCCACCACCGCGCTCGACGTCACCACGCAGGCGCAGATATTGCGATTGATTATTGAATTGCAGAAAAAGCATGAAATGGGCGTGCTGTTCATCACGCACGACTTCGGCGTGGTGGCGGAGCTCGCGCATCGCGTCGCGGTCCTGCGCGAAGGCAGGCTGGTCGAGCTCGGCGCCAAGCTCGAGGTGCTGCAGCGGCCGCGGCACGAGTACACGAAGATGCTCATCCGCTCGGTGCCGACGCTGCAGCCGCATGAGCGCTGCGTAGATCCCGCGGCATCCGTAGTTCTCGAAACGAGAAATCTGTCGAAAACCTACGTCGACCGCGGCTGGCTGGGCCGGCGGCGTGAAGTGCGCGCGGCGAGCGATGTCAGCCTGGAGGTGCGCAAGGGCCAGACGCTCGGCATCGTGGGCGAGTCGGGGTCCGGCAAGTCGACCGTGGCGCGCTGCATCGTGCGGCTGATCGAGCCGAGCGGCGGCGAGATCCGGCTCGGCGGCACGGATCTCGCGCGCATGCGCCCGCGCGCCCTGCGGCCGTTGCGCCGGCGGGTGCAGATCGTGTTCCAGGATCCGTACCGCTCGCTCAACCCGCGCCGCCGCGTCGGCGAGGCGATCATCGAGGGGCCGCTCAACTACGGCGTGCCCCGCAGCGAGGCCCTCGAGCGCGCGCGGCGGCTGCTCGAACTGGTGCGCATGGACCCGGCGGTGCTCGACCGCTACCCGCATCAATTCAGCGGCGGGCAGCGGCAGCGCATCTGCATCGCGCGCGCGCTCGCGGTGGAGCCCGAGCTGCTCGTCGCCGACGAGGCGGTCTCCGCGCTCGACGTCTCGGTGCAGGCGCAGGTGCTCGCCCTGCTCGCTGAGATCCGCGAGCGGCTGCGCCTCGCGATGCTCTTCATCACCCACGATCTGCGCGTCGCCGCGCAGGTCTGCGACACGGTCGCGGTGATGTCG
>Ga0180104_1000097_pt1 | contig 19345 bp, 25 predicted proteins | sample EasRiv730_16_1Da_FD_121791 | JGI IMG/M metagenome (GOLD analysis project Ga0180104, IMG submission 121791) | Soil microbial communities from meander-bound floodplain in the East River, Colorado, USA - East River metaG ERMLT730_16_1Da | ecosystem: Environmental > Terrestrial > Soil > Floodplain ... | reverse complement strand
TCGAGGTCGAGGAGCGCCGCGCCGCCGGCCATGCCCACCGAAACCGCGGCGACGTGCTCGCGAATAGCTGTTGAAGAAATGAGCTTTTTTTCCATGAGGAAAGTAACGGCGTCGTGCAAAGCAACGAACGCCCCGGTGATGGCCGCGGTGCGCGTGCCGCCGTCGGCCTGGAGCACGTCGCAGTCGATCTGGACGCTGCGGCTCCCGAGCGCGCGCAGGTCGACCACCGCGCGCAATGCCCGGCCGATCAAGCGCTGGATCTCCTGCGTGCGCCCGGACTGCTTGCCGCGCGCCGCTTCGCGCTCGGTGCGCGTGTTGGTCGAGCGCGGCAGCATGCCGTATTCCGCGGTCACCCAGCCGCGGCCGCTGTCCTTGAGGAACGGCGGCACGCGCTCTTCGACGCTCGCGGTGCACAGCACGCGCGTATCGCCGAACTCGACCAGCACCGAGCCCTCGGCGTGCCTGGTATAGCGCCGCTGGATGCGCACCGGCCGCAGCTCGTCCGGGCGCCTGCCGCTTACCCGCTTTGCGTCCATGTCATCGCAACGACGGAAACGTTGTCGCAGTCGGCCCCGGCGCACAGCTCGGCAAGCGAGACAAGCTCGCGGATGGCCTCGTCAAGCGGCCGTGAGAGCAGCGAGTGGATCATCTGGCGCTGGCTAAGCGGTCCCCAGAAACCATCGGAGCACAGCAGCACGATGTCTTCCCCGGCAAGCTGCGCGCTCGCCACGGGCTCGAGCTGCGGCGTCTGGTAGCCCCCGAGGCATTGCAGCAGGCGGTTGCGATGCGGGTGCGTGCCCGCCGCTTCTTCGCGAATGCGGCCTTCGTCGACCAGCCGTTGCACCACCGTGTGGTCCCGCGAGCGGGCGAGAATGCGGCCGGAGCGCAAAAGGTAGAACCTGCAATCGCCGACGTGCGTCCAGAAGGCGTGGCCGTCCTGCACCACGCAGGCGGCGATTACCGTGCGCGGGTTCTCCGCCAAGCGCCGCTTCTCCGCCTCGCGCACGATAGCGGCGTGCGCCGCGGCCAATGCGCGGACCAGGAACCCGTCGGGGTCGTCGAGCTTCGAGCGCGCCTCCCCCATGAACGCGGCGCCGAGCACGTCGACGGCGATCTGCGCGGCGACCTCGCCATGCAGGTGGCCGCCAAGGCCGTCGGCCACGGCCATCAGGACCGAGCCCGGCGCGGTCCAGTGCGCGACGCGGTCCTCGTTGCTCTCGCGCGCGCCGATACTGCTAGCCTGGACGATGATCGGGCTTTGCGCCACTCATTTCACCTAGCAGGGCTTTCTGCAGCGCGAGCACGCTTTGCGGCCGGCGCAGGTGGACAAGCTCGAGGCACCAGTCGACGATCCTGAGGAGATCCGGCGCGTACTTCTTGGCGAAAGCGCGGCTTGCCGGCACCAGCAGGTCTTTCTCCAGCCGCGCGTCGGCGGATTGAGGCGCCGCGCCCGCGAAGCAGGCGTACATCGTCGCTCCCACCGAGTAGATGTCGCTCCACGGACCGAGGAGCCCGCGGTTGAGGTGCATCTCCGGCGGCGCGAACCCCGGCGTATAGGTGGGCGGCAGCTTCGAGTCCTCGGACGACAGCACCTGGCGCGCGGCGCCGAAGTCGATCAGCACCGGCGAGCCGTCGTTGCGCAGGTAGACGTTCGCCGGCTTGATGTCGAGGTGCAGCAGCTTGTGCGTGTGCACTTCGCGCAGCCCGTCCAGCAGCTGCGCGAAGGTGTTGCGCACCCAAAGCTCCTCCAGCGGGCCGCGGTGGTTCTTGATGTGCTCCTGCAGCGAGCGCCCGCGCTCGTAGCGCATCACGAGGTAGACGGTGTCGTTGGCGCGGAAGAAATCGAGCACCCGCACCACGTTGGGATGCTCGAGGTGCGCGATCGCGCCCGCCTCCTCGAAGAAGCATTTCATGCCGGCGCGGAACTTCGCCAGATGCTCTTCAGGGATCTGCGGATGCGCGGCGCCGTTCACGCGCAAGGCGAGCGTCGCGGGCAGGTATTCCTTGATCGCCACCGGCGCCTCTTTCTCGTCGTGCGCGAGGTAGACGAACGAGAATCCGCCGCTCGCGAGGACGCGGAGGATGCGGTATTTCTGGAGAACCGTTCCTTCCGGAAGCGGTTGGTTGGCTTGCGATGGCATCTACCCTATGATACCCGCGCGCTTGTCCCTCCCCGTTCAAAGCATGACCGGCTACGCCGCGGCGGCCACCGATTCCCCCCGCGGCACGCTCAGCCTGGAGCTGCGCTCGGTCAATTCGCGCTTCCTCGACGTGCAGTTCCGGATTGCGGAGGAGCTGCGCGCGCACGAGCCGCTGCTGCGCGAGCTGATCGTGGCGCGCGTGGCCCGCGGCAAGGTCGATTGCCGGCTGTCGCTCGCCGCGGGTACCGGACAGAGTATCTCCCGATTGAATGCCGAAGCCCTGGCCCGGCTCCGGACGCTCGCCGAAGCCGCCCGGAAAGCCTTCCCGGACGCGGCGCCGCTGCGCATTGCCGATCTCCTGCGCTGGCCGGGCGTGATCGCCGAGGACGCCGACGAGGAAAGCCTGCGCGCCGCGGTCGCCGCGCTCTGCCGCCGCGCGCTCGACGACCTGGCGGCGGCCCGCGCGCGCGAGGGCGCGAAGCTGGCCGCCGCGATCCTCGAGCGCGTGCGCGCGATGCGCGTGCGGGTCGAGGACGTGACGCCCCTGATGCCGCAGGCAATCGCGGCGTATCAGGAAAAGATCAGCGAGCGGCTGAAGGAGGCGATAGGCACAGCCGACGACGAGCGCATTCGTGCCGAGATCGCCATCTTCGCGAGCAAGGTGGATATCGCCGAGGAGCTCGAGCGCCTGCGCGCGCACCTGGGCGAAGTCGAGAGAGTGCTCGGCGCCGGCGGCGCCATCGGCAAGCGGCTCGACTTCATCGCGCAGGAGCTCAACCGCGAGGCGAATACGCTCGCGTCCAAGGCGGCGAGCCAGGCGGTCTCGGACTGCGCGCTGGAACTCAAGCTCCTGGTCGAGCAGGTCCGCGAGCAAGTGCAGAACATTGAGTAAGCGCAGAGGCCGTTTGTTCGTCATTACGGCGCCTTCGGGAGCCGGCAAGACCTCGCTCATCGACGCCCTGATGCGCGACGACCCGAGCCTCAAGCTCTCGATCTCCTACACCACGCGCCCGCCGCGGCCGGGCGAGAAGGACAGCGTCGACTACCACTTCGTCGACGACGCGGCCTTTCTTGCCATGCGCGATCGCGGCGAGTTCCTCGAAAGCGCCGAGGTGCACGGCTACCGCTATGGGACATCGAGAAAAGTAATCACAGAAGCTCTCGCGCGAGGGGAAGACCTGATCCTCGAGATCGACTGGCAGGGCGCCCGACAGGTGCGTGCGGTCCACTCCGATTGCGTAGGCATCTTCATCCTGCCGCCCTCGATCGAGGAGCTCGAGCGCCGCATGCGGGCTCGCGGGCAGGATTCGGACGAAGTGATCCGTCGCCGCCTGGACAACGCGCGCGGCGAGATGGATCACGCCGGGGAGTTCGATTACGCTATAATTAACAAAGACTTCCGAACCGCGCAGCGCGAGCTGGCGGAAATCATCCAGAAGGAAAGACATGGCGCGCATCACCGTTGACGATTGCCTGAAGAGAATCCCCAACCGCTTCCAGCTGACGCTGGCGGCGACCTACCGCGCGCGCCAGCTCGGCGCCGGCGCCTCGCCGCTGGTCGAGCCGAACCGCGACAAGTCCACCGTGATCGCCCTGCGCGAGATCGCCTCGGGCAAGGTGGGCACCGAAGTGCTGAAGCGCGGCGCCACGCCGCCCGGTCCCCCGGGGTTGTAACAAAACCGGGGTCAGGTAATCTGACCCCATGGCCGCAGCCGCAGAACTCCTCGATCCCGGCCGCTTCGGTTACCTGAAGCCGAAGGACGTGGCGCGCCTCGCGGAGGCGTACCGCTTCTCGGAGGCGGCGCACGCCGGCCAGACCCGGCAGTCGGGCGACCCGTACATTTCGCACCCGCTCGCGGTCGCCGAGATCCTCGCCGACTGGCACCTCGACGGCCAGACGCTGATGGCGGCGCTGCTGCACGACGTGACCGAGGACACCTCGGTCACCAAGGACGAGATCTCCGACACGTTCGGCAAGCCGGTCGCCGAGCTGGTCGACGGGGTGTCCAAGCTCGACAAGATCGAGTTCCAGTCGGCCGAGGACGCGCAGGCGGAGAACTTCCGCAAGATGCTGCTCGCCATGGCGCGCGACGTGCGCGTCATGCTGATCAAGCTCGCCGATCGGCTCCACAACATGCGCACCCTGGGAGCGGTACCCCCCGCCAAGCGCAGGCGCGTGGCGCGCGAGACGATGGAGATCTACGCCCCGATTGCCAACCGCCTGGGCCTGAATACCCTGTACCACGAGCTGCAGGAGCTCGCCTTTTCGCACCTGTATCCGACCCGCTACAAGGTGCTCGCCAAGGCGACCAAGGCGGCGCGCGGCAACCGCCGCGAGATGATCGGCCGCACCCTCGAAGCGATCAAGAAAAAGCTCGCCGACAGCGGCATCAAGGCCACGGTGTTCGGACGCGAGAAGCACGTCTACTCCACCTACCGCAAGATGATCGAGAAGCACCTTTCGTTCTCCGAGGTGCACGACATCTTCGGCTGCCGCGTCATCGTGGCAGACGTCGGCGCGTGCTATCTGGCGCTGGGCGCGCTGCACGCGCTCTACAAGCCGATCCCGGGCAAGTTCAAGGACTACATCGCGATCCCGAAAGGCAACGGCTACCAGTCGATCCACACCGACCTCATCGGCCCCTACGGCGTGCCGGTGGAGGTCCAGATTCGCACCGAGCCGATGCACCACCTCGCCGAGTCGGGCGTCGCCTCGCACTGGATGTCAAGGACGACGCCGAAAAGCTTTCCGACCTGCAGAAGCAGACCCACCGCTGGCTGCAGTCGCTGCTCGAGATCCAGCACCAGTCGGGCGACCCGCGGGAGTTCCTGGAGCATGTAAAAGTGGACCTGTTCCCCGACGAGGTCTACGTCTTCACGCCGAAGGGCAAGATCCTGTCGCTGCCGCGCGGCGCCACCGCGGTCGACTTCGCCTACGCCGTGCACACCGACATCGGCAACCGCTGCGTGGCCGCGAAGGTGAACGGCGAGCTGGTTCCCCTGCGCACCGAGCTGCGCAACGGCGATCGCGTCGAGATCATCACCGCGAGCCACGCCAAGCCGAGCGCCGGCTGGCTGCAGTACGTGCGCACCGGCAAGGCCCGCTCGAACATCCGCCACTTCCTGAAGACCATGCAGTACGAGGAATCCGCCGGGCTCGGCGAGCGGCTGCTCGACCAGGCGCTGCGCGGGCTCAAGAGCTCGCTCGCCGAGGTCGAGGCGGCCGCCTGGGAGCGCGTGGTGCGCGACGGCGGCGCGCGCTCGCGCGAGGAGCTGCTCGCCGACATCGGCCTCGGCAAGCGCCTGCCCGCAGTCGTGGCACGCAGGCTTCTGAGGAAAACCGATCTGGATGAAGGGAAGAGCACGGGCAGCGTGACCATCCGGGGCACCGAGGGCGTGGCGGTGCAGCTCGCCACCTGCTGCCGGCCGATCCCGGGCGACGCGATCGTCGGCTCGATCAAGAAGGGCCAGGGCCTGGTGGTGCACGCCTCCGAATGCCGCGCGATCGTGCGCTCGCGCAAGAACGAGCCCGAGCAGTGGATCGACGTGGAATGGGATCCGCGCACCACGCGCCTGTTCCAGGCGGCGATCAACGTCACGGTGGAGAACCAGCGCGGCGTGCTCGCCAAGGTCGCTTCCGAGATCGCCGAGGCGGGCTCGAACATCGACTCGATCACCATGGAGGAGGACCGCGCGGTCTTCACCGCCATGCATTTCGTGCTCGAGGTGGCCAACCGCCAGCACCTCGCGCGCGTCATGCGCGCGCTGCGGCGCCTCCCCGACGTCAAGAAGATCTCGCGGATGCGCGAGTAGGCGCTACCAGGTGCGCCGCAGGCCGACGGTGACCCCGGTGCGCATGGAGTAGAAATCCACGATAGGAGCCTCGGCCGTGCCCGGAACGTTCGTGAAGCGGGTCGTGCCCTCGCGCGCCTCGAGGTACCAGTAGCGCAAGCCGATGCCGAGCTCGGTTCGCCGCATGATCTCGTAGCGCAGCTCGGCGTCCCATTGCACACCCCATCCCTCGCCTTCGTCGATGATGTTCGGCACCGGCCCGAGGTCAGTGCGCAGGTGGTGGCTGTCCTCGTTGCGCAACTTGGCGTACGGACTCACGGCCAGATCGAGGGACAGCCGCAGGCGGCTGCCGAAGGCGAAGTCCCCGGCGAACCCGACGCGCAGCGCTCTCCATCTCACCTTGTTGCTGATTACCAGGGTGTCGCGGCTGATGTCGCCGCCGATGAAGCCCATGTGATCGGTCGCGCCGTAGGCATCGACGTCCTCGGTCCATTGGGTGAACCCGGCGAACACGCCGAGCGAGACAGCGCCCCCCCGCAGGACCCACTGGTAGCCGAAGTCGAGGGTGCCGTAGCCGATGCCGCCCTGGGTCACCGACGAAGTGGTGTCCGAGAACTTCACCTGCCCGAGGTTGAAATCCTCGTCGTCGAACGAACCGCGGTTGATCTGACCGACGCCGAGCGTCCCTTTGAGGAACAGGTTGTTGCGGAAGTTCTGGCGCCCGAAGAGCTCCAGCCCGTTCGCGTCCAGGTTCTCGTAGAGCAGCACCGAAGTCGGGTCGCCGAGCGTCGGATCGAGGCCCTGCGCGTTGTGGCTGATCTTGGTCTCGCCCGTGCTCAGCCAATAGCGCACGCCGAAGTCGCCGCGGCGCGCCGCGGGCAGCGCATCCTGCGCGAACGCCGCGGCCGGCGAAAGCGCGAGCGCGAGGGCTAGGGCTCGAACTCGCACCCGAGGCTGCGCAGCGTCTTCTCGTACTGCGCGCGGTTGTTGTCCCCTTTGCCGATGTCCTTGAAGGTCCTGGTCTCCATTTCGTGCTTCTCGTGCGCGAGCTTGTACACCGCCTCGACGTCCTCGTACGGCACGCAGAGCACGCCGTCGTCGTCGCCGACCACGAGGTCGCCGGGCGCGATCGCCATGCCGTCGAGCGCCACGGTGACGTTGATCTCCCCGGGACCGTTCTTGTAGGGGCCGCGGTGCGTGACGCCCGCCGCGTAGACCGGGAAGTCGTGCGCCCGGATGTAGCCGACGTCGCGCACGGCGCCGTTGATGACGATGCCGGCGAAGCCCTTCGCCTGGCAATACGCGAGCATGCGCTCGCCGATGATCGAGTTCGTGAGCTCGCCGCCCGCGTCGACGACGATCACGTCGCCTTTCTCCGCCAGGTTGAGCGCCATGTGCACCATCAGGTTGTCGCCCGGCGCGGTGCGCACGGTCAGCGCCGGCCCCGCCATCGCGCCGCCGGAGTGATACGGTCGCAGGCGCGCGCCGCCCGCGCTCATGCGGAACATCGAATCGCTGATGTTGGCGACCGGGAGCCGGCGAAACTTGTCCGCCCACGCGGCGTCCACCTTGCGCTTGCGCTTGAGAACCCTGAACCCTGCCGGCATAGTGCTCCTCCGTTTCGTTTCGCCTCCGCAAGAGCGCCGCAGTATAGCTGTCGTGCTACCCCGACAGAATGCATGTTCACGCGCGCTTTGCTAGGCTCGCCGCGCATCCATAACAAGCTGGGAGCGGCAAGTGCAAACCGGAGAACTGCTGTCGAAGCTCGACCTCATCGAAGAGCAGGCTCGCCTCACGCTGGACGAATACCCGCAGCATCTCGCCAAGGAGCGCCAGCGAATGATCATCGCGCTCGTGAAACACATCCGCTGGGGACTCGCCGATGGCGCCCCCCAGGCGCCCGACCCCGAATCGACGGTGCGCCTGCCTTCATGAAGCGCTGCCTTGCCTTGCTGCTCGCGCTCGGTCTCCCGGGTTGCGAGACCCCGATCGGCCATCGGGAAAGCGGCACGCTCATCGGCGCGGCGGGCGGCGCCGTCATCGGCGCGGTGGCCTACGACCGCAACCGCACCAAGGGCGCGCTCATCGGCGCGGTGGGCGGCGCGCTCGCCGGCGGCGCGGTCGGCCGCTACATGGACGACCAGAAGCGCGACCTGGAGAAGAACCTCAGCCAGGAGATCCAGTCCGGCCAGGCGCGCGTCGAGAAGCTGCCGAACGACGTCGTGCGCGTCACCATGACCAACCAGACCGCGTTCGACACCGATTCGTCGGACATCAAGCCCGGCTTCCACACTACGATGGACAAGCTCGCCGATGTCGTCGTGCGGTACGGCAAGACCTCGCTGACGGTCGTCGGCCACACCGACAACGTCGGCTCGAATCCCTACAACCAGAAGCTCTCCGAGCGCCGCGCGCTCTCGGTCGCCCGGTATCTCGAGTCGAAGCAGGTCAACTCGCTGCGCCTCGCCACCTCGGGCAAGGGCGAAATGCAGCCGGTCGCGAGCAACGGCTCCGAGACCGGCCGCCAGGCGAACCGGCGCGTCGAAATCTACGTGGAGCCCGTAACGCAGGGCTAGAGCGGCCGCCGTAGAATCGGCGTCCGTATGAAGCTCGGCTGGGTAGGCGTCGGCAAGATGGGGCTGCCCATGGCGAGCCACCTGCTCGCCGCCGGGCATAGCGTCACCGCGTGCGACCTGGTGCCGGCGCTGGTGCAGGCCGCCGTGGCGCACGGCGCGCGAGCGGCGGCCACTCCCGCCGCCGCCGCTCGCGCGGCCGAGGTTGTGTTCTCCTCGATTCCCGACGACCGCGCGCTCCGCGCCGTGGCCCTGTCGGAAACCGGCGTGCTCGCCGGCACGCGGCCCGGCGCCGTGTACGTCGACACCAGCACCGTGTCGGCCGCAGCGTCCGCCGAAGTCGCGGCCGCCGCCGCAGCCAAGGGCGTGCACTACCTGCGGGTTACCGTTTCCGGCAACAACAAGATGGCCGAAGGCAAGGCGCTCACCATCATGGCCTCGGGCGAGCGGGCGACGTACGAAAGATGCCGGACGCTCCTCGCGCTTTTCGGGCCCCAGCAGTACTACGTTGGCGACGCCGAACAGGCGCGCACCCTGAAGCTCGCCGTGAACCTCATGGTCTACGCCACCGTTTCCGGCCTCGCCGAGGCGCTTGCCATCGGCCGGCGCGGCGGCGTCGACTGGGAGCAATTGCTCGACGTCATCGCCGCGAGCGCCATCGGCTCGCCGCTCATCAAGGCGAAGAGCGGCGCGCTCAAGGCGCGCGACTTCTCCGCGACCTTCACCTGCCTGCAGGCGCGCAAGGACCTGAGCCTCATCTCCGGCGCGGCCGCCGCAAGCGGCGTCCCCGCCCCGGTCGCCGAAATCGCCGCGCGCCTGATCGAGGACTGCATCGCCAACGGCAGCGCCGAGGAGGACTACGCCGCCATGATCAAGGCAGTCGAGCGCGCCGCGAAATGACCGTTCCCCCGTCCGGGCTCGTGCCGCGCGAAAGCCTGGTGACGCTCGCCCACATCATCTACGGCCTGCACGCCTTCAGCGCGCTCGCCGGCCTCCTCAGCCCGGCCATGATCGTGACCGCCTTCCTGACCGGCTGGCCTTCGATCATCGCGGTGATCCTGAACTACGTGAAGCGCCCGGAAGTGCGCGGCACCTGGCTCGACTCGCACTACTCGTGGCAGATCCGCACGTTCTGGCTCGCCCTGCTCTGGCTCGCCGCGGGCGGCGTGCTGTTCCTCACCGTCGTCGGCATACCGGCCGCGATCGTGCTCTGGTTCGCGACCGGCATCTGGGTGCTCTACCGCATCCTCCGCGGCTGGCTCGCGCTTTCTTCGACGAAAGAGCTGCCGTACTAGGAAGGGTGTTTGGTAGGTCGTGGCGGATTCGAACCGCCGACCAACGGATTAAAAGTCCGCTGCTCTACCAGCTGAGCTAACGACCCACGCTTACGTAGCGGTCTTGCGCTGCGGAAAGGGCCGAATTTTATCAGCGCTTGGAGAAGGCGGCGAGGCGCTGCTTCGCGCTCGTCGCGGAGCTGCTCCCCGGATATTTGGCGATCAACTCTTCTAGCGTCTTGCGCGCCGAAGCCCGGTCGCCCATGGTTTCCTGGGCGCTCGCGATGCTGAGCATCGCGTCGGGCGCCTTCGGGCTGTCGGGCCAGGCCGCGAGGAGCTTCCTCTGCGCGGCGATGGCGCTCTTATAGTCGCGCTGGCCGGAGTAGGCCATGCCGATCCAGTACTGCGCGTTGGCCGCGAGCGAGCTGCTCGGATAGGTGACGAGGAAGCCCTGCATGGCCGCGACCGCGAGCGAGTAGTTGCCGAGCTTGAACTGGTCGAGCGCAGCCTGGTAGGCCTTGGCCTCGCCCGCCGAAGGCTCGGCCTCCGCGGGGTGCGCCGACGCCGCAGGCTTCTCCGGCGCCGCAGCCTGCTCGCGCGCCTGCTCGAGCTTGCGCAGCCGCGTGTCGATGTCGAGGTAGAGCTGCTTCTGGCGCGCCTCGGCGGTCTCGGCCTGGTTGCCCAGCACCTCGACCTGGCCGCGCATGCGCGCGATCTCGCCGCGCAGGGCCTCGATCTGCGCGGCGAGGTCGAGCAGCGCGCCGCGGTCCGCCGCCCGCTCCGCAGCGTCCTTCGCGGCGGCTTCGGCGGCGACGAGGCGCTCCTCGGTAGACTTGCGGTTCGCCTCCACCTGCTGGCGCAGGAGCTCGATGCGCCGGCGCGCCTCGTTGTCGTCGAACAGCTGCGCGAATGCGGGCAGAGCGAGCGCCCAGGCGAGAAAGAGAGCCGCGAAGCGCATCCCCATTTGCCTCCTCATTTGCCTTAATACTCGCCGCTATAGAGGATGTCGCTGCGCCGGTTCTTGGACCACGACCCCTCGTTCTGGCCGTCGGCCTGCGGCTTCTCCTCGCCGAGGCTCACCGACTCGATCTGGTCTTCGCGCGCGCCGAGCAGGATGAGCATGCGCTTGACGCCGTCGGAGCGGCGCTGGCCGAGGCTGACGTTGTACTCGCGGCTGCCGCGCTCGTCGGTGTTGCCCTGGATCAGCATCCGCGCCTTGGGGTTCTCGCGCAGGTACTTGGCGTGCGCCTCGACCAGGCCGCGGTACTCGTCCCTGACGTCGAACTTGTCGTAGTCGTAGTAGATCGAGCGCTTGGAGAGGATGCTCGCCGGATCCTTGAGGGCGCTGGCCGGGTCCACGGCGGCGACCTTCGGCCGCTCGACCGGCTGTACCTGGGCCCCCGGCTTGCCGGCGCCGGGCTTGCTGCGGTCTTCGACCCCGGCGGCCGCCTGGTCCTCTGGCGTGGTCTGGCACCCCGCCGCGAGCAAGAGAGCGGTCACGATAATGATTGCGCGCATAGGGTTCACTCCTTTCATTCGATGAACGGTCCCCAGGCCGGCTCGCGCACGTCGCCGCCCGAGTAGGGCAGGTTCTGCCGGATGCGGCCGTCGGAGGACACGGCCGACAGCACGCCGCGCCCGCCCCTCACCGTGGCGAGCAGGATCATCCTGCCGTTGGGCGCGAAGCTCGGCGACTCGTCGCGGTCGCTGTCGGTGATGACCTGCACCTGTTGATTCGACAAATCCAGCAGCGCCACCTGGAACTTGCCGCCGTCGCGGGTGACGTAGGCGAGGATGCGGCCGTCCGGACTGGGGCGCGGCGAAACATTATAGCTGCCCTTGAACGTGATGCGCTGCGGCTCGCCCCCGATCGCCGACATGCGGTAGATCTGCGGGCTGCCGCCGCGGTCGGAGGTGAAGTAGATCCATTTGCCGTCGGTCGAATAGCGCGGCTCGGTGTCGATCGAGGCGGAGTTGCTGATGCGCCGCCGCGGGCCGCTGCCGTCGGCGTTGATGAGGTAGATCTGCGAGCCGCCCTCGACCGAGAGCACCACGGCGATGGTCTTGCCGTCGGGCGACCAGGCCGGCGCCGAGTTCGAGCCCTTGAAGCTCGCCACGACCTGGCGCTTGTTCTCGGAAAGGTGGTGCACATAGACGATCGGCTTCTTCGACTCGAATGAGACGTAGGCGATGCGCCGGCCCTCGGGCGACCAGACCGGCGAGATGATCGGCTCGTTGGAGCGCAGCAGATACTGGGCGCGCTCGCCGTCGGCGTCGGCGATCTGCAGCTCGTAGGTATTGCCCCGCTTCACCACGTACGCGATCTGGGTCGAGAACACGCCTTTCTCGCCGGTGAGCTTCTCGTAGACGAAATCGGCGATGCGATGCGCCGCCGCGCGCGCGTTGTCCTTGGTGAAGAGATACGCGATCGCGCCGAGCGGCGCCTGCTTCACGATGTCGTAGAGGCGGAACCTGACCTCGAAGCGGCCGTCGGGATTCTGCGCGACGGAGCCGACGACCAGCGCGTCGGCGAGGCGCGAGCGCCATTCGCCGTAGTTGACCGGCGAATTCTCGTTGGGGTGCGGCGCGAGCGGCGGCACTTCGAGCCCGCGGAACAGGCCGCTTCTCTCGAGGTCGGCGCGCACGATCGCGGTGAGGCTGGTGCCGACCGTGCCCTCTCCGGCGAACGGCACGACGGCGATCGGGGTGCGCTGCACCCCGGGACCGGTGATCTCGATCGAAAGCTGCGCCCCGGCTTGGGATGCCGCAACAAAGAAAAGAAGGCCTAAGAGAAAACGCAAGCGGGCTGGCTCCTCCTGTGTTTGTGGCAAACCGCCATGCTATTTGTCCTGCGGGCGGAAAGTAAGTTTCAGCTCCCGCGAAAAGAGCTCCCGGGAAGCGGGCAGCGGCAGCGGCGAAGACTTGAGGATCGCCCGCTCGACCGCGGCGTCGTAGGCCGCATTGCCGCTCGATTTCACCAGCTTGATGGACAGCACCTCGCCCGTCGGCAGCTGCACGACGTCGAAGATCGCCTCGGGATTTCCCTGGATGGCCTGCGGCAGGATCCAGTTCGATTTCACCTTGACCTGGATGCGCGCGATGTACTCGTTCAGCGCCCTGGTGCGCGCCGCGGCCTGCGCCCGCTCGGCCTCGGCCTGCTTGCGCGCGAGCAGCTCGCGCAGCTCGCGCTCCTGGCGCTGCTGGTCGAGGATCTTCTGCTCCTGGGCCACCTGCTCGCGCAGCCGCTTCTCGAAATTGGGGTCGGCCTTCGGCTTCACCTCGGGCTTGGGCTTCGGCTTGGGCTTCTCCGGTATGGCGATCTGCGGCTTCTCGACCCTGGGCTCGGGCTTGACGACCGGCGGCGGCTTCGGGGCCTCCACGACGGGCGCGGGCGTTGGCGGGGGCGGCGCGTCGACGAGGTCCACGGTCACGGTGTCGGGCGCGCTGACCTGCCAGCGCACGCCGAGGAACAGGACCGCGGCGAGCACGATGTGGACGATTGCCGAGAGCGCGAACGAGCGTCCCAGCGCATGCTCGTGCCTTTGGAAGAAACCGAGCGCCAAGGTGCTCATTGGCTGGTTTTCACCTGCAACCCTACCTTCTGCACGCCCTGCTTGCGCAGCTCGTCCATGACCTGCAGCACCGACTCGTAGCGCGCGTTCTTGTCGCCGCCGATCAGCACCGAAAGGTCGCCCTTGTTTTTCAGGGACTTGATAAACCCCGGAAGCTGAGCCCGGCTGAGCGACTGCTCGTTCACCACGGCTCCGCGCGCATCGCGCTGGCGCACCACGAGCCCCTGGTCGGTCTTCACGAAGATCTCGAGCGGCACGATGCGCGGCGCGCTCGCCTTGCCGACGGTCGGCAGGTCGATGACCGCCGGCGTCACGAGCGGCGCGGTCACCATGAAGATCACGAGCAGCACGAGCATCACGTCGACGTAGGGCACGATGTTGATCTCGTGCATCGTCCCCCGTTTTCTATGCAAAGCCACTAGCGAACTGCTTGCCGGTGCAGGATGTTCGAGAACTCTTCCATGAAGCTCTCGAAGCGGTTGGCGAGCCGGTCGATGTCGTGCGAGTAGCGGTTGTACGCCACCACGGCCGGGATGGCGGCAAAGAGGCCGATCGCGGTCGCGACGAGAGCCTCGGCGATGCCCGGCGCCACCTGCGCGAGCGTCGCCTGCTGCACGTTCGCGAGGCTGCGGAACGCGTGCATGATGCCCCACACCGTGCCGAACAGACCCACGTACGGGCTGACCGAGCCGGTCGAGGCGAGGAACGCGAGATGGCGCTCGAGGAAATCCATCTCGCGCTGGAAGGTGGCGCGCATCGCGCGCCGCGCGCCGTCGACCATGTCGCTCGCGTCCGTGCCGGCGCGCTGCCCGCCCCTCAGCTTGGCGAACTCGCGGAACCCGGCCTCGAAGATGCGCTCGAGGCTGCCGATGGTGTGGCGCTGGTTGACCGCGCCCTGGTAGAGCGCGTTCAAGTCGTTGCCGCTCCAGAACTCGCGCTCGAACTTGTCGGTCTGCGCCGCGGCGCGGCGGATGGCGAACCATTTCTGGAAGATGAACATCCAGGACATGAAGGAGACCGCGAGCAGGATTACCAACACGACCTTGACCACGATGCTGGCGTTGAGGATCAGCGTCCAGATGTCGAGGTCTTGCGTGAGCGTCATTTATTTCAGGGCCTGTTCGAGTTCAGCGGGCATGCGCGCCGGCTTCATGCGGTCGCGGTCGACCAGCGCGAGCGTCACGTCGGCTTCGACCAGAAGCTCGGCGCCGCGTTCCACGCGCTGGCGGAACACCAGGCTCGCGCGGCCCATTTTAACCACTTCGGCGCTGACCGAGAGCAGGTCGTTGAGCCGCGCCGGCAGGTGATATCTCACATCGATGCGATGGACCATGAAGAGCGTGCCGTGCCGCTCGACGAAGCGCGCGAGATCGATGCCGGCTTCGTTCAGGAGCTCGCTGCGCGCGCGCTCCATGAACGCCAGGTACTGGGCGTGGAACACCACGCCGCCGGCGTCGGTGTCCTGGTAGTAGACCCTTACCGGGATCTTCAAGTGTCCGACAACAGGTCCTTCACCGCCGCGGGCGCGACGATGCCGAAATGGCGGTACGCCAGGAGCGTGGCGATGCGCCCGCGCGGCGTGCGCTGCAGGTAGCCCTGCTGGATGAGGTACGGCTCGAGCACGTCCTCGATCGTGTCGGCCTCCTCGCCGACCGCGTGCGCCAGGTTGTCGAGCCCGACCGGGCCGCCGGCGAACTTCTCGATCACCGCGAGCAGCAGCTTGCGGTCCATCATGTCGAGGCCGAGGACGTCGACGTCGAGCATCTTGAGCGCCGCCTCGGCCACCGCCCTGGACACGGTGCCGTCTCCCTTGACCTGCGCATAGTCGCGCACGCGGCGCAGCAGGCGATTGGCGACCCGCGGCGTGCCGCGCGAGCGGCGGGCGATTTCCTTCGCCCCTTCGTCTTCAAGCGCCACCTTCAGCAGGCGTGCGGAGCGTTGCACGATCCTGGCCAGATCCTGCTCGCCGTAGAACTCCAGCCGCGCCACGATGCCGAAGCGATCGCGCAGCGGGTTGGTCAGCATCCCGGCGCGCGTCGTCGCGCCGGCGAGCGTGAACGGCGGCAGATCGAGCTTGATCGAGCGCGCCGCCGGGCCCTCGCCGATCATGATGTCGAGCTGGAAGTCCTCGAGCGCCGGATAGAGGATCTCCTCCACCACCGGCGCGAGGCGGTGGATCTCGTCGATGAACAGGACATCCTTGGGCTCGAGATTCGTGAGCAGAGCGGCGAGATCCCCCGGCCGCTCGAGCACCGGCCCGGAGGTCTGGCGCAGGTTCACGCCGAGCTCGCGCGCGATGATGTGCGCGAGGGTGGTCTTGCCGAGGCCCGGCGGGCCGAACAGCAGCACGTGGTCCAGCGCTTCGCTTCTTCCCTTGGCCGCGGCGATGAAGATCTCGAGCTGCGAGCGGACTTTGTCCTGGCCGACGTACTCGGCGAGCGTCGCGGGCCTGAGCGAGCGCTCGAACTGCTCCTCCTGCGGCGTGGCGGGCCGCGCCGAGGTCATGCGGTCGGGTTCGATGCTCACACGGGGTCTTTTCTGTCCTGGCCCCGATTCTGCCAGAGCGCTAGAACCTGTATTCCACCCCGATCGAGAGCATCTCCACCTTGAGCTTCTCGGTCTTCTCCCACTCCGCGCGCGCCGCCCAGCCGGGCGTGAAGTGGAATCTGGCCCCGAGGCCGTAGTGGAACTCGGTCTCGTCGCGTTCCGGCGTGCTCGAAGCCGGGGTTTCCTGCTCGGTCATCAGGAAGCCCGCCTTGCCGAAGACGGAAAACTGCGATCCCAGGTCGAGGCTGCCTACTGCGGCGATGCCCATGCTGGTTTGCTCAGCCGAAACGCTGCCCACCCCGGCCACAGTGCCGGTGGCCGTGCCCCAGTCGACGTAGGTCCCTTCGACAGCCACGTGCCGGTTGAAGCGGTAACCGGCGAAGAGCTTCCACGCCGAGTCCTTGTCGTCGCAGGAAAGGACGGTCGGCGCGGGAACGCACCACTCGGTGAATTTCGCCTGGCCGAGCGCCCCGCCGAGGTAGAAGCCGGCGTCCTGCGCGAACGCCCCTGGCGGGGCTGCGAGCGCCAGCCAGATGCCGATGCGGAAAAGAGCTCTCAAAACCTCCAGAGCAAGCCCAGGCTGAAGACGTCGATGTCGTCCTCGCCGGTGGCGGCGACGCCGACGTTTTCGTAGCGCTGCCACTCGGCGCGCAAGCCTAGGCTGCCGAGCCGGTACTCGGCGCCGGCGCCGTAGCTGAACCCGGAATTGGTACCCGCCTCGTGTGCGGGCGGAATCCCGCTCACATTCGTGTCGATCGTGGTCCTTGCGCGGTACATGCCGACCCTGCCCAGCGCCGACAGACGGGTGGTCACAGGGATCAGGAACACCGCGGTCAGGTCCCACGCTTCTTCGACCGCGATGCGCTCGTTGCCAAACGTGCCCGTGAGCGCGATGCCCTCTATGGTCGCCGCCCCGAGATCGCCGTAGCCGAGCTCGACCGCCCACCAGCTGTTGAACTGGTAGCCGCCGAAGACGCGCCAAGCCGTGTCGTTGCCATCGCACGGGGCGATGAGATCCTTGCACGAATCCTTGAACTCGGAATACCCCACCGAGCCGCCCAGGTATATGCCCGGGTCCTGGGCCGCCGCCGGGCCCGCAGCCGCCGCAGCCAGGAGTCCCAGCACCACCAGCCATCCGCGCTTCTTCATGTCAAACCCCCGTTATTGTTGTACCCACAGCCGCACACACTACAACGACTTGTCCGGATAGGACAAATGCGACAAAAAAAGGGCGGCCGCAGCCGCCCCTTTGTGACTGTTTCCCGCGGTCTTGCGTCGATCAAAACCTCCAGGCGATGCCGATGGACAGCAGCGTCGCGTCGGCGTCGGCGGCCTCGAACATCTCCCACTCGAGGCGCACGCCGAGATTGCGCGTGAAGTTGTAGCCGAGGCCCACGCCGAAGGAGAGGTCGGTGCCGTCTTCCTTCGCCGAAAACGGCACGCCCCCGGTCGTATCGCTCGCCTCCGCATCCCACAGGAACAGGCCGATCTTGCCGAACACGGAGAACTGCTCGTTGATCGGATAGCTCCCCAGCGCCGCGACATTGAACCCCGTCACCTCGACCTTGCCGCCGGTCACCGGCGAGCCGAAAAAGTTGCCGCTGTAGCTCGCCTCGCCCAGATTGACGTAAGCGCCTTCGACGCCGAAGTGGCGGTTGAACATGTAGCCACCGAAGATCTTCCACGCAGTGTCCTTGCCGTCGACCGTGCCGGCGGTAATCAGGCCTGCCGCGACTTCGTCGTCGATGTCGCTCTGCCCGATGCTTCCGCCCGCGAACGCCTGCGCCGATGCCTGGTTAGCGGCCAGGGCCGCGCTTATTGCGAGCGCCGATGCAACCAGGGTTTTCCTGACCTTCATCGGGGGTGCCTCCGTTTGTTAGGTGGTTAGCGCAGACAAAAAAGGCGGCCGAAGCCGCCTTCCTTGCACTCTCACAGCAGTGTTAGAACTTCCAGATCACGCCGACGCTGATGACATCCACGTCGCTTTCGCCGATATTGCCGCCGCCCATATCCTTGTAGATCTGGTATTCGGCGCGCACACCGAGGTTCTTGGTGAAGTCCCAGCGAACGCCGAGGCCATAGGTCAGGTCGGTATTGGACTCGGACTCGGATACGCCCGGCGCGCTCGCGTCGGTTTCGCCGCGATACATGCCCAGTTTGCCGTAGGCCGAGAAGTTGGGCGTGAACGGCCAGGATCCGACCGCGACGAGCTCCCACGCCGTGGATTCAATGGAGGCGCTTCCGCCCGGGCCGCTCGCCGATGCCTCGCCGAGGTCGCTATAGCCGAACTCGGCGGCAAGGTTCTTGTTGAACTGATATCCGCCGAGGATTCGCCATGCCGTGTCTTCGTCGTCGCACGACACGCCCCCGCCGCCGATGCCGTCGCACGCGTCCTTGGCGTTCGACTGGCCGAGGTGCAAGCCTGCATACCAGCCCTGGTCCTGCGCCGCCGCCGGAGCAGCGAATGCCATCGCTGACGCGACACCAAGAATTGCCACTGCTGCTTTTGCTCTGCTTTTCATTTGTTGCCCTTTCCTTTCTTGATTTGAAAGAACGCTTATTGCTGCGCTCGGCGCAGAGACTACAACGACGCCCTCTGCATAATGATGCACTGCATCAAATATCGGTGATGCTCATCCGCAAGTGTTGCTAAGTAGCAACGGAACCGAATGCCGAGCGCAAGAAAAAGGTTAAGGGAGCGCGCGATCTCAGAGACGCCGCAGGTGCGGAATACGACCGCTTTGGTGCCAACGAGCCCTTTAGTTGTTGTACGAGCCCAACAAAAAGCACCGGCAGTGCTCGCCGCCAAGTGACGCAATTCCTCACAGTGAGGACTTGGCGATTAGCATTTCCGCCAATCATCTTCTAAGCAGACCCGTCGACTGACTTCAAGGCCGGATGTATCCGGCCTTCTTATTTGCCTTTTGCGAGCCCCTTGAGCGCGGCGCGGATCGCCTCCGCGACCGGGATCCCGGGTGCGAGTCCCTTCACCGCGGCGAGCGCCTCCTTGTCGCTGTAACCGAGCGCGACCAGCGCGTTCACCACGTCGGACGCCTGCTGTCCGGCGGGCGTGGCGGCCGCTTCGGCGAGCTTGCCCTTGAGCTCGAGCAGCAGGCGCTCGGCGGTTTTCTTGCCGATGCCCGGGATGCGCGTGAGCGCCGCGGCATCCTGCATCGTCACGGCCTGCGCGAGATCGCTCACCGAAAGCCCTGAAAGCACGGCGAGCGCGGTGCGCGCGCCGACGCCCGAGATTCGGATGAGCTGCCGGAAGGCCGTACGCTCTTCGAGCGTGGCGAACCCGTAGAGCGTGTGCGCGTCCTCGCGCACCACAAGATGCGTATAGAGGCTCACGGCTTCCCCGGTGGCGGGCAGGCTGTAGAACGTGCTCATCGGCACGTCGAGCTCGTAGGCAAAGCCACCGACATCGACCATCACGTGCGGCGGCT
>Ga0180104_1000096_pt1 | contig 19393 bp, 19 predicted proteins | sample EasRiv730_16_1Da_FD_121791 | JGI IMG/M metagenome (GOLD analysis project Ga0180104, IMG submission 121791) | Soil microbial communities from meander-bound floodplain in the East River, Colorado, USA - East River metaG ERMLT730_16_1Da | ecosystem: Environmental > Terrestrial > Soil > Floodplain ... | reverse complement strand
GTTCCAGATCGGAGAGCAGGGACGTTCGGCGAGCGCAGAGGGGCTCGCCGGCGAGCTGGCGCTCCTGCGCGAAAGCGTGCGCGAGCAGGACGAGATCCAGCAGCGTACCGTGGTCGTGCTCGCCGCCGGCAGCCTGAGCATGACGCTCGGCTACCTGCTGTGGCTGGTCCGCGGCGGCGCGCTTGCCGCGAGCGTGCTGGCGAGCCTGCCGGCATGGCGCCTGATCGACCCGCTGCCGATTCTCTCGCGGCTGCAGGACCGCGAGACCGACGAATCCGGCGAGGAAGAGGACGAGGCCATCGCAGTGTTCTCCGACGGGCCGGCGGACACGGGGCGCGCATGAAGATCTTCGGCACGAAGACGCACGTCGCGGTCGGCCTGGCGGCGATCGTGACCACCGCGGCGGTGTTCGCCATCATGCTCGGCCTCGTTCCCGACCGCCTGGGCGCCGAGCGCCGGGCGCGCGCGAGCCTGGCGGAATCCGTGGCGGCCGGCGCGACGGCCCTGCTGACCGCCCGCGAAGGGAGACGGGTCGAGTCCGTGCTGCACTTCGTCATGAGCCGCAATCCGGAGGTCCTGTCGGTCGCGGTGCGCGAGCGCGGCGGCCGGATCCTGTCGGCGGCCGGCGAGCACGCGGCGAACTGGGAACCGCTGGAAGGGGGCTTGTCGACCGATACGCAGCTCTCGGTGCCGATCTGGACCGGGCAGCACCGCTGGGGCCAGCTGGAAATGCGCTATCGGCCGCTGATCAGCCCCGGGATCCGCGGCATCGCGGAATGGCACGGCGTCGGGCTGATCGCGTTTCTCTTCGCGATGTGCCTGGTCGCGTTCTATTTTTACCTCGGCCGCGTGCTGCGCCAGCTGGATCCGTCGCGCGCGATCCCGTCGCGCGTGCGCGCGGCGCTCGATACCCTGACCGAGGGTCTGCTCGTCATCGACCGCGACCAGCATATCGTGCTGGCCAACGAATCGTTCGCGGGGCTCCTCGGAACGTCGCCGGAAGCGATGCTCGGCACCGGCGTCGCGGCGATCCCGTGGGTATCTGAAGCCGCTGCTGTCTACCCATGGACAAAGGCGCTGAAGGATGGGGTGGTGCAGCGCAACCAGACCATCCGGCTGAGGGACGCCGCCGGCACGCTGCGCACGTTCCTGTTGAACTGCTCGCCGGTGCTGGGCGCCGGCCGCACGCCCGGCGGCGTGCTGGTCAGCCTGGAGGACATCACCGAGCTCGAGAAGAAAGAAGTCGAGCTCAAGAGCGCGCGCGACGAGGCGGAGGCGGCGAACCGGGCCAAGAGCGAGTTCCTGGCGAACATGAGCCACGAGATTCGCACGCCGATGAACGCGGTTCTCGGCTTCACCGAGCTGCTGCGCCGGGGCTTCGGCAAGAACGAGCGCGAGACCACCAAGTACCTGAACACCATCCACAGCAGCGGCAAGCACCTGCTCGCGCTGATCAACGACATCCTGGACCTGTCCAAGGTGGAGGCCGGGCGGCTCGAAGTCGAGCGTATTCCCTGCGCGCCGCACGTGATCGTGAGCCAGGCGGTGCTCGAGCTCGAGGCCAGGGCGCGCGACAAGAACATCAGCCTGGAATTCGCCGCCGAAGGTCCGGTTCCGCAGACCGTGCTCTGCGATCCGCTGCGCCTGCGGCAGATCGTGCTCAACCTCGTGAACAACGCGATCAAGTTCACCGGCCAGGGCGGCGTACGGGTCGTCGCCGGGCTGCTGCCGGGCGATGCGCCGCGCTATGCGCTCAAGGTCATCGACACCGGCATCGGCATCCCGGCGGAGAAGATCGGCGCGCTGTTCGAGGCCTTCGTCCAGGCCGACAGCTCGATCGCTCGCAAGTACGGCGGCACGGGGCTGGGGCTGGTGATCAGCCGCAAGCTCGCGCGGGCGCTCGGCGGCGACGTGACGGTGGCGAGCGAGGTCGGCAAGGGCAGCGTGTTCACGCTCACCTTCGAGACCGGGCCGCTGGACGGGGTGGCGATGCTCGCGCCCGGGCAGATCCACGACCATCGAGGCGAAGCCGCGGTCGAGGCCGGGCGCTGGAGCATTCCGTCGGCGAGGGTTCTCGTGGTCGACGACGGCGCCGAGAACCGGGAGCTCGTCTCCCTGGTGCTGTCGCAGCAGGGCCTCTGGGTGGAAGAGGCCGAAAACGGCCAGATCGCCGTCGAGATGGCGCTGAAGGGGGGATTCGACGTCATCCTGATGGACATGCAAATGCCGGTCATGGACGGCTATGCCGCCACGCGCGCACTTCGCGCGGCCGGCGTCAAGGCCCCGATCGTCGCGCTCACCGCGAACGCGATGAGCGGGTTCGAAATCCAGATGAAGGAGGCGGGCTGCGACGTATTCCTGACCAAGCCGATCGACATCGACCAACTGATCGGCGCCGTGGCGAAGCTCCTCGGGGGCAAGCGCATCGGGTCGGCGAAGGCCGAAGTTCGGCCGGCGATCGCGGGCAGCGTCGCGGCAGCGGAAATCAGATCGCGCTTTGCCGGGGAGACGCGCCTGCTTCCGATCCTGCGCAAGTTTCTGCGCAGGCTGCACGAGCAGCTCGCCGAGGTTCGGGAGATGCAAGCGCGCAACGACTTCTCCGCGATCGCCCAATTTGCCCATTGGCTGCGGGGCTCCGCAGGTTCCATGGGATACGACGTGTTTGCCGCCCCGGCCACGGAGCTCGAAGCCGCCGCCAAGGCGGCAAAAGGCGAGCGGGTGGCGCAGCTCCTGAGCGAAGTGCAGCACATGGCGCAGCGGGTCGTTGCACCCGACGAAACCTCGGCGGCCGCATGAAGCCGCTCGAAGGAGGCATCAATGAGCATGGCGATCGAAATGGATAAGCCGATGGAAACCAAGCCGGCGCAGCGCGAGGGCGGGCGCATCGCGCTCGACGGGCTGCACGACGCGCTCGTGATGATGGTCGACGACGAGCCGCTGGTGATCGAGATGACCCAGGCACTACTCGAGAAGGCGGGGTTCCGGAACTTCGTCTCGACCTCGGACGCCTCGAGCGCCATCACCATGCTGCTGCGCGAGCGCCCCGACGTCCTGCTGCTCGACATCAACATGCCGCGCGTCAGCGGCTTCGAAGTGCTGGCGAGGATGCGGGGCGACCCGGGCCTGAAGCACATTCCGGTCGTTGTGCTCACTTCTGCCGAGGACGCCGAGACCAAGCTGAAGGCGCTCGAGTTCGGAGCGAGCGATTTCCTGCGCAAGCCCGTCGACCCCAGCGAGCTCGCGCTGCGGCTGAGAAACACCGTGGCTGCGAAGGCGCACCACGAAGCCGTCCGCAACGCGTTCCTGCGCTACGTCTCGCCGCACCTTGCCGAGCGCATCATCAACGATGCCGCCGAGCCTTTCGCTTCCCGCGCGCAACGCGCCGAGGTGGTGGCCCTGTTCGCCGACCTGCGCAGCTTCACCCGCATCACCGAGAGCATCGCTGTCGAGCATGTGGTGGATATGCTGAACGAGTATTTTTCGGTGCTCACCGACGCGACCTACCGGCACGACGGCACGATCTTCAACATGGCGGGCGACTGCCTGCTGGTGGGCTTCAACGTGCCCTTTCCCCAGCCCGATGCTGCGGCCCGCGCCTGGCGCACCGCCATGGAGATGCTGTCCCGCGTCGGCACCGCGGCGGCGGGCTGGCGCGCGCGCCACGGCATCCCCACGGGCGTGGGCATCGGTATCTGCCGCGGCCCGGCTGTCATCGGCAACGTGGGCTCGCCGCACTATATGAGCTACACCATGATCGGCAACGCGGTGAATGCCGCGGCCCGCCTCACGCAGATGGCGCAGATGGGCGAGGCACTGGTCTCGGGCGAGTTCTACGAGGCGGTCCGCGGGCTCGTGCCCGCGGGCCAGGTCGAATCGCGCGGACAGGTGGCCCTGCGCGGCAGGCTGGAGCCTATCGCGGTGTACTCGATCCGGCCGTAGCGATGCCTTAGTGGCCCAGAACCTGGCTTAAGAACAGCCGGGCGCGGCCGGTCTTCGGCGCGCCGAAGAACTCCGCGGGCGGTGCGGCCTCGACGATGCGGCCGCCGTCCATGAACACCACGCGGTCGGCCACGGTCTTGGCGAATCCCATTTCGTGGGTCACGACCACCATGGTCATGCCTTCGCGCGCGAGCTCGACCATGACGTCGAGCACTTCCTTGATCATCTCCGGGTCGAGCGCGGAGGTCGGCTCGTCGAACAGCATGAGCTTCGGCCGCATGCACAGCGCGCGGGCGATCGCGACGCGCTGCTGCTGGCCGCCGGAGAGCTGCGAAGGATACTTGCCGGCCTGCTCCGGGATGCGCACCCGGGCGAGGAAGTGCATCGCGGTCTCCTCGGCCTCCTTGCGCGACACGTGCTTCACCCAGACGGGCGCGAGCGTGAGGTTCTCAAGCACGGTCAGGTGCGGGAACAGGTTGAAGCTCTGGAACACCATGCCGACCTCGCGGCGCACTGCGTCGGTCTTCTTCGGGTCGTCGGTGAGCTCTACGCCGTCGACGATGACGCGGCCGCTCTGGTGCTCTTCCAACCGGTTGACCAGCCGGATGAGCGTCGACTTGCCCGAGCCCGAGGGGCCGCACACCACGACCTTCTCGCCGGCCGCGACCTTGAGATCGACGTCCGTCAGCACCTGGAACAGGCCGAACCACTTGCTCACCTTGATCATCTCGATCATCGCTGGTGCTCCAGGCCCCTGCTATAGCGCGACATGGCGTAGCAGAACACGAAATAGACGAGGGAAGCAAAAACGTACGCCTCGATGCCGAAGCCGGTCCAGGCGGGCTCGTTCAGCGAGATCTTGATCGTCGAGAGGAGATCGAACAGGCCGATGATCAGCACGAGCGAGGTGTCCTTGAAGAAGGCGATGAAGGTGTTCATGAGCGGCGGCACGGAAATGCGCAGCGCCTGCGGCAGGATGATGAGGTAGGTGCGGCGCCAGTACGGCAGCGCGAGGGCGTGCGCGGCGTCGTACTGGCCTCTGGGGATCGCCTGCAGCCCGCCGCGCACCACTTCGGCGAGGTAGGCCGCCGCGAACAGGATCATGGCGATCTGCGCGCGCAGCAGCTTGTCGATCGTCACGCCGGAGGGCAGGAACAGCGGCAGCATCACCGAGGCCATGAACAGCAGCGAGATCAGCGGCACGCCGCGGATCAGCTCGATGTAGCCCACGCTCAGGCCGCGGATCACGGGCATGTCGGAGCGGCGCCCGAGCGCGAGCAGGATCGAAAGCGGGAACGCGATCGCCAGGCCGAAGGTGGTGAGGAGCAGCGTCAGGATCAGCCCGCCCCAGCGCTCGTTCTCGACGTACGGCAGGCCGAGGATGCCGCCCCACATCAGGATTCCAATCGTTGTTAGACCAGACAACCAAACCAGGGTCAGCCACCATTTCCAGAAAAGCCGGATCGCCGAAAAAATCCACAGGCCGATGAGAAGCACGGTGGCGACCGCCGGCCGCCAGTGCAGGTCGTAGGGATAGGTGCCGAACAGGATGAAGCGGTGCTTCTCGGCGATGAAGCCCCAGCAGGCGCCCTCGCCGGCGCGGCAGGCCTTCGAGTCGGGCTTCCATACCGCGTCGAGGAACGCCCAGTCGATGAACGGCGGCAGGGTTTTCCAGAGAACGAAGATCAGAAGCAGCGTGAACGCGCTGCTCACCCATCCCGCGAACAAGTTCTCGCGTATCCACTGAATCGCGAATTTCATCTAAATGCCACGTGGGCGTTGTACCAGTTCATGAACGCCGAGATCGACAGGCTGATGGTGAGGTACACCGCCATGATGATCGCGATGCCCTCGATCGCCTGCCCGGTCTGGTTCATGGTGGTGTTGGCGATGGACACCAGGTCGGGATAGCCGATCGCCACCGCGAGCGAGCTGTTCTTCGTGAGGTTCAGGTACTGGCTCGTCATCGGCGGCACGATGACGCGCAGCGCCTGCGGCAGGATGACGAGGCGCGTGGTCTGCCCGCGCGACAGGCCGAGCGCGTGCGCCGCCTCACCCTGCCCGCGATCCACGGCGAGGATCCCGGCGCGCACGATCTCGGCGATGAATGCCGCGGTATAGGTGGCGAGCCCGATGAGCAGCGCGGCGAACTCCGGGCTGAGCGCCGCGCCGCCGACGAAGTTGAATCCCTGCAGCTCGGGCGCGCCCGAGAAGGTCGGAACGAAGATGCCGCGGTTGGAGAGGAACACCCCGGGAAGCGGCGACAGCGCCTCGCGCGGGCCCGGCATGCTCTCGGTGATCACCGCGTACCAGAAGAAAAGCTGCACCAGCAGCGGGACGTTGCGCATGAATTCGACGTAGGCGGCGCTCAGGTTTCTCAGCAGGAAGTTCTTCGACAGCCTGGAAAGGCCGATCGTGGTGCCGAGCCCGGTGGCGAGCACGATGCCGATCACCGCCACCGCCAGCGTATTGGTGAGCCCGACGACGAGCGCCCGCAGGTAGCTGTCCGAGGCGCCGTAGCGCAGGAACGCCGACTCGCCGATCTCGAAGCCGGCCTCGCGCCCGAGGAAGCCGAAGCCGCTCGCGATGCGGCGCTCCTCGAGGTTCGCTGCGGTATTGGAAATCAGAAACCAGGCGACGAACAGCGCGGCGCCGATCGCCGCCGCCTGATACGCTATCCGCCTCCCCCTAGCAGAGCGCCAGACCATGACCGAGCGCAAGCTTACCCGAGACGATCTTCGAACGGCCGCCGAGAAGTACAAGAACTGGGGGCGCTGGGGGCCGGACGACGAGATCGGCACCCTGAACCACACCCGGCCCGAGGACATCGTCGCCGCGGCGCGCCTGGTGCGGAAGGGCAAGGTACTCTCGTTGGCGTTGAATTTCGACAACCACGGCCCGCAGGGCGCGAAGAGCAAGTACCCGGCGCTCGGGCGCATCAACCCGCTGCACACCATGCTGCGCACCGGCACCGACGCCTATTCCGGGGTGCTCGACAAGCGCGGCATCCGCGCCGCCGACGACATGGTGGTGATGCCGCTGCAGTGCGGCACGCAATGGGACGGCCTGGGGCATGTCTTTTATGAGAACTCCATGTGGAACGGCTACGACTGCCGCGAGGTCAGCTCCGCGGGCGCGCAGAAATGCGGCATCGAGAAGACCAAGAACAGGATGGTCGGCCGCGGCGTGCTCCTCGACGTGCCGCGCGCCCTGGGAATGGACATCCTGCCGGACGGCTATGCCATCACAAGTTCTGATCTGGACAGAACTGCCGCTGCTCAAAATGTGCAGGTAAAGAAAGGCGACTTCGTCATCGTGCGCACCGGCCAGATGGAGGCGAAGCTCGCCGCCGGAAGCTGGGACGGCTACCCCGGCGGCGACGCGCCGGGCTTTTCCTTCGAGACCCTGGAATGGATCCAGCGCACCCAGCTCGCCGCCCTGGCGAGCGATACCTGGGGCTGCGAGGTGCGGCCGAACGAGTCCGAGCCCGGCATCAACCAGCCCTGGCACTGGATCACCATCCCGATCATGGGCATGACCATGGGCGAGATCTTCTACGTCGCCGACCTTGCGAAGGATTGCCTTGAAGATCGCGTTTACGAGTTCCTGTTCGTCGCCCCTGCCCTTCCGATCACGGGTGCGGTAGGCTCGCCGACTAATCCGCTGGCCATCAAGTAGGAGGGGGGCATGAGGAGGCTTTTTCTTCTTGCATTACTGGTCTCGGGAGCTGCGCTGGCGCAGCCCTATCCTTCCAAGCCGGTCCGCCTCGTCGTCGCGTTCCCGCCGGGCGGACCCGTCGACATCGTCGCGCGCCTGCTGGCGCCGAAGCTCGGCGAAGCGCTCGGCCAGCCGGTGGTGGTCGAGAACAAGGCCGGCGCCAGCGGCAACATCGCCACGACCGAGGTCGCAAGATCGGCGCCGGACGGTCATACGCTGCTCACGCATTCATCGGCGTACGCGGTCAACCCGACTCTGTACGCGAACGCGGGCTACGACCCGAACAGGGACCTGATTGCGGTCTCGATCGTCGCCTCGCAGGCCAACATCATCCTGGTCAACGCCTCCTTCCCCGCCCACACGCTCGACGAGCTGCGCAAGCAGATGCTTTCGCGCAAGCTCGCCTTCGGCTCGCCCGGCGCCGGCACCACGCCGCATCTCACCGCGCAGAACCTGTTCCAGGTGCGCTGGAAGGCCGATGCAACGCACATCCCTTTCAAGGGCGCGGGTCCGATGGTGGCCGCGCTGCTCGGCGGCGAGCCCGCCATCGGCTGCATGGCCGGCTCCGGGCCGATGGCGAATATCAAGGCGGGTAGATTCCGCGCGCTCGCCGTGTCGTCGAGCCGGCGCCTTGCGCAACTCCCGGACGTACCGACGCTCGGCGAGCTGGGCTACGCGGGCATGGAGGACTATACGTGGGTCGGTGTCTTCGCCCCGGCCGGCACCCCGGCGAACGTCGCGGAGAAGCTCAACGGCGCCATCCTGCGCATCGCCAACGACCCGGAGATCAGGAAGCGGCTCGAAGCCGTGGCTTTCGACGTCACCGCCGCGCCGCTCGGCGAGACCGCGGCCTACGTGAAGAGCGAAGTCGCCAAGTGGGGCACGGTCGTGCGCGACGTGGGGGCTAAGGTCGACTAGCGAATTCCAGTTTCGAATCCTTCAGGTCCACGAAGGGGCCGAGTTCGTAGACATTCCGGTAACCGTAGCTGTAGAGCGCGATGTAGGTCGATAGGTTGAGCGAGGCGCGCGCGATCTTGGCCGGGAACGGGCCCTCGGCGTTCGCGAAGTTGTTGTTGCAGTAGATCAGGATGCGCGTGCTCTTCTCCGGGATCGTCGCCTTGAGGCTCTCGATCGCGATGTCGGGAAATGGCAGATTGATCGCGCCCTTGACATGCAGCTCGTCGAATTTCTCCCTGCTGCGCGCATCCAGCACCACCGTGCCCGGCTTCCGGCTCATGCGGATGAACTCCTCCTCGGACACTCGGCGCGCCTCGCGGTGCTGCGCGGCTTCGTGCGACACGCGCAGGTAGCCGTCCATGTCGATCGCCGGATTGCCGTAAGCCAGAGAAGTCGCAAGGCACGCGGCTGCGAGCGACCATTTCATCGCCGCAGTCTTCCACTTCCGCCGGTTACAAGGTGCTCGAAACTGTAACCAGCTATTTCGCGAGGCGCAGACCCGAGAACTGCCACCGGGCGTCGGGCGGGAAGAAGTTGCGGTAAGTGGCGCGGATGTGGCTCGCGGGCGTGGCGCAGGAGCCGCCGCGCAGCACGTACTGGCTGCTCATGAACTTGCCGTTGTACTCGCCGACCGCGCCGGCGGCAGGGCGGTAGCCCGGGTAGGGCCCGTACTCGCTGCGCGTCCATTCCCAGACGTCGCCGAAAGCCTGGGCGAGCACGCCCTCGGCCGGGTCCTCGCGCAGCGCGAGCGGATGCAACGCTCCGCTCTCGAGGAAATTGCCTCCGCCGGGCGCGCCGCGCGCGGCGAGCTCCCATTCGGCCTCGCCCGGCAGACGCGCTTTCGCCCAGCGCGCGAAGGCTTCAGCCTCGTAGAAGCTCACGTGGCAGATGGGCGTGTTCGGATCCACCGGCACCTCGCCATGGAGCGTGAACGTGTGCCAGTCGCCGTCGTGCCGCACCCAGTACTCGGGCGCCTCCCAGCCGCGGGCGCGGACGACATCCCAGCCCGCCGACAGCCAGAGCTCGGGCCGCCGGTAGCCGCCGTCCTCGATGAAATCCATGAAATCGCCGTGCGTGACCGGATGCGAGGCGATCTCGAAGTCTTCGAGCCAGACGCGGTGGCGCGGCGTTTCGTTGTCGAACGCAAACGCCGGCCCGGCGTGCCCGATCTCGTGCAGCCCGCCGGCGAAGCCCACCCAGCGCGGTGCGCGCGCTCGGATCTGCGTGAGCGGCCACTGCTTCTGGTATGCGGGCTTCAGCGGATTGCGCGACAGCAGGTGCTTCAGGTCGGTGAGGATGAGCTCCTGGTGCTGCTGCTCGTGATGCAAGCCGAGCTCAACCAAGTTGCGAATTTCCGCCGAAGGGCCATGTTCGAGCGTTGTCTGCAGAGCCTCGTCTACATGGTGCCGATAGGAGAGGACGTCGTCGAGCGAAGGCCGCGACAGCATGCCGCGCTCGGGGCGCGGGTGGCGCTCGCCGATCGCGTTGTAGTAGGAGTTGAAGAGATAGCCATAGGCCGGGTCGAACACGCGGTAGCCGGGCATGTAGGGCTGGAGCACGAAGGTCTCGAAAAACCACGTCGTGTGGGCGAGATGCCATTTCGCCGGGCTCGCGTCGGGCATCGACTGGATGGCGCAGTCCTCGGCGGAGAGCGGCGCCGTCAGGGCGAGCGTGGTGTCGCGGACCGCCGCGTAATCGCGGACAGGCGCGGCGTGGCGTGCGGATTGCGGCGGGGCGGATCGCTGCATGCTTACCTCCAGTTAGGCTGGACCGTATTCCTGGTCGATCGTTCTTCCTATTTCCTGACAGTAACCGTGACGACGTTGCTCTTGGCATCGGTCGGATAGGCGTTGCGCGCCCAAATCTGATAAGTGCCGGGCCTGTCGAAGCGGACCTTGCGCTTGTGGCCGTCGAGGGGTGGCAAGTCGAAGCGCGCGCCCGGAGGGTCGGTCAACCAGTCGAGGTTGTCGGCCACCTCCGCTTCGTACTCCGGCGGCGGACGCCCGAAGGGCACGAATCCCGGCGGCGCTTCCGCGCGCCGCACGCGTTTCCACGGGCCGGAGCGGCGTTCCGCGGAAAGCGGGACCCACTCGCCCGCGCGCGCCTCTGCGGGAACGACGATCTGCACCGAAATCACGTAGCCGTCGGCCGGTACATATACGTACTCGGACTCGCGCTCGGGCGAGCATGCCGCCAGGGCGAGCACGCCGATCCCGAGCAGGCGCCTCACGCTAGGTGCGCATGAACCTGGCCAGATCCGGCGTGGCGAGGGAACGCTCGATGTAGCCGAACGTGCCCTTCTCCTTCACCTCGCGCGCGGCCTCGATCAGGCCGCTCATCGCCGCGCGCCACAGCGAGGTGGCGAGGCTGATGCGGCGCACGCCGGCGGCCTGGAGCTCGGCGACGCTGAAGGACTTGCCCCTGATCCCGGCCATGAAGTTGAAAGGCCTGGAAAGCGACATGCACACCTTGCGCACGGATTCCAGGTCCGGCAGGCCGGGCGCCATGAGGACGTCGGCGCCGGCCTTCTCGAAGGCCTGCAGCCGGCGGATCGTGTCGTCCAGGTCCGCTCTCCCGCGCACGAAGTTCTCGGCGCGCGCCGTAAGAACCAGCTGGCTGTTTCGAGCGGCGGCGGCGACGCGCTCGACCGCCAGCTCGAACGGATAGATTCTTGATTGAACAGAATCCTCGATAGAGCAGCCGGCGAGGCCGATTTCGGCCGCGAGACGGACGGTTTCCGCCGCCGCCGGCGGCTCGTCGGCGAAACAATTCTCGAAGTCGGCCGATACGGGCAGCTCGGTCGCCTCGACGATCGCGCGCGCGTGCTCCAGCGCCTCGTCGCGCGTCACCTGCCCGTCGCGGCGGCCGAGCGTGCCAGCGTGAGCGCCGCTAGAGGTGGCGAGCGCCTGGAACCCGAGCCCGGCGAGGATGCGCGCCGAGCCCGCGTCCCAGGCGTTCGCGATGACGAAGGCGCGGTCATGCAGCGCCCGAAATCGCTCCGCCTTATCTGATTGGCGGGGCATACATCAAGCCGCCCTGGGTCCACAGGCGGTTCAAGCCGCGCTCGAAGCCGAGCGGCTTGAGGTTGGCGTCGAAGCTCTCGCCGTAGTTGCCGACCTGCTTGATGATGTTGTAGGCCCACTTGTTGTCGACGCCGAGCATCTTGCCGACGTCGCCGCTCGAGCCCACGATGCGCTGGATCGCCGGGTTCTGGCTGGAGGTGTGCTGGTCGATGTTCTTGGAGGTGAGGCCCATTTCCTCGGCTTCGATCATGGCGAACAACGTCCATTTGACGATGTCGAACCAGCGGTCGTCGCCCTGGCGCACCGCAGGGCCGAGTGGCTCCTTGGAAATGATCTCGGGCAGGATGACGTGGTCCTCGGGTTTGGGTGCCTGTGAGGCCCGGATGGCGATGAGCCCGGAATGGTCGGTAGTGAAGACGTCGCAGCGTCCGGAGAAGTAAGCCTTCTGAACCTCCGGCAATGTCTCGATCACCACCGGCTTAAACGTCATTCTGTTGGCACGGAAGTAGTCCGCGAGGTTTAGCTCGGTCGTCGTGCCGGGCTGCACGCAGACGGTCGCGCCGTTCAGCTGCTTCGCGCTCTTGATGTTGAGCTTGCGGTGGACCATGAATCCCTGCCCGTCGTAGTAGTTGACGCCGACGAAGTTGAGCCCAAGGCTCGTGTCGCGGGTGATCGTCCAGGTCGTGTTGCGCGCGAGGATGTCCACTTCACCGGATTGGAGTGCAGTGAAGCGCTGCTGCGCTGTGAGCGGCGTGTAGCGCACCTTGTTCGCATCGCCGAACACCGTTGCGGCGACCCCGCGGCAGAGGTCGACGTCGATGCCCTTCCATACTCCCTTTGAATCGGGGGCGGAGAATCCGGCGAGCGGACCTGCGTTCACGCCGCATTGCACGAACCCCTTGGAGCGCACAGCATCCACCGTCGACTGCTGCGCGAACGCGGGTGTGGCGAGGACTGCGATTAGCACTAGAGCTTTTCTCACAACGTTTCTCCTTCAAGTAGAAAATCGCGCGCGAGCGCGATCTGATCGGGTTGCAAAAAGGTCGGCGCGTGGCCCGCGCCGCGAATCTCGGCGACTTTGGCTTTCGGGCCGCGGCGCGCCATCTCGGCGGCGGTCTGCCGCGACACGACGTCGGAGTGCTCGCCGCGCACGAGCAGCGTCGGGCAGCGCACGGCGTCGTAGAGGTGCCAGAGCTCCAGGTCCTTTTCGGGCATGCTCGCGCGGTAGGCTTCGGCGATGCGCGTATCGTAATGCGGATGCCACCTGCCGTCCTCGTTGCGGCGCACCCAGGTCTCGGTCAGGAAGCGCCACTGCGCATCGCTGTGCGGACCGAACGGCGCCGAAATCGCGCGTACGTACTGCTCTGCGTCCTCGAGCGAGGCGAAGCTCGGCGTCTGCCCGACGTAGGCGGCGATGCGCTCGAGCGCGGCTTTCGCGATGACCGGGCCGGCGTCGTTGAGGACGAGCTTCTTCACCGGGCTGCCCGCCTGCGCGGCGAGCGCCATGCCGACGAGGCCGCCCATCGACGTGCCGAGCCAGTTCACCGCCTCGACGTCGAGGCGCGCGATGAGCGTGACCATGTCGGCGACGTACTGCGCCCAGGCGTAAAGCTTCGGGTCGGCAAGCCGGTCGGAATCGCCGCGCCCGGCGACGTCCGGGCAGATCACTCGCCATTGCGCGCAGAGCGCGCGCGCCAGCTCGTCGAAATCGCGCCCCGAACGCGTCAGGCCGTGCACGCACACCAGCACGTCGCGGTTGCGCGGGTCGCCCCACTCGCGGTACGCCATGCGGTGCAGGCCCGCCGGCGAGGCGCAGAGCACCGAGCGCCGGCGCGGTTCTACCGCTTCAGCCATTGGTTGACGATCGCCTCGCGGACAGCTTTTCCTTCCTCGTTCATGGAGGAATAGCTGCCGCCGTTCGCCCGCAGCAGCGCGAGCTTCTCCGACTTGAGATTGGCGCCGCGCACCGGGTAACCGTAGTTCGCGTAGCGCACGCGCTCGAGCGCGGCCTCCTCCTCGTCGTACCAGATCCACTCGTCGACGAAGCGGAACGCGACCTCCTCGAGCGCCGCATCGGGATCGTCGGGATCGAGCAGCGAGAGGACGCCGCCGCGGTAGCGCCAGTACGTGTGGCGTGCGTCCGTGACGGCGTAACCGATGAGGCCGCCATCCCCGGCTTCCCTGCAGGTGAGGCCGAGCTCCAGGCGGCCTTCCTCTCCCACCTTCACGTCGACCTGCGCTTCGTCGACCCGCGCTGCGGTCTGCTCGACCAGCTGGCCGTTCTCGATCACCGCGCGCCCGCGCTCGCCGTCGCGCTCCCATTCTGCTTCGATGCGCAGCTCGGGAAAATCCGCCGAGGCCGCGGTAAACGCCGGAAACGGAATGCCGCGGCGGGGGCGGAAGCGGTACTCGAGCGCGCCGCCGGCGCGATGCTCGGTGTACTCCTCGGCGTCCTCGTCGCGCACCATCAGCCAGCGCAGGCGCTCGCGGAAATCGTCGAGCCGCCCTGCGCCGGTGATGCGCACGACCGCGGTGAACAAGCGCGCCTAGCCTTCGTACTTGAACGACAGTTTCAGCCGCGCGCGGAACTGCGTCAACTTTCCGTTCTCGATCTTCACGTCGAGCTTCTCGATCTCTGCGATGCGCAGGTCGCGCAGCGTGCCCGCGGCGGTACCGACCGCGTTGCGCGCAGCGTCTTCCCACGAGTTGCTGCTGGTGCCGATCACTTCGGTAACGCGATAAACGGTGCCGCCGCCCTTCTTCGCCATGGTCGATTCCTCCTCTCGGGTCGCGGGAGACCCCCGCGCGATGATTCTATACGCGCCGCCAATAGCGGGGGCGCAAGCTGCGTTCGGCTTCGATCCGGATGAGGTTCGGCTTCAGCACCACACTGACCGCGCCGTCCATATCGGTGCGCAGTACCGTTATCCCCGCCCTCGCATACCGCTCGAGCACTTCGCGCGCCGGGTGACCGAAGCGGTTGCGATAGCCCGCCGGCACCACCGCCCAGCGCGGCGCGACCGCGGCGATGAATTCCTCGCTCGACGACGTGCGGCTGCCGTGATGGGGGACTAGCAATACATCGGTTTTCCGAATCTTCTCTATGAGGGCCGATTCTGCGGAGCGTTCGATGTCGCCAGTCAGAAGAATCGAAGAGTCTCCCGCCTCGACGTGCAAGACGCAGCTCTGATTGTTGCGGCGCGCGGCTTCCCAGCCCGGCTGCGGATGGAGGAACTCGAAGCGCACGCCGTCCCATTCCCAGCTCCTTCCTGCGGCGCAGCGGCCCGACATGGGAACGAGCAAATTCAAGGGATGGCCGCGCGAGAGCGAAGACGCGAGCGCCTGGACTTCGACCGTCTCGAGCAAAGTGAGCGCGCCGCCGAGATGGTCGATGTCCTCGTGGCTCACGACGAGCATGTCGACGCTGCGGATGCCCGCGCCGCGCAACAGCGGCACGACGATACGCCCGCCGCTGTCGGCATCCGGCCCGTAGGCGGGCCCGGCGTCGTAGAGCAGCGCCCGGTTTGCGGTGCGCACCAGCACCGCCAGGCCCTGGCCGACGTCGAGCGCCGTGATCCAGGCCTCGCCCGCAGCGGGCGCGGCCGGGGCGAGAGCAAGCGCAGGCGCCAGGAGCGCGAGGCCGCCCGCGCGCCAAGGCACGCCGCGGGGCGCAAGCATCCACAGCGAGCCGGCCATGGCCAGCGCTGCGGCCCACAACGGCGGCACGTGCTGCTGCCACAGCGCGCCCGGAAGCGCCGCGCACCATTCCAGGAACCGCAGCAGCCATTCGACCAGCCACGCCGCCGCTTGAAGAATTGCCTCAAAGGGGAATACGACTGCCAGGAGCGCGAGCGGCGTAACCACGACAGAAACGAGCGGGATCGCAGCCGCATTGGCGAGCGGCCCGGCCACCGAGACCTGTCCGAAGAGTAGCAGCGCCGCGGGCGCCAGGCCGATCGTGATCGCCCATTGCATGCGGCCCCACTGAGCGATGCGCCACTCGCTCGACGCCACGTAGAAGATGAGCGCGACCGCGCCAAAGGAGAGCCACAGTCCCGGCGCGAGCGGCGCCCAGGGATCGGCGGCGACGACCACCGCCAGCGCCAGGGCGAGCGTGCGCGTGGGCGAGGCGATGCGCCCGCACCACAGCGCAGCCGCCACCACGCTCACCATCCAGAACGTGCGCTGCGCCGGCACGGCGAAGCCGGCGAGCAGCGTATAGCCGAGCGCCGCAGCGATCGCCGCCGCGGCGGCCGCCTTGCGCGCCGGCAAGCGCACGACGGCCGCGGGCACGCGCCGCCAGCCGAACGACACGAGCCAGGCTGCCAGCCCCGAGACCAGCGTGACATGCAGGCCCGAGATGCTCATGAGGTGCGTCACGCCCGTGCGGTTGAAGAGCCGCCACTCCTCGGCCGAGATCGCGCGCTGGTCTCCCACGGCCAGCGCGGCCAGGATGCCGGCGGCGGGCGTCGCACCGAGCTGCGCCTGGAAGCGATCGCGCACGGCTTCTCGAGCTTTTTCCACCAGATCGAAAAGACTCTTTCGTGAGCCGAGTTTTCGCTGCTCGCCCCTCTGCCTGACATAGCCCGTGGCGCCGACGCCGCGCTCGAGAAGCCAGGCTTCGTAGTCGAAGCCGTAAGGGTTCACGTGGCCATGCGGCCGGCGCAGCCGCAGCGTGAAGAGCCAGCGCTCGCCGGGATGCACCGACTCCTTCAGCAGGGCGGGGCCCTCGTCGGACAACTGCGCCGCCCACGGGTTGCGATGCCACGCGAGCAGCAGCTTCCGGGGCAAGCGCTGATCGGACGACTCCACCTCGAACTCGAAGCGCACCGCGCGCTCGCTCACCGCCGGCAGACTGGCGACGACGCCGACCACGTCGAGGTCGCGGCCCTCGAGCCCGGGCGCGAGCCAGTCGGCCATACGGACATGCGCCACGCCGGCGGCCCAGAGAAATCCCATGACCAACGTGAAAAGCGCGGCAAGCCTCGGCCGGAAATAGCAGCCTGCGCCGCATGCCGGGAGCAACAGCAGCCAAAGCAATCCCGGCAGCTCGGCCTGCAGCTGGAGCGCGGCGGCGCCGGCTGCAAAGGCGATCGCTGCCAAGGTCATCTACAATGCAACGCGCCTGCCTTCTTCTGGCTGACCGTGCCGCGCAAGTATTTCCGCAAGTACCTGCCCGACCCCGAGGCGCTGCGCTCGAGCCGCATGGTCGCCGTGTTCGGCCGCTGGCTGCACCATCCGAACCTGTGGCACCTCAACCGGCGCTCGGTGTCGGGCGCGGTGGCGATCGGGCTGTTTTCCGGCCTGGTGCCGGGTCCCCTGCAGATGCTCACCGCGCTGCTGCTCGCGGTGCCGCTGAAGAAGAACCTGCCGGTGGCGCTGCTCGTGACCCTCTACACCAACCCTTTCACCATCGTGCCGCTGTACCTCCTCGCCTATGCCTACGGGCAATTACTGCTGCCTGGCGAGCGCGCCGCGCATGTCACTCCCTTCGAGTTCGACTGGGGAAATTTCGGCGAGTCGATGCGCGCGCTCGGCGAATGGGCGCTTTCGCTGGGCAAGCCGCTCGCCGTCGGCCTGGTGGCTCTCGGCTGCACGCTCGCCGTGCTCGGATACGTGGCGGTGCAAATCGCCTGGCGCGCCTATGTCGTCGCCGCGTGGCGCGCCCGCGCACGGCGCCGCAAGGCGCGCGCGTGACGCACGAGGACTTCGTCGCCGCGTACCGGGCGGGCCGCTTAGAGGTGAAGATCGACCACGATGCCGCGTCGCGCTTGGTCTCGGGGCGCGCGATGCTGCCGCTCGTCCTGCTCCCCGTGCTCGGCCTCGGCGTCGCGCTCGCCCTGATCGGCTACGTCATCACCGGGACGATCGTTTTTCTGGCCGCCCTGCTCCTGCGCTTCCTCGTACGCCGCTCGAGCGACGGTTTCCTTCTCTCGCGGGCCGTGCAGGACGCGGAGTTCTATCGCCAGGTCGTGGCGGCTCAGGTGCTTACCGTCGAGGAGTGAAGAACCCCGTCGCGCAGCTCGTAGATGCGCTGCGCGCGCGCCGATAGGTCGCTGTCGTGCGTGACGATGACGAACGCCGTGCCGCGGGATGCAGAAAGCCGCACCATGGCGTCGAATACGTCGTCGGCGGTGTGCGAGTCGAGGTTGCCGGTGGGCTCGTCGGCCAGCACGCAGGCGGGCTCGGTCACGAGCGCGCGCGCGAAGGCGCAGCGCTGGCGCTCGCCGCCGGAGAGCTCGCCCGGCGTGTGCTCGAGGCGCGCGCCGAGGCCCACCTCGCCGAGAATCTTGGCGGCGCGCTTTTGGGCTTCGCCGCGGTCCATTCTTCGTATGAAAAGCGGCATCGCGACGTTCTCCACCGCGGTGAACTCGGGCAGCAGGTGGTGGAACTGGTAGACGAAGCCGAGCGTCGCGTTGCGCACCCGGCCGCGCTCGGCCTCGCTCATGGCGCTAAAGGGCTTGCCCTGCACCAGCACCGTGCCCGAGGTCGGCGCGTCGAGGCCGCCGAGGACGTGCAACAGCGTGGACTTGCCCGAGCCGGAGCGGCCGACGATGGCGATGCGCTCGCCGGCGTGCACTTCGAGGTTCACGCCGTGCAGCACCTGAACCGGCGCCGGGCCCTGATACGTTTTTCTTAGATCTCTACAAGAGACTACCGCCTCATTCATAACGCAGCGCTTCCGCCGGATTGACGCGCGCCGCGCGCCAACTCGGGTAGATCGTGGCGAGGAAAGAAAGCCCGAGGGCCATCCCGGCGATCCAGAGCACATCGTTCGCCTGCAGGTCGGAGGGCAGGTCGGGGATAAGGTAGACGTCCTTCGACAGGAACTTGATGCTCAAGGCGCGCTCGATCGCCGGCACGATGACGTCGATGTTCAGCGCGGTGACTATGCCCGTCAGGACGCCGATCAGCGTTCCGACCACGCCGAGCACCATGCCCTGCACCATGAAGATCTGCAGCACCGAGCCCGGCGCCGCCCCGAGCGTGCGCAGGATGGCAATGTCGGCCTGCTTGTCGGTGACCGCCATGACCAGCGTGGAAATGATGTTGATCGCCGCGACCAGCACGATCAGCCCCAGGATCAGGAACATCATGCGCTTCTCGATCTCGACGGCGCGGAAGAAGTTGGCGTGGCTGCGGGTCCAGTCGGAGGCGAACACGTCGCGCGGCAGCTTGGCGAGGAGCTCGTAGGCCACCGAGCGCGCGGCGAAAAGATCGTCCAGCTTGAGCCGCACGCCGCTGACCGCCTCGCCCATCTGGTAGAGCGTCTGCGCGTCGCGCAGGTGGACGAGCGCGAGGCCCGAGTCGGCGTCGACGATGCCGGCCTCGAAAACCCCCACGACGGTGAACTGCTTGAGCCTCGGGATCACGCCGGCCGGCGTGACGACGCCTTGCGGCGCTATGAGCGCGATCTTGTCGCCGCGCAGCACGCCGAGCAAGCGTGCGAGATCGGCGCCGAGCACGACGCCGAACTCCCCCGGGCGCAGCGCGTCGAGCGAGCCGGCGCGCATGTGGCGCGCGAGGTCGGCGACCTTTTCTTCCTCGGCCGGCAGGATGCCGCGCACCACCGCGCCGCGCACCGCCTGGCCGTTGGAGAGCATCGCCTGCGCCTGCACGAACGGCGCGGTGCCGACGACGCGCGGATGCTGCGCCACCGTCTTCTGCACGCCCTGCCAGTCCTCGAGCCGGTTGTCCTCGGCGAGGATCTGCAGGTGCGAGACGACGCCGAAGATCCGCGTTCTGACCTCCTTCTG
>Ga0180104_1000095_pt1 | contig 19446 bp, 18 predicted proteins | sample EasRiv730_16_1Da_FD_121791 | JGI IMG/M metagenome (GOLD analysis project Ga0180104, IMG submission 121791) | Soil microbial communities from meander-bound floodplain in the East River, Colorado, USA - East River metaG ERMLT730_16_1Da | ecosystem: Environmental > Terrestrial > Soil > Floodplain ... | reverse complement strand
GCTTTTCGACGGCGACATCGAAGCGCTGGTCTTGCGAGCGGAAAGCGGATCCGGGGGCCCTTGGTCTATTGCCGATCTCGTGATGCTCGCCAGCGGGGATGCCGAAGCGTCGGCCATGCTCACGCTCCGCCACACCGACGGCCGCACCGTCGAAAAGCAGGCGAACGGCGATGGGCCGGTCGACGCCAGCTTCAAGGCCATCGAATTGGCCACGGGACATACTGTCAAATTGCGAAAGTTCGAAGTGCGCAGCGTCTCGGAAGGCGAAGACGCGCAAGGCGAGGCGCTCGTATACGTGGAGTACAATGGCCGCTCATATCGCGGATCGAGCGTCAGCACGAACATCATCGAGTCGAGCGCGCGCGCCTTCCTCGAAGTGATCAACCGCATCGAGCTCAGCCGCCAGAATGGCACGCGCGTGGAGCGCGAGCGGCGCGGCCGCAAAGCCGCGGCAGAAGCCGCGGTGTGAGGCCCAAGGGAATCTGACCGGAGCGATTTCATGCCCATCAAAGCGACGCAGACCATCTGGTTCAACGGCAAGCTGGTGCCGTGGGAAAAGGCCACGGTGCACGTGCTCACACATGCGCTGCATTACGGCTCGTCGGTTTTTGAAGGCATTCGTGCCTACGAGACCCCCAAGGGCGTTGCGATCTTTCGCCTCACGGACCACACGCGCCGGCTGTTCGAATCGGCGCGCATCTACCGGCTCGAGCTCCCCTTCTCCGAAGAGCAGATCAATGCCGCCTGCAAGGCTGTCATTGCGGTCAACGGGCTCACCAAGGGTGGTTACCTCAGGCCGCTGGCGTTTCGCGGCTATGGCGAAATCGGCGTCACGCCCAAGGTCGATCCGCCGACCGAAGTCGCGATCGCGGCGATCGAGTGGGGCGCCTACTTGGGCGCCGAGGGCCTCGAAAACGGTGTCGACGTCTGTGTGTCATCCTGGCAGCGAGTCGCACCCAACACGATTCCCGCAATGGCCAAGGCTGGTGGTAATTACCTGTCGAGCCAATTGATCGGTCACGAAGCGCGCCGGCTCGGTTTTGCTGAAGGGATCGGACTGACTCCCGATGGACTCGTGAGCGAAGGGGCCGGCGAAAACCTGTTCCTCGTTCGCGACGGCGTGCTTTATACCCCGTCGTTTGCGTGCTCGATCCTTGGTGGCCTGACGCGCGACACCGTCATCCGGCTGGCGCGCGAGCGTGGGTTGGAAGTTCGCGAGACATCGATCCCGCGCGAAATGCTCTACCTGGCCGATGAACTGTTCTTCGCCGGCACCGCAGCAGAGGTCACGCCGATACGCTCGGTGGACCGCATCAGGATCGGCACCGGCAAGCGGGGTCCCGTGACCGAGTCGCTGCAGCGTGCTTTCTTCGGCCTGTTCGACGGCCGCACGCCGGACAAGTGGGGCTGGCTGGAGTACGTCGACATGCATGCGGCAAAAACCGCTGCCGCCGGCTGATGAGCGCACGGACGCCGAAGACACTTTTCGAAAAGGTCTGGGAGCAGCATCTGGTCGTGCCGGAGACGGCGGATACTCCCGCCGTCCTCTATATCGATCTCCATCTCACGCACGAAGTGACCACGCCACAGGCTTTCGCGCTGCTGCGCGAACGCGGCGCCGGCGTGCGCCGGCCCGAACGCACGCTCGCAACGATGGATCACTCCACGCCGACGCTCACCGAGCAGGTGTTCGGCGGAGCGCCCATAACCAACGCCTCCGCGGCTGAACAGATCCGCATCTTCGAACGTAACTGCCGCGAATTCGGCATCGAACTATTTGGCTTGCGCAGCGCCGAGCGCGGCATCGTCCACATCATCGGTCCGGAACTGGGTCTTACGCAGCCGGGGATGACGATCGTCTGTGGGGACAGTCACACGAGCACGCATGGCGCGTTCGGCGCGCTCGCATTCGGCATCGGCACCACGGAAGTCGGCCACGTCCTTGCCACCCAGTGCCTGCTGCAGCGGAAACCGGCGACCATCGCGATCAATGTCTCGAGGCAGCTCCGCCCCGGTGTAACCGCCAAGGACCTCATCCTCGCCATCATCGGCAGGATCGGAGTGTCGGGCGGAACAGGTCACGCGATCGAGTACCGCGGTCCGGCGATCCGCGCGCTATCAATGGAAGAGCGCATGACCGTATGCAACATGTCGATCGAGGCCGGCGCACGCGCCGGGCTGATCGCCCCGGACGAGACGACGTTTGCCTACCTCGCGGATCGTCCGCGCGCGCCGCGAGGAGCGGACTGGGAACGCGCGCTCGAGCGCTGGCGACAGCTTCCCACGGACGACAACGCGTGTTTCGATCGTTCGATCGACGTCGAGGCCGATTTGATCGAGCCCATGATCACGTATGGCACCAACCCGGGGATGGTGATCCCGATCTCGGGTCGCATTCCCGAGAAGCGCAATGACCCGGTATTCGACAAGGCGCTGCGGTACATGGGCTTTGTCGCCGGCGATGCCATCCTCGACAAGTCGGTCAACGTCGTCTTCGTCGGTTCCTGCACCAATTCGCGACTGAGCGATCTCAGGCTCGCGGCGCGTGTGATCGATGGACACAAGGTCGCGGACGGCGTCCTCATGCTGGTCGTCCCGGGCTCGCAGCGCATCAAGCGCGCCGCGGAGGCGGAAGGACTCGATGCCGTGTTTCGCGCGGCGGGCGCCGAATGGCGTGAATCGGGCTGCTCCATGTGCATCGGCATGAATGGTGACACGGTGCCAAGCGGCGCATACAGCGTCAGCACCAGCAATCGCAACTTCGAGGGCCGCCAGGGCGTTGGGGCGCGCACGCTGCTTGCCAGCCCCGCAACGGCGGCGGCCGCCGCGATCCGCGGCCGAATCACCGATCCGCGCGAGTTCCTGCACGACTGACATGGACGCCATCAGGGTCATTTGCTCGCGAACGGCGATATTGCCGGTGACGAACGTCGACACCGATCAGATCATCCCGGCCCGCTTCCTCACGACCACGACGCGTGAAGGACTCGGAAGGCAGCTCTTCTCCGATTGGCGTTACCACGCCGACGGCTCACCGAAGCCCGATTTCTTGTTGAACCGGCCCGAGGCCGCCGGATGCCAGATCCTGGTCGCCGGCCGCAATTTCGGTTGTGGCTCTTCGCGCGAACATGCGCCTTGGGCGTTGCTCGATTACGGCTTCCGTGCCGTCATCAGTACGGAGATCGCCGACATCTTCCGCAACAACTCGCTCAAGAACGGGCTGCTGCCTGTCGTTGTCGATGAGCCGACCAGCGCCTGGCTGATCGAGCATCCGGGTGCCGAGATCACTCTCGATCTCGAGCGCACCAGCCTGATACTGCCCGACGGCCGCGCCGTAACGTTCCCGATCGAAACGTTCGCACGTCACTGCCTGCTGAACGGCGTCGACGAGCTCGGATTTCTCCTGAGCCAACACGAGCGCATTGCTGCTTACGAGCGCGGCGCCACGTGAAGGCCGTCATCGCAGTCCTGCCCGGCGATGGAATAGGCCCCGAGGTTGTCGCCGCCGGCATCCGCTGTCTGGCCGCCGTGGCGAGGCGCTTCGGGCATCAGATCGAATTGCCGCAGGCGCTCATCGGCGGCGGCGCCATCGATGCGCACGGAGATCCGCTGCCCGCGACGACACTCGAGCTGTGCCGTCGAGCGGACGCGGTTCTCCTCGGCGCCATCGGTGGGCCGAAGTGGTCCGATCCGGACGCTCCAGTGCGACCCGAGCAGGGCCTGCTGAGGCTAAGGCGCGAGCTCGGTCTCTTCGCCAACCTGCGGCCGGTGTCGCCACACCCTCGTCTACTGCATGCATCGCCACTGAGGCCCGAGCTGCTGCAGGGCGTCGACATCATGGTCGTGCGCGAGCTCACCGGAGGCATTTATTTCGGCCCCAAGACGCGGACGGATACCGCCGCGAGCGACCTGTGCGAATACACGGTGGTCGAGATCGAGCGCATCGCCCGCGTCGCTGCGCGCCTGGCCAACGCCCGTCGCCGCAGCGTCATCTCGGTCGACAAGGCCAATGTGCTTGAAACCTCGCGGCTCTGGCGCAGTGTCGTGGAACGCGTGATGCGCAACGAGTATCCGCAGATCAAACTCGAGCACATGCTGGTCGACGCTGCGGCAATGCATTTGCTGCGCCGGCCGCGCGATTTCGATGTCCTGGTCACCGAAAACATGTTCGGCGACATCCTCACCGATGAAGCGTCGATGCTCGCCGGTTCACTGGGGCTGCTGCCTTCAGCTTCGCTCGGTGACGGGCCGCGTGGACTCTACGAACCCATCCACGGATCGGCCCCCGACATCGTCGGTCGTGGCATCGCGAACCCGTATGGCACGATCTTGAGCGCCGCCCTGCTCCTGCGTCACTCGCTCAACTTGCGGGAGGAAGCGGCAGCGCTCGAGTCCGCTGTCACGCGCGCGATCGAGAACGGAGCGTGGACGCCCGACATCGCGATCCCCGGCACGCCGCCACTATCTACGCAGGCCGTTGCGGACGCGGTGCTGGCCGCGCTTTCCTGACGAAGGAATATCCTTCAGCAGACCGCGCGGCTCACCAGGCGCGCTTCGTCATTCGGACTCGCGTGCACCGCGCGCGCGAGTCCTGCTTCGACATCGCGAACCAGGTCGCTCGCCGCTTCAATCCCGACAGAAAGGCGCAGCAGCGAATCGGAGATGCCTGCGGTGAGACGTGCCGCCGGGTCCATCGCCGCATGCGTCATGCTGGCGGGGTGTGCAATCAGGCTCTCAACGCCGCCAAGCGATTCCGCGAGCGAGAAGCACGTCAGGCCGTTGACGAACGCTTCGACGGCGGTCAGCCCGCCTTTCAGTTCGAAGCTCACCATCGCCCCAAAACCCGTTTGCTGTGAAGCCGCCACGCTGTGGCCGGGATGGGTGGCAATCCCGGGATAGTAGACGCGCGCAACCGTCGGGCTCGCGAGCAGCGTGTTGACGATCTCGCGCGCGTTCTGTTCGTGGACCGCGAGTCGCGCCTGGAGCGTACGCAGACCACGAAGCGTGAGATAGCTGTCGAAAGGCGAGCCGGTGACGCCGAGGCAGTTGCCCCACCAGATCATTTGTTCGTGAAGTTGCGCCGTGGACGCCACGACGGCGCCGCCGACGACATCGCTGTGCCCATTGAGATACTTGGTAGTGGAGTGAATCACGAGATCCGCTCCCAACTCTATCGGCCGCTGCCATCCGGGGGACAGGAAAGTGTTGTCGACGACCAGCAAGGACTGCACGCTCTGCGCGACACGCGCCACCGCCCGAATGTCGACGATGCGCAAGAGTGGGTTGCTCGGCGTCTCGACCCAGATCATCCGCGGCTTCGTCGCGCAGGCCGCCCTGAATGCGGCGGCATCGGTCTGATCGACGAATTCCACCCGGAAGTGTTTCTTGCGCGCGAGCGCGCTGAACAGGCGGTACGTACCGCCATAACAGTCATGCGGCGCCACCAGCAGATCATCCGGTTCGAGGAGGTGACACAGTAGCGTGATCGCTCCCATGCCCGAGCTGGTCACTACCGCACCGGCGCCCCCTTCGAGCGCAGTGAGCGCTTCCGCCAGCGCGTCACGAGTCGGGTTGCCCGAACGTGTGTAATCGTAGGGTCCCTTGTCGCCGAAGCGACGGAACGCGAACGTCGAGCTCAGGTGAATCGGCGGCACCACCGCGCCGGTCTTCGGGTCGCATTCGAGCCCTGTACGGACTGCCACTGTTGCCGGTTTCCTGTCATCACTCATGGGACTACTCCAGTACGGATCGGAACACCGGCCCAAGCTGGACCGTTTCCTTGAGAAAAGCGTCGTGACCAAAAATCGATGAAATCTCTACAAGACGGCCATATTGTTCCAGGCGCGCGCACAGCGCCCGCACGTCGCCGACGGGAACCAGCTGATCCTCGTGCACGGCGATCAGAGTCGTCGGCACGCGAATGCGGTCGGCAGCGACGGCGTGCAGGTCGATCGACTCAGACAGACAGGCAAAGGACTCCGGGCGGTAACGCGCGGCATAGTTGGCGCCCCGCGCAAACAGGTAGTCCTCCACGGGGAACACAAAACCACCGTCGACGCGCCGTGGCGGAGCGCGAAATCGCGCGGCGAACTCCTCCGGGCTGCGATAGGTCGCCATGGCGAGCGCGCGTGCCAGCGCCACGCCTTCGGTGCCATCGCCGTGGCGCACTGCGAACTGCAGCACGCGTCTCTGGACGCTGCGCCACGCAGTGGCCATCGGATGAGTGCGATCGGCCGCGCCGATCACCAGCAGCCGGTTGACGCGATCCGCGAATCTTTCGGCGAAAGCGAGCGCCACCATCCCGCCGTACGAGGCACCGACGATCGCCCGCAGACTGGTAATGCCGAGATGATTCAGCAGTCTGAGCAACAGTTCTGCCTGATCGTACGTGCTGACGCTGGGGAAAGGACGCTCAGAAGCCGGACTGCTGGACTCGCCGCTGCCGCCCAGGAAGTCGAATCCGAGGATGCGAAAACCACCGGAATCGAGGGCGCGACCGGGTCCCACAAGCGCGTCCCACCAGCCGCGATTGGCACCCGACGAGAAGACGCACCGGTGTGCCGAAATGCCGCCGAGGGCCGCGACCACCGGGCCGCGATTCACGCCCGCCAGGCGCCACGCGATCCGCGCGCCCTCGAGGCGTCCCCCATGATGCAGCTCGAGAGTGCCAGGGACTTCCAGGATGCCCTCGCGCACCTCAATGGCGTCCCCGTCAACGGGCACAGGACGGCCGTCGTCGGCTGCGCGTTCGCGGAGTTGGGTCACTGCGGTCCTCCGTCAATACTCCCGGTCTGGTTGACCGGGCCGGTTCCACTCATCGGAACCCCTACGGAGCGCCCGCAGCGGCGTGAAGATACAGCGCCCGAGCATCCCCGACGGTGGCGTCAGAGCAGCCTCGCTGCACCTCATCTGTCGGAACCCTAAGGGCGATCCCGCAGGAGTTGGCACCTTTTCGAAGGGGTTAGCTTCGGCGGTTGCCCCGGCTTCCAAGGGCCTTGTCCCTCAGCCGGTCTCGATGAGTGACAGGCAGTGTACGGGCGCCGTCGGCGCCGCGTCAAGGCTGCCGCTTGCCTAGCTTGGCACACTACGCTAATGTACTAGCGTGTTAATACATTAACACGACTCGCCGGTACGACCATGAAACTGCACAAGTCGCTCACCCCACGCCAGGAGCAGCTCGCCGAGCGCGCCCTGTATGCCGCGATCCTGACCTTGCGGAGCGTGGAGGAATGTCGCGAGTTCTTCCGCGACCTGTGCACGCCCGCGGAGCTGCAGGCCATGGCCGATCGCTGGGCGGTGGTGGAGATGCTGCAGCGGGGTCTGCCCTACCGCGAGATCCACCGTCACACCGGTGTGAGTGTCACCACCATCGGCCGCGTCGCCCGATATCTGACCGCCGGCAACGGCGGTTATCACCTCGCCGCACAACGGCTCAAGGTGCGCGCCCATGGATAAGCAACAGCGACTCAAGGTCGCCGTCCAGAAGGGCGGCCGTCTGACCGACAATTCGCTCGACCTGCTGGTGCGCTGCGGCCTCAAGTACAGCCGCGGCCGCGACCAGCTCATGTGTTATGGCGAAAACATGCCGCTCGACGTGCTGTTCGTGCGCGACGACGACATTCCCGATCTGGTGCAGGAGGATGTCTGCGACCTCGGCATCGTCGGCCTCAACGTCATCGAAGAGAAGCGGCTCGCCATCGAGAGCCGCGGCGGACGCTGTACCTTTGAGCAGATCCAGCTGCTCGATTTCGGTCGCTGCCGGCTCGCCATCGCGGTCCCGGCCGACGCGCGTTACACCGGCCTCGATGATCTTCGTGGCCGCCGCATCGCGACCACTTATCCGCACACGCTTGGCAGGTTTCTCCGCGACCAGGGCGTCGGCGCCGAGGTCGTGACATTGTCTGGCGCGGTCGAGATCGCTCCACGACTGGGGCGGGCGGACTTCATCTGCGACCTGGTCTCGACCGGCTCGACGCTCGCGGCCAATCACCTGCGCGAGACTCATACCGTTCTCGAAAGTCAGGCAGCGATCATTCGCACGCCCGTCCCCCTGCCGCCCGAGAAGCAGGATTGGGTCAGACGATTGCTGATGCGCATCGACGGGGTCCAGCAGGTCAAGGAGAGCAAGTACATCATGCTGCACGCCCCACGCTCCGCACTGCCGGAAATCAGGCGGCTGTTGCCGGGGAGCGAATCGCCCACCGTCATTCCATTGGACGGATCCGGCGACAGAGTCGCCGTGCATGCCGTCTGCCGTGAAAACGTGTTCTGGGAGACGCTCGAGAGTCTCAAGAACGCGGGCGCCAGCGCGGTGCTGGTTCTGCCGGTCGAGAAGATGCTGGCCTAGCTGTGTTGCCGATCCTCGAATGGCAGGGAATGACGTCAGCGGAGCGCGACGCAGCGCTGCAGCGTCCATCGCCATCGGCTCGCTTGCAGGCAGCAGCGGCGGCGCGCGAGATCATCGATGCGGTACGCGCCGGCGGCGATCGTGCGCTGTACGCACTGACGCAGCGGTTCGATGGCGTGACGCTCAACTCGCTGTCGGTATCCGACGCCCAAATCGCGGCCGCGGAGAACAGCCTCGCGGCGGATGCCCGGCGCGCACTCGAGCGCGCGATCGAGAATGTCACCCGCTTTCATGAAGCCCAGGTGGCTGTGCCACTGGTGGTCGACACGATGCCCGGCGTGCGCTGCGAACGTCGCGTCGTGCCTGTCCGCGCCGTCGGTCTGTATGTTCCCGCGGGAAGCGCCCCTCTCCCCTCCACCGCGATCATGCTCGGCGTTCCCGCACAGATCGCGGGTTGCCCAGTGCGTGTACTCTGCACGCCGCCGCGTCGTGATGGCTCTGCGGATTCCGCGGTCCTGTTCGTCGCGCGCCGCTGCGGAATCCAGCGCGTATTCAAGATCGGGGGCGCGCAGGCGGTGGCCGCGATGGCTTACGGCACGGAGTCGGTGCCGAAAGTGGACAAGATCTTCGGGCCCGGAAATGCGTGGGTGACCGCGGCGAAGCAGCTTGTCGCACAGGATGCGGCGGGCGCCGCCATTGATCTGCCCGCGGGCCCGAGCGAAGTTCTGGTGATCGCGGATGACACCGCGCGCGCCGACTTTGTGAGCGCCGATCTCCTCGCACAGGCGGAACACAGCCCCGATGCCCAGGTGCTGCTGGTGACGACTTCACGCCGGCTCGCCGACCAGACACGCGCGCAAATTGCAGCTCAACTGCAGCGCCTCAGCCGCAGGGAGATCGCGCAGCAGTCGCTCGCGGAATCGCGCGTCGTGCTCGTCACGGATCTTCAGGAGGCGATCGACGTCAGCAACGCCTACGGTCCCGAGCACCTCATCCTCGAATGTGAGAACCCACGCGGCTGGCTCGAGCATGTGACCAGCGCCGGCTCGGTATTTCTGGGTACCTGGTCGCCCGAGCCCATTGGCGACTACTGCAGTGGTACCAATCACGTCCTGCCGACCGACGGTCACGCACGCGCGTTCAGCGGTCTGTCGCTGCTGGATTTCACCAAGCGAATCACGGTTCAGGAACTGAGCGCCGACGGCCTGCGTGGCCTGGGTCCGACGGCCAGGACGCTCGCACTGCTGGAGGGACTGGATGCGCATGCCAATGCGGTGAGCATCCGTCTCGATGCTCTGGCCGGAGGGGCCAGCGGATGAGCAGCGTGCTCGACATTGCCCGTCCGGACCTGATCGGGTTGCAGCCCTACCAGCACGCGGCGTGGGAGCCGACGCTCGAGCGCATGCACGCGAACGAGTTGCCGTGGCGAGCCTTGGGTGACAACACCAGGGCGGGTCTCAACCGCTATCCGGAACCGCAGCCGCGCGAGCTCGTCCTCGGGCTCGCAAGCCTCTACGCAGTCGCGCCGGAGCGGGTCCTGGTCGGACGCGGCAGCGATGAGGCGATTGATCTGCTCGTGCGAGGATTCTGTCGTGCCGAACGCGACCGCATCATGGTGTTTCCGCCCACGTTCGGGATGTACAAGGTCGCGGCAAAGATCCAGGGTGCGGGCGTCGTCGAGGTGCCGCTCGATCGTGCGCGAGGCTTTGCGCTCGACGAAGCCGTGCTTCTCAATCGGTGGCAACCGGGAACCAAGATCCTGTTCTTCTGCTCGCCCAACAACCCCACCGGCAATTTGCTCGACGCGGGCGTGATCCAGCGGGTGTGTTCTCATCTGGCCGGACAGGCGCTGGTCGTGGTCGATGAGGCCTATGTCGAATTCGCCGGGACGCCGAGCCTTGGTGTCGCACTCGATGAACACAACAATCTGGTCGTGCTGAGGACCCTCTCCAAAGCGCACGCGCTCGCCGGTGCGCGCTGTGGAACGCTGCTCGGCGATCCTTCGTTGGTCGATCTGCTCAGGCGCATGATCCCGCCGTACGCGTTGTCCGGGCCCACCATCGAGGCTGCTCTGCAGGCACTTGAACCGCCGCAGCTCGCGATCTCGCGCGCCCGCCACCATATGATCGTCGCCGAACGGGCGCGACTGGCAGCGGCGCTCGCGCGTCTGCCGATCGTGTGCCAGGTCTGGCCGAGCGCCGCCAACTTCCTCTTGATCGAAAGTGTCGATCCCGATCGCGCCTTCCGGGCGGCGATCAGCGCTGGCCTTCTAGTTCGAGACGTCAGGAGCTGTCCCGGGCTGGGTAATCACCTGCGCATATCGATCGGAACCCCCGAGCAGAACGACCGGCTCCTGCAGGCGCTGGAGGCCGCATGAGCGCGCCCGCGAAAGTGCTGTTCGTCGATCGCGATGGCACGATCGTCGTCGAGCCCCCTGACGAACAGGTCGATCGTCTCGACAAGATTCGACTATTGCCCGGTCTCGTTCCAGCCTTGCTCGCAATCCAGAGCGCCGGATACCGCTTGCTCATGGTGACGAATCAGGACGGACTGGGAACACCGAGTTATCCCGAGCACGATTTCAGACTCGTGCAAGGTTTCATTCTTGAGCTCCTGTCCTCGCAGGGCGTGACCTTCGATGAAGCGTTCGTCTGCCCGCACTTCGCGCACGACAACTGTAAGTGCCGCAAGCCGCAAATCGGACTGCTGAGGGACTGGCTGGCATCGAACGAGATCGATGCCACGCTGAGTGCGGCGGTCGGCGATCGGGACACCGATCTGGAGTTCGCGCGCAATCTCGGCGTCAGGGGACTGAGAGTCCGAGTCGATGGTGGCCCCGAGGAGTCCTGGAGCGCCGTCGCCGCGCAGCTGACGCGTTCTCGACGGAGCGCGCAAGTCGAACGCAAGACCCGCGAGACGCGGATCCGCGTGAGCGTCGACCTGGATCGCGCTCAACCGGTGAATATCCGCACCGGCATCGGCTTCTTCGATCACATGCTGGAGCAGATCGCGCGCCATGGCGGCTTTTCGCTCGAGCTCGAGGCCGAGGGCGATCTGCACATCGACGAGCATCACACCGTGGAAGATTGCGCCTTGGCGCTCGGCCAGGCGTTGAAGCAGGCGCTCGGCGACCGCCACGGCATCGCGCGTTTTGGTTTCCTGTTGCCGATGGACGAGACCGAAGCGCGCATCGCGCTTGACCTGTCGGGGCGCCCCTATCTCGTGTTCGAAGGCCGATTCAACCGCGAGCGTGTCGGAGAGCTGCCGACGGAGCTCGTGCCGCATTTTTTCCGCTCATTGGCCGAGGCACTAGGGGCCGCGATCCAGATTCATGTACACGGAGAGAACACGCACCACATGGTAGAGGCCTGCTTCAAGGGGCTGGGACGTTCGTTGCGCCAGGCCATCCGGCTCGAAGACGACGAGCTGCCAAGCAGCAAAGGCGTACTGTGACCGTCCGAGTCGTCATCATCGACAACGGCGGTGCGAACACCGCTTCGTTGCGTTTTGCACTCGAGCGCGTCGGCGCCACGCCAGTGCTCACGGCGGATGCGCGAGAAATTCGTGGCGCGACTCACGTCATCCTTCCAGGTGTCGGCGCCGCCAGCGACTCGATGACCCGGCTGCGTTCCAGCCGTCTCGACACGCTCATTCCACAGCTCACGCAGCCAGTCCTGGGCATCTGCCTCGGGATGCAGCTTTTGTACGAGACCTCCGAGGAAGGCGACGTTAGCTGCCTGGGCGCGATTCCAGGCAAGGTGCGCCGCATGCGCTCGGCCCCGAGCCGTCCGGTGCCGCACATGGGGTGGAACCAACTGCAGCACGACAACGACACGCCTCTGCTTGCGGAAGTCGAAAACCTCGCGCACGCCTATTTCGTGCACAGCTATTCGCTGCCCATCGGTCCTGAAACCGTCGCCACGACGGAATATGGCGCGGCCTTTTCGGCCGTTATAGCGCAGCGGAATTTCTTCGGCACGCAGTTCCACCCGGAGCGGTCCGCGACAACCGGTTCAAAGATTCTGCGCAACTTCCTCAGGCTGCACTGATGCTGCTCATCCCCGCCATCGACCTGCGTGAAGGCCGTTGCGTGCGCCTGTTCCAGGGCAACTTCGCCGCCGAGACGCGCTACGACGTCGAGCCCCACGAGTTGCTCACGCGCTATCGCGAGCTCGGGGCGCAGTGGCTGCATCTCGTGGATCTCGATGGCGCACGCGAGGGCACACCCGCCAATCGCGCCATCATCCTCGCGCTGGCAACGCAATGTGCCGTGAATCTGCAGGTGGGCGGCGGCGTGCGCGATTCGGCGACGATCGATTCATTCCTGCATGCGGGGGTCGATCGCGTCGTGATCGGCAGCGCCGCGGTGACGAAGCCCGATCAGGTGGGCATGTGGCTGCGCCGTTTCGGACGCGATGCGATCACCCTGGCCTTCGACATCCGGTTCGACGATGACGGGGTGCCGCGGTGCACGACGCATGGCTGGCAATTGCAGACCGCTCTCAGCCTGTGGCAAGCAGTCGATACCTATCGTGCAGAAGGCCTGCGGCATGTGCTCTGCACCGACGTCGCGCGCGATGGCGCGATGAGTGGGCCGAACGTGGAACTCTACAGAGAGGCGATGCGGCGCTTCCCCGACATTGAATGGCAGGCTTCCGGTGGTGTTCGCGCCGCCGCCGATCTGCACGCCTTGGCGGCGACGGGCGTGACAGCGGCGGTCAGCGGCCGCGCGCTGCTCGAGGAGCGCTTCACGATCGAGGAGCTCACGCCATTCTTGCGAAACGCATAATTCCCTGTCTCGATGTCCGCGACGGCCGGGTCGTCAAGGGTGTGCGTTTCCGCGACCACCAGGTCGTGGGCGATATCCTCGAACTGGCGGCCCGATATCGCGAAGGCGGCGCGGACGAGCTGGTGTTCTATGACATTACCGCCAGTCCGGAGGGACGGTCCGTCGATCGGAGCTGGGTCACTCGCGTGGCCCGTCTCCTCGACATTCCCTTCTGTGTGGCCGGGGGCATCCGCTCGATCGCCGACGCCGCAGCCGTACTGAACGCGGGTGCCGAGAAGATCTCGGTCAATTCACCGGCCCTGACAGATCCGGAGCTGATCAACCGACTGAGCGAGCGATTCGGCGCGCAGTGCATCGTCATCGGAATCGACAGCCAGACGCTTGCTGGTGGCTACCGCGTTTACCAATACACCGGAGATCCGAACCGCAGCCGTGATTCCGGGCGCGACACGCTTGAATGGGTGCGGGAAGTTCAGCGGCGCGGCGCCGGCGAGATCGTCCTGAACTGCATGGCGAGCGACGGCGTGCGTGGCGGCTACGACGTTCAGCAGCTGCGCGCCGTGCGTGACATCTGCGACATTCCGCTCATCGCCTCCGGGGGCGCTGGCACGCCGGAGCACTTCCGGCACGTGTTTCGCTCGGCTGATGTCGACGGGGCCCTCGCCGCGGGCGTGTTCCACAGCGGCGCGATCGAGATCGGCGCCCTCAAACGTTACCTGATCGATTCCGAAATCGAGGTCCGCCCATGAATATCGAGGACATCCCGCGACTCGACTGGGACAAGGGCGACGGTCTGCTGCCGGCAATCGTCCAGGACGCGACCTCGGGCGTGGTGCTCATGCTGGGGTACATGAACAGGGAAGCCCTGTGCGAGACCCTGTCGCAGGGCCGGGTGGTGTTCTATAGCCGCAGTCGCCAACGGCCCTGGCTGAAAGGCGAAACCTCGGGCAACTTTCTCGACGTCGTCAGCGTTTCGGCGGACTGCGACGACGACACACTTCTGGTGCTGGCCGAGCCTCGCGGACCCGTGTGTCACAAGGGAACCCCCACCTGCTTTGCCGGCCAACCACACACCTCCGCCGAGGACCTGGCGTTTCTCGCGAAACTCGAGTCGGTCATCGCGCAACGCATCGTGGACAAGCCACCGGGCAGCTACACCGCGCGGCTGTTCGCCGAAGGTTCCTCGCGGATCGCCCAGAAGATCGGCGAAGAGGGGGTCGAGGTCGCATTAGCGGCAGTCTCCGACGACGATGACAAGGTCGTCGCCGAGACGGCCGACCTGCTCTACCACCTGCTTCTACTCATGAAGAGCCGTGGCCTCTCGCTGGCGCGCGTCGTTCAGGAACTCGAGTCGCGCCACGCCCAGCGCGCGTGAACAGGCCGGAGCGCTCCCCGTCGGGAAGCACCCTCCGGCTCGTGGTTGCCACTTGTCGCACCGCACTGATCGCTGATTCTGCGTTACCGTTCGCGCGCCGAGTCCCAGATTCTGTGAAATCGCGCTCAGGGAACTCGTGTCGTCTGGGATTAGTCTGCAACCGTAGATTATGTCCGGTGGCCGCCGGGCCCGCTGTCGAAGGCGATCAGCCTTCAATAGAGAGAGTGACCCGCCAGCGGACGGAAACGAGGGTTCCAGGTGCCCCTGCTCCCGGAGGAGATGCACATGCAGTCACAGCGAGCCGAGTCCGAATCGCCCCGACACAGCAGTTTTGTCGAGTCCCTGAGCGCGTTCAGCCGTCAGCACCGGGCGCAGCACTGGGAAGGGACGTTCGGCGATTTCCTCACCCGCATCCTGCCACCGAACTCGACCGCCCTCGCCCGCTCGAGCCACCAGTACATGTGGGACATGCTGCGCTGGTACGGGCGCAACAGCGACGTCAAAGAGGAATCGGCTCGCGGTCGCGAGCTTTTCCGCCGTGAGTTGTTCGGCGTCGACGAGCCGCTCTCGCGAGTCGTCGAGTATTTCAAGGCCGCCGCTGCCGGCTCCGATGTGGGCCGGCGCCTGCTGTTGCTGCTCGGGCCGCCATCCGGTGGCAAGTCGACGATCGCCATCCTCCTCAAGCGCGGCCTCGAAGAATACAGCCGCACCGACGAAGGCGCGCTCTACGCGATCAAGGGCTCGCCGATGCATGAGTCGCCGCTCAATCTCGTGCCAGCCAGCCTGCGCGCCGAGTTTCGCGAATCGTACGGCGTCGACATCTCGGGCGAACTGAGCCCGTGGTCCCGCGAGCGACTCGAGCGCGAATATGAAGGCGACTACCTGCGCGTGCCGGTCGAGCGCATCTTCCTTGCCGAAGCTTCGCGCGTCGGCGTCGGCACCTATGCGCCACATGACCCGACGACCGCGGACATCGCCGATCTCGTCGGCTCGGTCGATCTGTCGAAGGTTGCGGACGTCGGCGACGAAGGCGATCCGCGCGCCTGGTCCTGGTCGGGCGCCGTCTATGCGGCGAGCCGCGGCCTGCTGGAAATGATCGAGATCCTCAAGGTCAAGCGTGAGTTTCTCTACCTGCTGCTGACCCTGACGCAGGAGAAGAACGTCAAGGTGTCACGCTTCCCGCTGATCCATCTCGACGAGACCATCCTGGCGCACACGAATCTCGCCGAGTTCCACAAGTTCCTCCAGGAGAAGGAGAACGAGGCCCTGCTCGACCGCATGGTCATCATCAAGGTGCCATACGCGCTCTCCTTCCATGATGAGGCCCGAATCTACCAGAAGCTCGTCTCGGGAGCGCCGGCCTTCCGCGACGTGCACCTCGATCCTCACGTGCTCAAGCTCGCCGCCGTGTTCGCGATCCTGACGCGGCTGCAGAAGCCCGAGCGCGAAGGCCTGGATATTTCCAAGAAGCTCAGGATCTACGCCGGCGAAACCATCGAGGGCTTTGCCGAGAACGAATCCACGCGCCTCAAAACGGAGGCGCCGGACGAAGGCCTGGGCGGTGTCAGCCCGCGCTTCGTCATCAATGCGATATCCAATGCCATTACGCGCGGCGATGCACGCAGCCTGACCAGCATGGAGTTGCTGCTTGCGCTCAAGGATGGCATCGAGAGCGACGCGCGCATGGACGCAAAGCAGAAGAAGCAGTGGATCGATCACCTGGTGGTCGCGCGAAAGGACTTCTACAACCGCTGGGTCAAGGAAGATGTGCACCGCGCGTTGTTCGCGTCCTTCGAGGAAGAGGCGCAGCAACTTCTGGAGAAGTATCTCGACGAAGTCGAAGCCTCACTCGACCAGCGCCAGATCACCGACCCCATCACCGGCGAAACACGTCCGGCCGATGAACGCTTCCTGCGCTCGGTCGAGGAGAAGATCAAGGTTTCAGACTCCGGCAAACAGTCGTTCCGCCAGGAGGTGGTGCGCAAGGCGATGGTCGCCTTCAAAGCCGGCGAGAAATTCACGCTCGACAGCCATGCTCGCATGCACGAAGCCATCGAACAGTACCTGTTCGAGGAGCGCCGCGACGTGTTGCGGCTGGTCACTTCCAGCGCCCGGCCGGATGACGAGGCGCGCACGAAGATCTCGGCGGTGCAGCAGCGCCTCATAAACGAATACGGTTACGACGAGCACAGTGCCAAGGAAGCCCTCAACTACGTCACCTCGCTGCTGGCACAGGAGTAGCGCCCCAGCCGCCGCGCACCGGGAGTCAGATAGTGGACGAATCGGAGATCAAGTCTGGCAATCCCCGGATCAACGGCTGGTATGAATTGTTCTCGCGCGGCGCACGAGACTGGCTGCGCCACAACGACAAGGTGCGGGAAGCAGTCCGCGAGCATCTCCCCGAGATCATTGCAGGTGCCGACATTGTCGGTGGCGGTTCGCGCACCGTGCGGGTGCCGGTGCGCATGCTCGAGCACTATCACTTCCGCTTGCGAAAGCCGGAGCAACGTGAGGGCGTCGGTCAGGGAGCGGCCAAGCCAGGCGACGTGCTTGCCAAGCCGTCGCAGGAGGAAGGATCCGGCAAGGGCCCCGGCGGGCGCGATGAGGGCGGCATCGAGTTCGTTCTGGAGTTCAAAGTCGACGACATTGTTGACTGGCTGTGGGAAGAGATGCAGCTGCCGAACCTCAAGGCACGCGTCGGCAAGTCCGAACAGTCCGACTGGACGCGCGAGGGTTGGGATCGGAAAGGGGCGCGCTCCCGGCTCGACCGGCGGCGCAGCCTGCGCGAATCGATCAAGCGACGCTCGATGCAGGAGGATTCACCCGCGTTCACGGACGATGACCTGAGATTTCGTCAGCTCACCCGCCGCGAGCAACCATCGATCCAGGCAGTCGTGTTTCTGCTCATGGACGTCTCGGGCAGCATGTCGGAACGCGACCGGCAACTTGCCAAGTCATTCTTCTTCTGGGCCGTGCAGGGATTGCGACGCCAGTACCGTCATCTCGACACCGTGTTCGTGGCGCACACCACCGAAGCCTGGGAGTTCAACGAGGAAGAATTCTTCCAGGTGAGCGGAAGTGGTGGCACCGTGGCCTCGAGCGGATTCGTCAAGGTTCGCGAGCTGGTCGGAAGCCGCTTCAGTCCCGCCCGTTACAACGTGTACCTGTTCTACGCCTCCGACGGAGACAACTACTCGGCGGATCGGGCGCAAGCCGAGACCGAGCTCCAATCGCTGGCGGAACTGGCCAACTACTGCGGGTACCTGGAAGTGTCATCGGCCTCGCAACGCCAGTTGTCTACCGAGACGGGTGGACTGTTCAAGGCATTGGCCGACGCGGGCAAGCCCGTGGGCAGCTTTGCGCTCAATCGCGTCGAGGACATCTGGGAAGCCGTGCGGCACTTCTTTCAGCACCAGGCGAGCGAATCTTGACCAAGAGTGACTGGCGCGATTTTCTGCCCCGCATGGAACGGCTGGCGACGAGCGCCGGCTTGACCTACAACCCGGTCGAGTTCGAGGAGGTCCCGAACAGTTTCATGATGGAGATATCCGTCTACGGGTTACCAGTGCGGATGCCTCACTGGTCATTCGGTGTGCGCTACATCTATCAGCTCGTGCAGCATCGAATGGGCCATTCGCGACTGTTCGAAGTGGTATTTCCCGGCAATCCAGGACATGCCTATCTCGCCAACAGCAACAGCGTGGCCGAGAACATCCTGGTGGCGGCGCACGTGCTTGGCCATGCCGATTTTTCTCGCAATAACATGCTCTTTCGCCGCAGCCGCGAACAGGTCGGTGACAACATCGTCGAGCAGGCAGCGAATCACGCGCGTCAGATCGGGCGCGCGATCGAAGAGCATAGCCTCGAGCGCGTTGAAGCGGTGCTCGATGCGGCACTTGCCCTCGAGCAACACGTGGACGTCAATCAGCGCCTGCAACGTGATCGCTACCCGGAATACCTGCCACCCAAAGCCAGTGTCTCGGATGACACGTTTCGCACGCGCTTTGCCGCGCTCGAAGACGCGTCCGATGCCAGGAATCCCGCGCTGCCCGCGCGTCAACGCGCCCCGGTGCCACCCCGGCCGGAGGGGGACCTGCTCTGGTTCATCGCCAACTACGCCCCCGAACTCGAGGGTTGGGAGCGCGACATCTTCCTCGCCGTGCGCGAAGAGTCCTTCTACTTCCACCCGGTGTTCGCGACCCAGATCATGAACGAGGGCTGGGCCTCTTACTGGCACGCGCGGCTGCTGCGCGAGGCCGATTTCCTGCCCCAGCAAGCCTACGTCGACGCCATCAAGTGTCACTCGGACGTCGTGCGACCCCTTGCAAGCGGCGAGCGTGTGGCGTTGACGATCAATCCCTACCACCTCGGCTTCAGCCTGTGGGAGTCGATCGTGGAGAAGGAAGGTCTCGACGCCGCCCGCGAAATCCTGCAGCAGGACGACGACTTCAGTTTCGTTCGCAACCAGCTCACGTGGGAACGCGCGGAGAAGCTGGAGCTGTTTCGTTACCGTGCCGAGGCCAGCGGTCAGGTCAAGGTCGTGGAGCCCGACCTGAACTCATTGCATGAAGCATTGCTGGAGCCGAAGTACAACTTCGGTGCGCCGAGCATCGCCGCGCGCCACATCCGCATCGACGGCACGCTCGAGCTCGAACACGACCACAAAGTCGACGGCCGCGGCTTGGACGTCGAACGGAGCAAGAAAGTCATCGAGTATCTGCAGCGCGTGTGGCGCCGGCCCGTGATCATGAAGACTATCAATGAGCACGGGGCGGAGCTCGAATTCACGGTGCCGATGGCGCCGATCGCCGCGTAGAAGCCCTCACCCCAACCCTCTCCCGCAAGCGGGAGAGGGAGTGGACCCCTCACCCCAACCCTATCCCGCAAGCGGGAGAGGGAGTGGACCCCTCACCCCAACCCTCTCCCGCAAGCGGG
>Ga0180104_1000093_pt1 | contig 19882 bp, 18 predicted proteins | sample EasRiv730_16_1Da_FD_121791 | JGI IMG/M metagenome (GOLD analysis project Ga0180104, IMG submission 121791) | Soil microbial communities from meander-bound floodplain in the East River, Colorado, USA - East River metaG ERMLT730_16_1Da | ecosystem: Environmental > Terrestrial > Soil > Floodplain ... | reverse complement strand
TCGGTTGCAGTAGGCGATTACGATCGCACGCGAGCGCTGTTCGATGGTCGCGTGGGCATCGATGGCGTGGATCCGGTGTTCATGCTCTTGTCACCGGAGGAGATCTTCTTTCGCGCCTTCCGGCACGCCGATTTCGACATTTGTGAGCTGTCGTTGAGCAGCTTCGCGTTGCGGACCGCCGTCGGCGACAACCCGTATGTCGGCGTCCCGGTCTTTCTGTCGCGCGCGTTCCGGCACACGTCGATCGTGGTGCGCACGGATCGCGGCATCAATCAGCCGGCGGATCTTAAGGGCCGGCGCATCGGCACACCCGAGTACCAGCTGACCGCCTGTGTGTGGGCGCGCGCTCTTCTGCATGACGAATACGCAGTCAAGCCTGCTGACATCACCTGGGTGCGAGGGGGAATGGAGCAACCCGGGCGCATCGAGAAGATCGCTCTCAAGCTCCCCGCGGACGTGCGCCTGGAGTCGGCATCCGCCGATCGCACGCTATCTGCGATGCTGGAGGCAGGCGAGATCGACGGGATCATCGGACCGCGCCTGCCGTCGTGCTTTGAGCGTGGACATGCCGGCGTCGGCTGGCTGTTTCGCGATCCGGTGCAAGCCGCAACGGAGTTATACCAGCGCACCGGCATCTTCCCGATCATGCACGTGCTCGGCATCCGGCGCGAGCTCGCCGAGCGCCAGCCCTGGTTGCCCGCCACGGTAGTCAAGGCATTCGAGCAGGCGAAAGCGCATGCCCTGGCACATCTCTCGGATACTTCGGCAACCAAGGTAACGCTGCCATTCGTCGAGGAGCAGCTGCGTGCCGCGCGACAGCTGATGGGTGCGGATTTCTGGTCATACGGTCTCGAAGCCAACCGCAACGCCTTGGACACATTCCTGCGCCACCACCATGCTCAGGGACTGTCACCGCGGCGCGTGGCTGTCGAGGAGCTTTTTCACCCGTCCGCGCTCGAGTCGTTCAAGATCTGATGCATCTCGGAGGCTAATACAATGAGTGCCCCCGCAACCGTGAGTCCCACAGCTGCGACGCAACGCTTGCCGGAAGACGTGCAGCGTGAATTCAGGATGCTGATCGACGGTGAATGGGTTAGTGCGCGTTCCGGTGAGACGTTTGCGTGCGTCGATCCATATACCGAGGAGAATTGGGGACGCGTGCCACGCGCCGATGTCGCTGATGTCGAGACGGCCGTCCGGGTCGCGCGGCGGGTGTTCGACACCGACGGGTGGCCGCAAACGCCACCGGCCAAGCGCGCTGCATTGCTGCGCCGCCTGGGTCAACTGATCGAGAAGAATCTCGACGCGCTCGTGTACCGCCAGATCCGCGAGAACGGCCGGCTGATCGCGGAAATGCGCCCGGGAACGCTCGCCGTCGGCACGGCGTGCTACTACTACGCGGGACTCGCGGAAACCGTGCACGGTCTGACTGTGCCGGTGAGCTACCCCAACATCGTGAGCTACACGGTGCGCGAGCCGATCGGTGTGGTTGCGGCGATCACCCCGTGGAATGCGCCGCTGGTGCTGTTAGGGTGGAAGCTGCTGCCCGCGCTCGCGGCCGGCAACACGATAGTCGTCAAGCCGTCCGAGATCACGCCGACCTCAACACTGTTGCTTGCCGAACTGATCGTCGAGGCGGGATTCCCGCGTGGTGTCGTCAACGTCGTTACCGGTTACGGTGATCCAGCCGGAAGCGCACTGGTCAATCATCAGGGTGTCGACAAGATTGCATTCACGGGTTCGACGGCGACTGGACGCAAAATCGCGCATGCCGCCGCCGAACGTAACACCCGCACCTCGCTCGAACTCGGCGGCAAGTCGCCGAACATCATCTTTGCGGATGCGGATCTCGAGAATTCAGTCAACGGCATTCTCGCGGGCGTATTTTCCGCGACGGGCCAGGCCTGCATGGCGGGATCGCGCGTGCTGATCGAGAGCAAAGTGTACGACCAGGTGGCCGAGTGCGTCGTGAATCAAGCTCGCAAGATGCGCGCGGGCGACCCGCTCGATCCCAGGACGCAGCTGGGCCCGTTGGCGTCGCGCGCGCAACTCGAGAAAGTGCTGGGCTATTTCACCATCGCACGCAGGGAAAAGCTCGAGATCCTCACGGGCGCAAAGCGACTCGACCGACCGGGCTTCTTCGTCGAACCGACGGTGTTCGGTAATGTGACCAACACCTGCAGAGTGGCACGTGAGGAGATCTTCGGACCGGTCGTGTCGTTAATGCGATTCGATGGCGAGGAGGAGGCTGTCGCGATCGCCAACGACACCTCTTATGGACTGGCCGCAGGCGTTTGGACCGAGAACGTGAAGCGCGCTCACCGCATGGTGTCGCGACTGCGCGCGGGCACCGTGTGGGTCAACAATTACCGGCTGGTTTCGCACGCTTTGCCATTCGGGGGTTACAAGCAGAGTGGCGTGGGCCGTGAGATGGGTCCCGAGGCGCTGAACGAGTTCACCGAAGTGAAGAGTGTCTGGATCGACACCGGCAACGAGGTCCACTTCCCCGTCGGCTAGAATCGCCCCGGCTACTGATCTTTGGCGCCGGCGAGGGGTTGCATCACCTTCAGAAACGCGGGCCGCCCCAGGCACGAGTCCAGCCACTTCTTGACGTCGGGATACGGGCTCACGTTGAACTGCACCACGTTTGCGAGCAACAGGATGCCCGCTAGGTTGAGGTCCGCGATCGTGAACTGCGAGCCAAGAAGATACGGCCGATCCTTGAGGTGCGCGTTCAACACCTTGAGTGGTGCCGCGAGCGCATTGCGTGCGTCCTCGACGCGGTCGGGGCGCTTCCTGTCGGCCGGAACGAACAGGTTCTGGATCAGGATGGTCATGAGCGACGGCTCGATCTCGGTTATTCCCCAGAAGCTCCACTGTACCGCGCGCGCCTGATCCGTTTCGCTCGCAGGCCATAGCGCCTTGCCGTATTTGCGTGCGAGGTAGAGGTTGATCGCCATCGACTCGCAGAGCTTGAGATCGCCGTCGACCATCGAGGGGATCTTGGCGTTGGGGTTGATGGCGAGATACGCGGGCGTCCGCGTTTCGCCGGCCGCGGGATCTACGCTCACGTGCCGATAGGGCACGCCCATTTCTTCCAGTGCCCAGAGACAGCGCGGTGTGCGCGAGCGGATCTGGCCGTAAATCGTGATCATTCAACTCACTCCTGGCAGTTGACGGTGTTGTTCATATGCGCTGGCGGTTAGCGTAGCATCGAACCCGACACCACGGGGGCGACGATGAACGATGCCGAGTCGCGGATTCCGCGCAACGTGGGAAGTGCGTATGGCCGTCCCACGCAACGTCCTGACGAGCCTCTGACCGAAGTGGGGCCGGGCACTCCCTGCGGCGAACTGATGCGCCGCTACTGGCAACCGATCGCGGTGTCGCAGGAATTGCACGACCTGCCGCAGAAGGTGCGGATCCTCGGCGAGGACCTGATCGTGTTCCGCGATCGCAAAGGCCGGCCCGGGCTGCTGTATCCGCGCTGCATGCACCGGGGTACGACACTTTTCTATGGCCGCGTGGAGGAGCAGGGCATTCGCTGCTGTTATCACGGCTGGCTGTTCGACGTGGAAGGGCACTGTCTCGAGCAACCGTGCGAGCCGGAGGGCGGCAAGCATCGCGACTCCGTGCGCCAGCCGTGGTATCCCGTCGAGGAACGCTACGGCCTGATCTTTGCGTACCTCGGTCCGCCGCAAAAGAAACCGGTGCTGCCTCGCTACGACAATCTGGAGAGCATCGGATCGGACGAATGGCTGTGGGTCGTCATCGGCGGCTTCGGTGCGACCGGCGACGCGAGCCTCAAGGTCGTCCCCAACAGCTGGCTGCACATGAACGACAACATCATGGACCCCTTCCACGTGCACGTCCTGCACTCGACCTTAAGCGTAATCCAGTTTCATGCGCAGTTTGCGCTCATGCCGAAGGTCGAGTTCTTTCACGCGGACCACGGCGTGTGCTACTCGGCGGTGCGGCGGCTCGATAACGGAACGGAAGTCGATCGCATCTCCAGCTGGCTGATGCCGAACATCATGAGCGTGCCCGACATCGGAATGAAGGCCGGACAGTCGGCTGGAATTTCCTGGGTCGTGCCGGTCGACGACAGTCATTACTTCCTGGCGATGGCGATGAAGCTGCCCGCGGGAGCGCCGCGCTGGGAGATGCGCTTGAATGGCAAGAACTGGGGCGAGATGACCGAGGAGGAACACCAGCGGATTCCAGGCGACTACGAGGCACAGGCGGGGCAAGGGCCGATCTCGCTGCACTCCGAGGAGCACCTCGTGACCAGCGACCGCGGCATCATGATGCAGCGGCGCCTGCTCCAGCAGCAGATCGAGATCGTGGCGAAAGGCGGCGACCCGCTCGGGGTGACGTTCGATCCGCAACAGGCGCTGGTGAAGATCCGCTCCGGAAATTTCTACCGGGCGACACGCGCCACCGGGTGAGGAGGGCTGCCCAGGATTGGCAGCTCGATGAAACTCGCCGAGCGGACCGCGTGGTGAATCCTGTGGGTGGCACGCCGGTAGTCTTCAGGTCTTGCCCACGCGACGTTTGCGACAAACGTCTGCGGGTTGCGGTCGTAGAGCGGGAACCAGCTGCTCTGCACCTGCACCATCATCCGGTGCCCCGGGAGAAACGTGTGATTCGCGTGTGGCATCGCGATGCGATAACTGAGTATCCTGCCCGCCGCGATCGGTGTCGCGGACTCGAAACTCTCGCGATAGCGGCCGCGCAGGACGTCGGCTGAAATCATCAGCTGATAGCCGCCGAGATTCACCTGCGCGGGATGTTCTTCCGGATAGACGTCGATCAGCTTCACCACCCAATCGGCATCGGTGCCCGACGTCGATGCGAAAAGGTTGGCGAGGACGCCGCCGCTGATCGTCAGTGGTTCCGTCAACGGCGCGGAGACGAATGACAACACATCCGGCCGATCCGCGAACGGTCGCTGATCGTCCGTCAACCAGAGCCGCCAGGTCGAATCGGGCGCGGAGTCCCGGAGAATGGGGCGAGCACGGTAGGGCACGGGTTTCGCCGGATCGGAGACGTACTCGGAGAACGCGCTCTCCGAAGCCGCCGGTGCCTCGAATGACAAAGCGCCATTGGCATGCAGGTACAGCTTCGTTGAGGTGACACGGTAGCGCGGCGGCCATGTCGCATAGTCGCGCCACTCATTGGCGCCCGTCTCGAAGGCCAGAACCGGAGCCGGCGCTTGCTGCGGCACACTGCCTTTCAGGTAATGATCCCAGAACGGCTGCCGTACTTTCTCGCGGAAGAAGAGCGCCGTATCGGAGTGCCACGGGATATTGCCCAGCGAGGAACCATCCGCGCGGATCTGCCCGTGGTACCACGGCCCCATCACGAGGTAATTGCGGTCATTGTTGCGATCGTTCTTCTCGAGCACGTCATAGCTCGCGATCGGGCCGTAGATGTCCTCCTGGTCGAAGAGCGAGTGCACGGTGAGCGTCGGCACCTTGAGCTCGATCTTGTCCAACAGCTTCTGGACCGCCTGTTCCTGCCAGAAGGTCGTGTAGGCGGGGTGCTCGATGATGCGATTCCACGCCGGTAACATGTCGGCGTGGTAGCGGCGGCCGAACGCGCCCGCCGAGCCCGCATCGAGGAAGGCGCTGTAGAGATCGTAGTAGCCGTAGGGCAGGTCGACGTCGGACTTTTTCGTCGCGGTTTGCCCGTAAGTCCATTCGATCATGGTCTGGCGCAGCGCGCCGCCGTGATACCAGTCGTCCCCGATCCAGGTGTCGACCATGGCGTTGATCGGAATGGCCGCCTTCAACGCCGGATGCGGATCGAACAGCGCCATGAGCGTCAGGAAGCCATCGTAGGAAATGCCGGTGATGCCGACCCGGCCGTTGTTTCCCGGGATGTTCTTCACCAGCCAGTCGATGGTGTCCCACGTATCCGTCGCATGATCGACGCTGCCGGCGTTGAGCGGCCCGCGTAGTGGGAGATTCACGATGTAGTTGCCCTCTGACCCGTGCTTGCCGCGGACGTCCTGGTAGACGCGCACATAACCGTTGCGGACCAGCGGCTCATCGTCCTGACGCAGGGCCATTGCCATGAGTGGGCTCGCTGTCTCTCGCGCGTCCGTACGTTTCTTGGCGTCGTACGGCGTGCGCGTCAGCACGATCGGCATCAGCTCGCGTGAATGCTTCGGAATCAGGATGACGGTAAAGAGCTTGACGCCGTCGCGCATCGGGATCATCTCCTCGCGGCGCGTGAAGTTGTAAGCGTCCGTCTGCGGATCGAACTTTGCCGGAATGTCATTGCCGGTAATCGGCGCAACGGATTGCGCGAGCAGGCACGCGGGGAAGGAGACGGCTGCCAGGAGAAGGCCTGTCAGCACTCCGTGCAGCTTGGAGGAGTTCATGTCGTTGTTGGCTCCCTGGCGCAGTCTCATGGAAATTTCCTGAGCACGCTGACCACGCGGGGTTCCATGTAACCCTTGAGGCCGAGCGCGGAGTACTGACGGCCCATGCCGGACTCTTTCGCGCCGCCGAACGGGACGAGCGCCGATGTGGCGCGATGCTGATTGACCCACGCCGTTCCAACCTCGAGCTGTGCGGCGATCGCCGCGGCACGATCCAGGTCGCTGCTCCAGACGGACCCACTGAGACCGTAGCGCGTGTCATTGGCACGACGCACGGCATCGGCAACGTCCGTGAACTTGAGCACGGGGACGATCGGCCCGAACTGCTCTTCTTTCACGAGTCGGCTGTCGTCGGCGATGCCCGTGACGATCGTCGGCGTCATGAAATAGCCGGGGCGATCGGGCAATTCACCGCCCGCGACGATGCTTGCCCCGCTGCGCTTCGCGTCTTCCAGAATGCCAATGACGCGCTCGTACTGCTTGCGGTTCTGGATCGGCCCCATTTGTGTTTTCGGGTCGAGCCCGTCACCAACGATCGCTTTGCGTGCTTCCGCCGCGAGCGCCGCGCAGAGGGCGTTGTAGATGCGTTCGTGCGCATAGATGCGCTTGATCGCCATACACACCTGGCCGCTGTTGACGAACGCGGCAAAAAACAGTTTTGGCGCGACCGCCTGCGGATCCACGTCATCGAGCACGATGGCGGGATCGTTGCCGCCGAGCTCCAGCGTGATGCGCTTCAGATTGCCGGCCGCGCTCGCCATCACCTTCTTGCCCGTCGCGACCGACCCGGTGAAGGAGATCTTGTCGATCCCCGGATGTTCGGTCATCCATTGCCCCAGGTCGTCGCCGCCGCCCAGTACATTCAGGACGCCACGTGGAAAAATCCCCCGGATCAGCTCGCCAATCTTGAGCGTGCTAAGCGGGGTGTAGGGCGAGGGCTTCAGCACTACAGTGTTGCCGGTGTAGAGGGCGGAGGTGAGCGGGCCGGCGGCCAGATTGATGGGGGCGTTCCATGGCGTGATGATCCCTACCACTCCCAGCGGCACGTAGTGAAGCTCGACCCTGCGCTCCGCGTCATCCACTAACGTCTCAACCGGAATGTCGATCCGCGTCATGCCTTCTGACTGAGTGAAAGCCCGCCCGATCTCGTCCCGCGCCTGCGACAGCGGTTTGCCTTGTTCGCGGGTCAGCAGCTCGGCGAGCCGGTCCTGATGTTGGCGCAGGACTTCGGCGACGCGCTTGAGCAGCGCGGCGCGCTCCTGGTACGAGGTGCGCCGCCAGGCTTCAAATGCCCGGCGCGCTGCCGCTACGGCCTGATCGAGCTGGGCCCGGGTAGCCGCCGGACAACGGGCGAACACCTGTTCCGTGGCCGGATTGATGACGTCCAGCGAGCGTTCGCTGCCCACCAGCTCGCCGTCGATCAATTGCGCAAAGTCCGTATTGAGCGCGGCCGCGCTCTCGATGCGCTGTGCAGTCATGCGAATTCCTCGGGTGGGATGCGTGCGTGCGGCGCTACTGATTGTCTCTCCCCCGGCCCATCGCTACGATAACAAATTGCAGCTGATTCGAGACGGCAGCGTGACGCGCGAGATTCCCACCTGTAAGCCTCCCGATCCGAATACCCGTCGCCCGAAGTTCCGGGCGCCGCCGCACGCCTGCGACGCGCACTGCCACGTCTTCGGACCCGGTGCCAAGTACCCGTACGCGCCCGATCGGTCGTACACGCCGCCGGATGCGCCGCTCGAGAAGTTCAGGGCGCTGCAGGCGATCCTCGGTCTGGAGCGGGCTGTACTGGTGAATGCGAGCTGTCACGGGACTGACAACACGGTGATCCTGGATGCGATCGCGCAGAGCAATGGGCGATACCGCGGCGTGGCGAACGCGGACGATTCATTCACCGAGCGGGATTTTCGCACGCTCCACGAGGGCGGTTGCCGGGGCGTCCGTTTCAATTTCGTGCGCCATCTGGGTGGCATGCGCGATCTCGACGAATTCGATCGCATCATTGCGCGCATCCGTCCGCTGGGCTGGCACGTCGTGCTGCATTTCGACGCCACCGACCTGGCTGAATTCGACAACGTGCTCAAGCGCCTGCCGGTTCCGTTCGTGATCGATCACATGGGGCGCGTGCCCACCGCCGGAGGTCTCGAGCAGGAACCCTTTCGGCGCCTGCTGGAACTGGCGCGACGGGACAACTGCTGGGTCAAGATCTGCGGCGCGGAGCGCATCTCCAGCGCCGGCCCACCTTTTATCGACGCGGTACCCTTCGCGCAGGCATTGATCAGAGCCGCACCGGACCGAATTCTGTGGGGCACCGACTGGCCGCATCCGAACATCTCGCAGCACATGCCGAACGACGGCGATCTGGTCGATCTGATTCCGTTCATGGCACCCGATGTCGCCACGCAAGAGCGCATACTTGTAGATAATCCGCACCGCCTGTACGGCTTTGAGGCTTGAACGCAATGAAGCAGATCGCGGTCGATCCGACCTATATCCCCGCGCCCGGCACGCCGGAAGAATTCAACGACATCCCTGGCACTACGCTGTTCGACATGCAGCGCTCGCGGCAGGGTTACCATCTCAACATGTTCTGCATGTCGCTGATGAAGCCGGAGAATCGCGCGGAGTTCCGCGTCAACGAAGCGGCCTACCTGCAGAAATTTCCCATGTCGCCGGGCCAGCGGGAGGCGGTCCTGAAGCGGGACTGGAACCGCATGATTGAGCTCGGCGGCAACATCTATTTTCTCTCCAAGCTTTTCTCCTCCGACGGCTTGTCCTTCCAGCACGTCGCCGCGCTCATGACCGGCTCCACGCAGGAACAATACGCGCAGATGATGCTAGCGGGCGGCCGGTCGGTCGAAGGCAACCGCAGCAAGTCGGGGCGCAAACCCCGGCACAGCAAGTCGGAGCGCAAGCGGCGTGGCTAAGATCATTGCAAGCGTGAACTGCTCGCACGTGCCGGCGATCGGCGCGGCGATCGACCTCGGCAAGACCCGCGAGCCCTACTGGGTGCCGATCTTCAGGGGCTTCGAGCCCTCAAAGAAGTGGATTGCGGAGCTCAAGCCGGACGTCATCATCCTGGTCTATAACGACCATGCTTCGGCATTCTCGCTGGAGATCATTCCGACTTTTGCGCTCGGCTGTGCCGCCGAGTTTCCGCCGGCGGACGAGGGTTGGGGGCCACGGCCCGTGCCGGTCGTGAAGGGGCATCCCGAGCTTGCATGCCACATCGCGCAGTCCGTCATCCTCGACGAGTTCGATCTCACGATCGTCAACAAGATGGACGTCGATCATGGCCTCACGGTGCCGCTGTCGCTCATGTTTGGACAGCCGAGCGAATGGCCGTGCCGGGTGATCCCGTTGCCGGTCAACGTGGTGCAGTATCCGCCTCCCACGGGCCATCGCTGCTACCACCTCGGCAAGGCGATCCGCAAGGCGGTGGAGTCGTTTCCAGAGGACCTCAGGGTGGTGATCTTCGGCACCGGAGGCATGTCGCATCAGCTCCAGGGTCCGCGCGCGGGACTGATCAACAGCGAGTTCGACACACGCTTCTTCGACAACCTGGTGAAAGACCCACTGGCGCTCACGAAGATCCCGTTTCTGGAGTACGTGCGGGAAGCCGGTTCCGAAGCCATCGAAATGGTGATGTGGCTGATCGCGCGTGGCGCGCTCGATGACGAGGTGCGCGAGATCTATCGCTTCTATCACGTGCCGTGCTCGAACACCGCCCTGGGCCATATCATTCTCGAAAACGCCGGAGAGACACGCGCCGCGACGAGAAAAAGGTCGCGAGTCGGCGTCAGGAGCAGACCGCGTAGCGCCCGAAAGCGGAGGGCTGCAAGATGAAAGTGTGCATGGCGGGACAGGGCGCATTCGGCGTCAAGCATCTCGAAGCGATGCAGAAGATCGACGGTATCGAGATCGTGACGCTGACGGGCGGCAGCCCGGACTCGACTGCCGAAGTGGCAAGGAAGTTCGGCATTCCGCACTGGACCACCAATCTCGCCGAAAGCCTCGCGCGGCCCGGCGTCGAGGCGGCCATCCTCGCCACGCCAACGCAAATGCACGCGAAACAGGGCGAGCAATGCATGCGCGCGGGCAAACATGTGCAGATCGAGATCCCGATGGCGGATAACCTGCAGGATTCGGAGCGGCTGGTGCGCGTTCAACAGGAGACGGGTTTGGTGGCGATGGCGGGTCACACGCGCCGCTTCAATCCGAGCCATCAATGGATTCACACGCGCATCAAGGCCGGGGAGCTGAAGGTCCTGCAGATGGACGTGCAGACGTATTTCTTCCGACGCACCAACATGAACGCACTCGGCAAGCCGCGGAGCTGGACGGACCACCTGCTCTGGCATCACGCTTGTCACACGGTTGATCTCTTCATGCACCAGACGGGCCAGGTCGTCTCCGACTGCTACGCACTGCAGGGCCCCATTCACCCGGAACTCAGGATTGCGATGGACATGAGCATCGGCATGAAAGTGCCGTCGGGCGCGATCTGCACGTTGTCCCTGTCGTTCAATAATGACGGGCCGCTGGGAACCTTCTTCCGCTACATCTGCGACAACGGCACCTATATCGCGCGCTATGACGAGTTGCTGGACGGCAAGAACAATCCGATCGACGTCTCAAAGGTCGACGTCTCGATGAACGGCATCGAGCTGCAGGATCGCGAGTTCTTTGCGGCGATCCGGGAACGCCGTGAGCCGAACGCCAGCGTGCGCCAGGTGCTGCCAACGATGCAGACGCTCGATCGGCTGGAAAGGATGCTCAAGAGTGCGTGAAGTTTCCGCGAGCGGCCAGGCCTTCTAGGTCTCGCCGGCCTCTCAGCGATCAAGAAGCTGCATCATCGCCGGTGCATGGCGCTCGCCTTGCACCGTTATCTGCTCGACCTGCCTCGTCAGCTCATCCCGCGCTTCGCGCGACAGCCTGACCTCGAGGGCGCCCAGATTGTCGGTCAGGTGCGCACGGGTCTTCATGCCCGGAATCGGCAGGATGTCTTCGCCCTGGGCCAGGACCCAGGCGAGTGCGAGTTGCGCCGGTGTACAGCCCTTGCGCTGCGCAGAGACGCGAATGGCGTCAGCGATCGCGACGTTGTGCTCGATGCGCGCGTCCTGAAAGCGCGGGACCTGCCGGCGGTTGTCCTCCGGTGGCAGGTCGCTGAGCGAGCGGAAATTGCCCGCCAGGAAGCCGCGACCAAGCGGGCTGTAGGGAACGAAGCCGACCCCTAGCTCGCGGCAGGCGGCGAGCACACCTTGTTCCGGTTCGCGTACCCAAAGTGAGTACTCGCTCTGCACGGCGGCGATCGGATGCACGGCGCAGGCACGACGCAGCGTCGACACGCTGCACTCTGACAGTCCCGCGTAGCGGATCTTTCCGGCCTTGACGAGATCGGCGATGGCGCCAACGGCATCCTCGATCGGTACGCTGGGGTCGATGCGATGCAGGTAAAAGAGATCGATGCGCTCGACGCCGAGCCGCTCGAGGCTCGCATTGCAGGACGCCTTGATCGAGGCCGGCCGATTGTCGGCGACAGGCTTGCCATCGGCGCCTCGCGTGATGCCGAACTTGGTGACAAGGAACAGTCCGTCGCGCCGCCCGCGGATGGCAGCGCCGACGAAGCGTTCGTTGTCGCCATTCTGATAGGTCGCGGCGGTATCGAGATGTGTCACGCCGTGATCGATGGCCTCGAGGAGCGTGGCGCGCGCTTCGGCGTCGTTGCGCGTCCCATACCATCCTACCAATCCCATGCAACCGAAGCCGAGCGCGGACAGCCGCTCACCCGTCTTGCCCAATGGTCGAGACGGTACCGGACACGGCTTATTGGTCATTTGTGGCGTCGCAAGTGGTCGTACAAATGACCAATAAGCCGTGTCCGGTACCGTTTCAGGCGGCGCGGGTTACCGGCGCGGGCTCAACCCTGGGTTGATTCTCAAGCAGCAGGACCCCCGCAGCCGTGTTGGAGATCGGGATGTGGTAGTTGCTGTGAATCTTTGAAACCTCACCCTCCAGTGCGCCCCGAGCGGCGATCCACATCAGAATCTCGACGCCCTGGGTACCGGCCAGCTCGACCAGCTGCGTGTTCGAGAATCGCGTGAGGGCGTCGGGATCGTGGACCAGCTTGTCGAAACACAGCAGGTCGAAGTCCTTGTTGATGTATCCCGCACGCTGCCCGTCGAGCTGGTGCGACATCCCACCGGTCCCGACGATGAGGACCTTCAGGTCCTCCGGATAGCTCTCGATCGCCCGGCCGATCGCCTGGCCGAGCCTGAGGCACCGCTTGGCGGATGGCAGCGGGTGCTGCACGGTGTTCACTGAGACAGGAACGGTCTTGACCGGCCATTCCTTACGGCCCGGCCACAGCAACTGCATCGGTATCGCGAATGCATGATCCACCAGCATCTCCTGGCAGGTGGTCACGTCGAATTCGTCTTCGACCAAGGACTCGATGACGTGCCAGGAGAGTCGCGGATCACCGGGGAACGGCTTCATCACGGGCAGCCCCCAGCCCTCGTCAGCGTTGCGATACTCGTTGGCCGCGCCAACGGCGAAAGTCGGCATCTTGTCGAGGAAGAAATTCAGGCCGTGATCGTTGTAGATCATCACCGCAACGTCGGGGCGAACCCGGTCGAGCCATTCGTGGACGACCGCGTACCCGTCGAAAAACGGCTGCCAGTAGGGCTCGGACTGCAGGCCCTTGGCGATCGCCTTGCCGATCAGCGGGACGTGGGAAGTCAGAAGGCTGCCGACGATTCGAGCCATGGTCAATTCCCCGCAGCGACGAGCTTGGCCTTGAAGGCCTCGACGCTCATGCCGGTCTGTTGGGCCCCGAGGTCCTGGACGTCGAGCCCGAAGATGCCCGCAAGCTTCGCGAGGTAGTACACGTTGCCGCCCGCCGCAATCATGTCCAGTACTTTGCGCCGCTTGACGGCCGCGCGTTGCGCCGCGCTGAGCCCGAATTTCGCACAATAGCCTTCCTCGTCGCGGAGGAACTCGGCGCGGTTTTCGGCCGAGTTGAACGAGTAGCACATGCGGTTGAGCGCGTAACCGCTCATCGCCTCCTTGGGGCCGAAAATCGTGGTTCCAGGAATCTCGGTGACGTGATTGTGTGGTCCCATTGCGGTTCTCCCCTTGTGGCCCACTCTGCCACGCGATGGGTTGACGCAGTCATTCGCACTTGCATGGATCGGGCTACGTAGTTTCCGAAGCCGCGCGACCTTGGTTATGATCGGGACCACCGATGATCATCGATTGCCACGGCCACTACACCACTGCCCCGGGCGAGTTGCAGAAGTATCGGGACAGCCAGATCGCGGGCCTCAAGGATCCGGCGCACACACCGGCGAGAGCTAACCTGAAGATCACGGACGATCAGATCCGGGAAAGCCTCGAGGGCGCGCAACTCAAGTTTCAGCGTGAGCGCGGCACGGATCTGACGATCTTTTCGCCACGCGCTTCCGCGATGGCACACCACATCGGCAACGAGACCACGAGCCTGCACTGGTCGCGGGCGTGCAACGACCTGATTCATCGCGTGTGCTCGCTCTATCCCGAGAACTTCGTCGGTGTGTGCCAACTGCCGCAATCGCCCGGTGTGCCGCCGGGCAACAGCGCTGCAGAGCTCGAACGGTGCGTGAGGGAGCTCGGCTTCATCGGTTGCAATCTCAATCCGGATCCATCGGGCGGCCATTGGAATTCGCCGCCGCTCACCGACCGGCACTGGTACCCGCTGTACGAGAAGATGGTCGAGCTCGACGTGCCCGCGATGGTGCACGTCAGCGCCTCATGCAACCCTAACTTCCATGCGACCGGCGCGCACTACATCAATGCCGACACGACGGCGTTCATGCAGTTCCTGACAGCCGATCTGTTCAAGGACTTTCCGACGCTCAGGTTCATCATCCCCCACGGCGGCGGCGCCGTGCCGTTTCATTGGGGTCGTTATCGGGGTCTGGCGCAGGACATGAAGCGGCCGCCGCTGGCTGAGCTGGTGCTCAGGAATGTTTTCTTCGACACCTGCGTTTACCACCTGCCCGGGATCGAGCTGCTGTTCAAGGTGGTCCCAATCGAGAACATCCTGTTCGGATCGGAGATGGTGGGGGCGGTGCGCGGCATCGACCCCTTGACCGGGCATTATTACGACGATACCAAGCGGTATGTCGACGCGCTCGCCCTGAGCGACGCCGACCGCCGCAAGGTCTTCGAGGGCAACGCCCGGCGAGTGTATCCGCGACTGGCCGCGCGATTGGGCGCGCAGTCAGGCGGCGCCGGACGCTAGAATGCCTGTTGACGAGTTTCGCATGAGGGAGTGCCAATGACAGAACTCTCCGTGTCACTGATCGCTGCGATTCCCGACCAGGCGTCAGGCTGGTCCCGCCGCGAATTCATCAAGAGCGTGATTGCCTGTGGCGCGGTGGCGTCCGCGGCCAGCTACGTCTACGGCGGGTTGGCTGGCTGCGCGCGCAAGGGCGTGCCGGCAGGCGGTGTCGAACGCCTGATCTCGCTCAACGTGAACGGCGAAGTCCGCCGCGTGGACGTGCTGCCGCAGGAAACGCTGGCGATGACGCTGCGCTACAAGCTCGGTCTCACCGGCACCAAGCTGGGATGCGATCGAGCGGAATGCGGGGCGTGCACGGTGCTGATCGATGACGTGTCTACCTACTCGTGCTCGACGCTGACGCACAGCGTGCGAACGCGCAAGGTCGTGACGATCGAAGGAATCGCAGGTGTCAACGGCGTGCTGCACCCCGTACAGAAGGCATTCGTCGATGAATTGGGGCCGCAATGCGGCTTCTGCACGCCGGGCCAGGTGATGGCCGCGGTCGCGCTGCTCAAGCACAACCCCAAGCCGACGCGAGAGGAGGCCCGGCACGCGATGTCGGGCAACCTGTGCCGCTGCGGGGCCTATGACAACTACCTGAATGCCGTCATGCGCGCGGCTGCGGAGGGCTGAAATGGCCTACAAGCTCGTCGGCAAGAATTTCACTCCGCACGACGTGGTGGCGAAGGTCACGGGGCAGGCCAAGTACGCCGAGGATTTCCGCGCAGACGGCATGGTGTTCTGTCGCCTGATGCTGAGTCCGATGCCCCATGCGCGGGTCCGCAGCATCGACGCCTCCGCAGCGCTCAAGATGCCTGGCGTGCTAGGCATCCTCACGCCTGAGGACGTGACGCCCGTGCCCGAGCCATTGCCCCCGATACTGGCCAGGGAGCCGAAGTATGTCGGTGAGCCGATTCTCGCGGTGGCGGCGGTTGATGAGACGACGGCGCAGGACGCCATGGAGAAGATCAAGGTTGATCTCGAGCCACTGCCCTATACCGTCGATCCGCTGCAGAGCCTGTTCCCGGGTGGTCCGAACGCGCGGCTGGATGCGAACGTCGGTCTTGGCGGCTTTCCCGGGATCCCCGAAACGCCGCTGCAGAACTTCAAGTGGACCGCCGCGGATTTTGCCCAGGCTGGTGAGGGCCGGTTGCCCGAGGGCAAGACACCGGAGGAATGGAGTTACGGCAACGTACGGGCGGAATTCGCGCGCTCGAAGCTCGTGCTCGACGAATCGTTCGTGACCGCCAGCATCTCGCATCACAGCATGGAGCCGCGCTCGTGCATGGCCTATTGGCAGAACGGCAAGTGCTTCGTGCACGGTTCCTCGCAGAGCCACACGTTCATCATCCCGGCGCTCGCGATGCTCATCGGCATCAAGCCCGAGGACGTCGTGCTGATCGCTGAATACTGTGGCGGCGGATTTGGCTCAAAAGGCAATGCCTATCCGGTGATGGCCATTCCGGCGCTCATGTCGAAGAAGCTGGGCAAGCCCGTGATGATGCGCATCAGCCGTGCCGAGGAATACTTCGTCGGCTTCGGGCGTAGCGGTTTCCAGGGCCGCATCAAGCTGGGCTTTCGCGCGGATGGGCGCTTGCTCGCCGCCGACCTGCTGGTGGTGCAGGAGAGCGGACCGCAGACCGGGTTCTGGGATTACAGGAATGCCGGTGATGCCGTGTCGCTGGTGTATCAGCCGACGGCGATGCGCTGGCGGGGCATTCCCGTGTATACGAATACCCCGACGCGCACGGCGCAACGCGGGCCGGGCTTCAACCAGATGATCACTGTAACCGAGCCGCTGATCGACCGTGCCGCTCGTGAGCTCGGCATCGACCGGCTCGCCATCCGCCGCCTGAACAATCCCGAGAACGGCTCGGTGTACGGTGGCCAGCGGACGCGAGTGCCGAGCGCATACATCAAGGATGCTCTCGCCAAAGGCGCCGCGAAGTTCAACTGGGACGAGCGCAAGAAGCGCAGCGGCAAGCGAAATGGATCGAAGGTCACTGGCGTGGCCGTCGCGCAGGCCTATCACCCCGCCGGTTTCTTCGGCTTCGACGGCCTGGTGCGCATCACGCCAGACGGCAAGCTCCACATCCACACCGGTGTCGGCAACCTCGGGACGTTTTCACACTCGGCGACGGCGCGAATCGCGGCGGAAGTCCTGAAGTACGACTGGGAAAACACCGTGCTCGAGCGCGGTGACAGCCGCCGGCACCTGCCGTGGAACCTCGGTCAATTCGGTAGCAACACCTCGTTCACGATGAGCCGGACCAACTATGTCGCGGCGATGGACGCCGTCGCCAAGCTGAAGGAGATCGCTGCGCGTGATCTGGGCGGCAAGCCTGATGATTACGACCTCGATGGCACGAAGGTTTTTCTCAAGGCCAATCCCGCCAAGAGCCTCACGTACGCGGCAGCTGCACAGCGGGCGATCGATCTCGGCGGCAAGTTCAGCGGCAAGGAGATGCCGGACGACATCAACCCGATCACCAAGGCGTCAGTGACGGCACTCGCGGGCACGGGGCTCATCGGTGTCGCCAGAGACACGCTTCCGGTCGGCGGACAGCCCTCGGCCTTCGTCGCGGCCTTCATCGAGATCGAACTCGATGTGGAGACCGGCCAGCACCGGATCGTGGATTACCTGGCCGTCGCCGACTGCGGCACGGTCATCCATCCCGCCGGCCTGGCCACGCAGATCAAGGGCGGAGCCGTGCAGGGCTTCGGCATGGCCTGCCTCGAACATCTGGTCTACGACCCGCAGAATGGCTTGCCGGCGACGGTCGGGCTTCACCAGGCGAAGCCCGCGACATTCCTCGATGTGCCGCTGCACATGGAGGCCGAAGGGGTCGATAAGCCGGATCCCACGAGCCCGCTGGGCACGAAGGGTGTCGGTGAGCCACCGCTCGGAGCGGGGGCGGCGGCGCTGCTCTGTGCAATTTCCGAAGCACTCGGCGGCCACGTCTTCAACCGCACGCCCGTCTCTCCGGACATGATCGTGAACTTCACCGCCGGCCGCGCGCAGTCGCACAAGCCGCTGCAGGTCAACACTTTCTAGGAGCGCCCGCGATGTTGCACGACATGATGCCGCAGTTCGAGCTCTACCAGCCGGACACGCTCGACAATGCCCTCAAACTCGCGAAACAGCTGAACGGCAAGGGCTGGATCATGGCTGGCGGCTACGACAGCCTCGACTGGTTCAAGGACCGCGTGAAGCGGCCGGAAGCCGTCATCGACCTGAGCAACATTGCGGATCTCAAGGGGATCCGCGAACCGCCGGAAGGACTGGAGATCGGCGCACTGACGACCCTGACGGAGCTCGAACAGAACGAGATCGTGCGCAGCAAGTATTCGTTGCTGGCGAGTGCCGCGGGGCGCGTCGCGAGTCCGCAGATTCGCAATGTTGGCACCGTGGGTGGCAATCTGTGTCAGGACACGCGCTGCTGGTATTACCGCGGCGGCTTGGATTGCTATCGCGCGGGTGGCAACTCCTGTTTCGCAGATTCGCCGCAGGGACAGAATCGCGAGCACTGCCTGTTCGGCGCCGATCGGTGTGTCGCCGTTTCGCCTTCGGATGTCGCTACCGCGACGGTTGCGCTGGGCGCAAGCATGGTGATCCGCGGCGAATCCGGAGAGCGCGTCCTCTCCGCCGAGGAGTTTTTCATCGGGCCGGCGATCGATATCACGCGCATGACGGCGCTGAAGCCGGGAGAAATCCTCACGGCAATCCGCATTCCGCAGGAGTGGGCGGGCGCTACGTTCTACTTCGAGAAGGTGACGGATCGCGCGACCTGGGACTTTGCGCTGGTGAGTATCGCCGCCGCCATGGTTCTGGAAGGCGATATCATCAAAAAGATCCGCCTCGCCTGCGGCGGCGTGGAATGTGTGCCGCGACGCCTCAAGGTCGTCGAAGAGGTCGTGGCCGGCAGCGCGCGGACGCCAGACGTGGCCGCGTTGGCGGGGAAGACGGCAGTGCAGGGCGCGACCACCCTCAACTTCAATCACTTCAAGATCCCGCTGATGGAAAACCTGGTGCGCCGCGCGATCCGCGACGCCTGATGCCGTGGAATTCGTCCGGATGAGCCGCGATGCCTGGGGCCAGGAGGTCCTGGAGGGAATTTCCTGGGACCTGTTGCCGGTCGCGTTCGCAATCGGCGCGATCGTGATCATCGGTCACGCGATCTACCGGCTGATCAACAAGAGTCGCAAGGCCTGAAGCGTGACGGCATCGGCAACCGATCGCATCGAGCGGCACAAGGCGGTCGATCGAATCTTTCACTGGGTTGCCGCGGCCAGCATCATCGCACTGCTGGCGACGGGTCTGCTGCCCGTGGTCGGCGTGAAGTTTCCCTGGGTGACGATCCATTGGTGTGCGGGAATCGTTCTCACAATCGCCGTTCTCGTGCATCTCGCGTGCTCGTTGACATGGCGCAAGTTGCGCTGCATGTGGATCCGGTTACGTGATCTTCGCGGCGAGCGGGCGGCGAAGTACACGCTGGCTCAGAAGCTCATGCATCACGCGATGTCGCTGATGACGCTCATCGTCATCGGCACCGGCCTGCCGATGCTGGCACGCATCGATACCCCGTTCTGGGAGCGCGATCCGTACCTGCTTGCAGCGAGCACCTGGGGCGTCATTTATGTCCTGCATGGACTGGCATCTCTGATGGCGCTGACGCTCGTGATGATCCACGTGTACTTCAGCCTGCTTCCCGAGAAGCGCGTCTACCTGCGGGCGATGTGGCAGGGATGGATGGCGCGCAGCGAGGTTCCAGCGGACCATGACCCGGATCGCTGGCCGGGCGCGCCACGATGATGAGTGCGGCCCCCGAGCTCGCCCGCCGCATCGAAGTCATCGAGGCGGGCTACGAGTACCTTCTCGCCTATGCTGCCCAGGGCCGACAGGATGATGCGGGCTCGGATGTGCGCCGGACGCTCGCGGATATGCGCGCCACCCTCGATGGCCTCGGCGAGCTGGCAGCCAGCCGGCTGGGGGAGTCATCGGGGACAATCGCAATTGATGCCGCAGCATTCCTCGAGGCCGTGGTCCGCGACGCACGCATTGCGCACGGTGCGATCGCGCTCGTCCTGAGCCGCACGGCGATCAGCTCACTGCTGGTCGACAATCTCAACGCCTCGATTCACCTGCGCGCGCTGCTGACCGATCT
>Ga0180104_1000092_pt1 | contig 19921 bp, 14 predicted proteins | sample EasRiv730_16_1Da_FD_121791 | JGI IMG/M metagenome (GOLD analysis project Ga0180104, IMG submission 121791) | Soil microbial communities from meander-bound floodplain in the East River, Colorado, USA - East River metaG ERMLT730_16_1Da | ecosystem: Environmental > Terrestrial > Soil > Floodplain ... | reverse complement strand
CCACGCCTTCCCATCCCGAACAGGACCGTGAAACGGGTTTGCGCCGATGATAGTGTGCAATCGCGTACGCGAAAGTAGGTTACCGCCAGGCCATCTTCAGTAAGAAAAACCCCGGGCTCGAGAGAGTGCCGGGGTTTTTTGTTGGCGGCTGTAGTCGGACCTTTCGTAACGTTCGCGCCGCTCGCTAGATGGACGAGCGGTGAAGCGGTGCGTTTCGTGCCCAATGGCCTGGGCTTGCCGCTGCGAGGCCCTCACGCAAGCGGTCTTTTGGCAAATAGGCTTTGATCCGTTTGTCCGCTCGCGTGCACTCCGCCGCGGCGCGCGCTAAGCTCCCGCCCAGAGGAGGGGAAACGTGCCGGCGTCCGCCGACGTCGTGCTGTTCGCGATTCGTTCCGCGATCCGCGTGAACGAGCAGGTTCGGCGCGGCTTCGCCGGCATGGTGAGCGCGGAAGAGATCCACCTGCCGCTGCCGAGCTTCCCTTCGTCGCCGTCGGTGGAAACGGCGCGCACCTACTACGAAGCGGACGGCGCGCAGTATCTCGAGGGCGACGCTAAGCTTCGTACGCTTTTCGATCGCTGGCAGCAGCTCGGCGAGGCCGAGGCGCTCGAATTCGTGCGCTGCTACCAGGAGCACTGGGCGCTCGATGCCGCGAACGCCGCTCCGGCGGGGAGCGTTCTCGCCGCCGACCTGACCTGGGACGATTACCGGGCGCTCCTCACCGTTCGGCAATGGCAGCGCGGCGGCGACAAGTCGCCGTCGCTGCTCCAGCGTGCCGCCGGGACGCTGATCGAGATCGCGGTCGACTATCACCTCCAGGTGCCCGGGGCGGTGAATACCGCGAGCCCGAACGGCAAGCTGGTCAAGGCGTTCCTCGAGGCGATCGACGAAGTGCAGTTCGCCGAGGGGAGCCAGCACATGCTCGGCACGCGCCTGGTCGATGCGCTTTTCGTCTCGGTGCTCGAGACGCTGCGCGACCATCCGGAGCTTGCCGCCGACAGCGAGCGCGGGCGGCTCCTGGTCAAGACCGTGGCCGGCGACCTGACGGGGAAGGCGCAGAAGCTGATCGAGGCCGCGCCCGACCAGCTCGCGCGCGACCGCGTGCAGGATTTCGCCGCGACGCTTTTCCCGAGCTTGCTCACGTCGGCCGCCGCGACTGTGGTTGCCGACCCGCGACGCTTCATCGGCCTGGGCAGGCAGGCGCAGGTCGACCTGATTTCCGGCGTCGGCACCGCAATCCTCGGATCGCTGCAAGACCGCAAGCTCGGGCTGGAGACGCTGTTTTCGCGCGAGACACTCGAGGCCGCGGTCAGGGCGGTGCTCGTCGCCGCGGCGCGCCACCCGCAACTTCTCGGCGCCAAAGGCGAGGGCGCCGGAAAGCTGGTGGCTGCGGTCGCGAAGGAGCTGGGCGACGATGCCAACGTCATCGGCCCGGGCCTGCTGCCGGAGCTCGTCAGGCTGGTGCTCGAAAAGGGTGCCGAGAACCTCGATATCCTGCTGCCGGACAAGAACCAGCCGGAGCGCCACCTGCTCGCGCGCGCGCTCAAGGCCGTGCTGCCGGTGCTCGCGGCCAAGCCGCCAGCGGGCGCCAAATGGAAGCCTGCGCTGCGCTCCGAGGACGCGCTCGCGCTCGCCGAGGCGCTGCTCGACGAGGTGGTGCGCAACCCGCAGTGGGTGACCGACGAGGCCGCGGCGAAGAGCCCGCGTCTCGGCGAGGTGGTCGGCGCGGTGTTGGCGGCGCTGCGCAACGAGGCCGGACCGCGCCTGCGGCGCGAGAGCGCGGTGGCGATACTTGCCGCCGCGGTCGAGGCGGTGGGCCGCCGGCTCGAGCTCGGCGTCAAGGATGCCCAGGGCCGGCACGTCGTCGCCGCCGTTGTCGGCGCCATCGTCAAGACCGTGCACGGCGACGGCGCGGCGCTCGAGGCCGCGTGGCTCTTCGCGCGCGAGGAGGCGCTGCAGCGGCTGACGCAGCTGATCCTCGACGAGATCGCGCAAGCGGGAGAGCCCGCGAAGCTGCTGGGGCGCGTGCAGGCGTTCCTCGACGAGGCGGTCGAGCGCATCCGCAAGGGCACGCCCTGGTGGTGGGACGAGCTGGCCCCGCTGCTGCGCGAGCACCTGGCGAAAGGAGGCTGACATGAAAAACTCCTGGCGGCGCCGGTCGCTGCCGCTCTGCGCGGCGGCGCTGCTCGCGCTCTCCGGCTGCGGCATCGACCACATCCGTACGCTGCGCGAGGCGGAGCAGACATTCTCGCGCGCGGCCGAGCAGGAGAACCGCCTGCGCCACGCCCAGCTTGCCGACACCGGGCAGGGGGTGAGCGGCGCGGCGCTGACGGGCGACCTCGCCGACAGCACCGGCTACCGCGTCGCCGCGGAGATGACCGGCAAGCTGATCCGCGAAAAGCGCGCGGAGCTCGAGCAGGACAAGCTGCTCTGCACCGCCTATGTGATCCGCGCGTTCTCGCTGTGGCGGCTCGGCGAGTTCGCGCAGGCCGTCGAGACCTCGCGCCAGCCCTGCGGCGACGCGTCGGCGGCGCCGCGCGACCGCGCGCTCCTCCGCGTGGTCGATGCGCTGGTCGGCATCGACGAGTCCAACGCGCGCATCGCCAACAAGGAGCGCAGCGAGGCCGAGTACCAGACTACGAAAACGCAGATCGACCAGGCGCTGGCGAAGTTCGCGGACGCCGACGCCGGCCTCGCGCGCGGCCATCCATTGCGCGCCTATCTGTTCGCGGCCCGCTTCGCCGCGTTGCGCGTGGCCCAGGTGGCGCCGAACCGCGAAGGGCTCACCGGCACCGCCGAAAGCGCGCCCAGGACCGAGGCGCTGGCGAGGGTCGACGAGATGCTGCTCGAATACCGCCGCTATCTTCGCTGCCAACTCCGCCTGACCGGCATTCCCGAGCACACGAGCGTGAGCCACTGGGCGACCCTGTTCGGCAAGAAGCTCCCGGTCAACGCGGTGGCCTGCGACTCCTAGCGAGCAAGCCGTGGCGCTCGAACAGTTCGACACCATCCTCGCGTTTTCCGCAGTGATGAAGGAACCTGTGTTTCAGGACTTGATCGCACCGTCGTCCGCAAACCCTAAATGCCGGGGCAAGTAGTAGAGGACGATTGATGAGCGAACCGCGCCGGGTATTTCTCTTTAGCGGGCATCTGATCGACGCAAGGGGACGGAAGGCGCCGCGCTTCCCGCCGGAGCGGGAGCCAATCGCCGCGCGTGCCATCGCCACGGCCCTTGATGAGCTTGGCGCGGGCGGTCGCGACCTCGGCATCACGGAAGGGGCTTGCGGTGGAGATCTGCTCTTCGCCGAAGCGCTCCTCGAGCGCGGCGCCGCGCTCGAGCTGCGGCTGCCCTTCGACGAGCCGACGTTCTTGCGCGAGTCGGTGGATTTCGAGACGGCGCCGTCGCCCATGCCTGACCGCTGGCATGAGCGCTTCATGCAGGCGAAATCACGCGCGAAAGCTCTCGTGATGCCCGAGGTGCTGGGGCCGACGCCGGATGGCCAAACTCCGTATGAGCGCTGCAATCTTTGGATGCTCGATGATGCGCTCGCCATGGGTGCCGGGAAGCTCAGCTTCATCTGTCTCTGGGACGGCGGCGGCGGTGACGGTCCCGGCGGAACGCGTCATATGGTGGAGGCAGTGCGCTCGCAAGGAGGGCAGGTTCGTTGGCTCGACACCAGAAAGCTATGGTGAGGGCCGCATAGCCGGGCGCGCATTTGCATGAGGAGGGGGAAACGATGGCGAATGGCAAGGGCACCTGCTTCGTAGTGATGGGGTTCGGCAAGAAGACCGATTTCGAAAGCGGCCGCACCTTCGATCTCGACAAGTCGTACCGCAATGTCATCAAGCCGGCGGTAGTCGCGGCCGGCTACGATTGCGTGCGCGCCGACGAGATCGTCCACTCGGGTCTCATCGACGTGCCGATGTACGAGCAACTCCTGGCGGCCGACATCGTGGTCGCGGATCTTTCCACGTCGAACAAGAACGCGTTTTACGAGCTCGGCGTCCGTCACGCATTGCGCCCATACACAACCATCGTAATCGCGGAGGGCGGCATGAATCCGCCATTCGACGTGAACCACGTCGTCGTACGTCCGTACAAGCATCTGGGCGAGGACATCGGATACGACGAAGTCATGCGGTTTCGTGCCCTCCTGACCGACGCGATCGGTACCATCGCCGCGTTGGCGCAGGACAAGCGCGTCGACAGTCCGGTCTACCGATTCGTGAGCGGACTGAAGCCGCCCGGGATTGGCGCTGCCGTATCGGCGACGCAGGCGCAACCCGCGTCGGCTTCGACGCATAGCGCGATGATGAAGCAGGTGAACGATGCGATCGACAAGAACGACTTCGTTAGCGCGAAGAGCCTGCTCGGCGCCATCCGGACGCTGATTACGAACGAGGCGCCCGGTCGCCCGGAGGAGCCTTACATCGTTCAGCGCCTCGCGTTCGTCACGTACAAGAGCAAGCATCCGAGCGAGCTGGCGGCGCTGAAAGAAGCGTCGACGCTCCTCGCTTCGCTCGAACCCCAGACTTCGAACGATACCGAGACGCTCGGCCTGTGGGGAGCGGTCCACAAGCGGCTGTGGGTCTTGACGCAAGACACGATCCACCTCGACGAAGCGATACGCGCCCTCGAGCGCGGGTTCTATCTCCGCAACGACTATTACAACGGAATCAATCTCGCCTTCCTGCTCAACCTGCGCGCCTCGCGCGCGACCGACCCGGCCGACGCGATCACCGACTTCATGCTTGCGCGCCGAGTCCGCCAGGAAGTACTGACGATCTGCGAGAAATGGCTGGCGGACAACCCCTCGATGGCGGCCTCGACAGCGACGGAACAGGCGGTCAAGCAACAAGCCGAAACTCGGTACTGGGTGCTTGCGACGCTCGGCGAAGCGATGGTCGGGCTCGGCGACGCCGCCGCGCCCCAGCGTCTCGAAGCAATCTATGCAACGGCGCCAGCGCCGTGGATGGCTGACAGTACACGCGAACAGGTCGGAAAGTTGCGGGCGTTGCTCGTCGACGCGCCGCTCAAACACCTGAAAGCGCCCGGTTAGAGGTCAACTTCATGCTTTGGGAGGAGCGATGACGATGACGTTGCAAGACGCCGAACGCCGCGCGCAGGAAATCACCGGTGACGTTGCGGCATCACCTGCAGAGGTCCTCGACCTGGAGAAAGTGCTCCGTGGCGGCCGCCGGTTCGGGCTTGCCCGCAAGATTTTGGAGCGCATCAAGGATCACGCGGACGTCGTCCGCGATCCGAAGCTCAGACTCAAGGTCGCGCAGAAGCTCGCGCTTTGCACGTACAAGGACGCCGATCTTCCCGCCGACCAAAAGCTCGACGATGCGGAGCGGGTTCTGCAGGCCGCGGACGATCTCAAGACGACGACCGATCAGGAGACCCTGGGCCTGGCGGGGGCGATCCACAAGCGCAAGTGGGAACAGACCGCGCAGGAACGGTATCTCGAGACTTCGCTCGCTTACTACTACCGGGGCTACCAGCAAGGCGTCGCGAAGGATTACGGCTATACGAGCATCAACGCCGCGTTCGTGCTCGACGTCCTGGCCGATCTCGAGAATGTCGAGTCGCAGCCGGCGCCGCTCGCCGCGGCGACGGGTGCGCAGCGGCGAGCGCTCGCGAAGCGGGTTCGCATGGATATCGTCGAGGCGCTGCCCGACTTGCCGAACCAGCCGAGCAACGCCTGGCTGAAGGACACGTGGTGGTTCCTCGTCACCCTGGGCGACGCCTATTTCGGCCTGGACGATTGCAAGAGCGCGGAAAAGTGGCTGATGCAGGCGGCCGCGCTGCGCCACGTGCCGGATTGGGAGCAAGAGAGCACGGCCCGGCAGCTCGCAGCGCTGCTCCGCGTCAAAGAGAATTTCGCGAGCCGCGGCGGGCCCCAGGTTGATCCTTGCCTGCGTGAGGTGCTGCGCAAGTTCCTGGGCAGGAGCGCGGCCGCAATGGACTCCGTCGTGCGCGGCAAAGTCGGGCTGGGCTTGTCGGGCGGCGGCTTTCGGGCGTCGTTCTATCACATCGGCGTGCTCGCCAAGCTCGCCGAGCTGGATCTGCTGCGCCAGGTCGAATACCTCTCGTGCGTTTCGGGCGGATCGATCGTCGGCGCGCATTTCTACCTGGAGGTGCGACACCTTCTGCAGCAAAAGGTCGACGCGGAGATTACGCGCCAGGACTACATCGATATCGTGCGCCGGATCGAAACCGACTTCTTCGAGGGCGTGAAGACCAACATCCGGACGCAGATCGCCGCTGAATGGTTTACCAACCTGAAGCTGATCTTCGCCCCCGCCTATTCGCGGACCAAGCGCGCCGGCGAGCTTTATGAACGGCATATCTACGCCAGGGTCCAGGACGGCCACGGTAACGGACCGCGCTGGTTGAATGAGCTCAAGGTGCGACCCAAAGGCGAGCCGGACGGGTTTTCGCCGAAGGACAACAACTGGCGACGCGCGGCCAAGGTGCCGATCCTCGTGCTGAACGCCACCTCGCTCAACACGGGGCACAACTGGCAGTTCACCGCGACGTGGATGGGCGAGCCGCCCGCCGACATCAACTCGGAGGTCGATGCGAACTATCGGCTGCGCCGCATGTACTACAGCGAGGCACCGGGGCCGCATGCCAGCATGCGGCTCGGCTATGCCGTGGCCGCGTCAGCTTGCGTGCCCGGCATCTTCGAACCGCTGACGCTGGTCGATTTATATGAACGGCCGGTGCCGGCCGAGAATGAGAAAGTGCGGCCCGTAGTGCGGCTCGTCGACGGCGGCGTCTTCGACAATCAAGGTGTCGCGGCGTTGCTGGAGCAAGGGTGCTCGGTGCTCCTTGTGAGCGACGCCAGCGGACAGATGGACGCGAGCGACTTCCCGAGCAACAGCCTGCTAGGCGTTCCCCTTCGCGCAAACAGCATCCTGCAAGCGCGTGTGCGAGGCAGCCAGTTCGAAGCGCTGTCGGGCCGGCGCCGCGGCGGCCTGCTGCGCGGATTGATGTTCGTCCATCTCAAGAAGGACCTGGAAATCGAGCCTGTCGATTGGATCGATACGCAAGAGCCGTCCAAAGTGCCGCCCGCCGATCCGTTGCTGCCCTACGGAATTCAGCGCCACGTTCAGCGCCAGTTGGCGGCGATGCGCACGGATCTCGATTCCTTCTCCGAAGTGGAAGCCTGTGCGTTGATGACGAGCGGCTACCTGATGACCGAGCATGCGCTCAGGGATTCGATTCTGGGCTTCCCCGTTGCACAGAGCGCGCGCGAGCCGTGGAAATTCCTGGCGATCGAGTCGCTGATGAAAGAGGCGCCAAAGAAGACGCCCCTAGCAAGACAGCTCAAGGTCGCCGGCAGCCTGTTCTTCAAAGTTTGGCTGCTGATGCGGCAACTGCAGATCTTGGCCGGCGTGCTCGCCGTGTTCGTGCTCTGGCTGCTCGCCGTCGCCGCCTACGATCGCTGGGGCGGACCACTCTTTACGTACACACTGACGGTCAGAGAGGCTGCGCTAGCGGTGGGGCTTGCCCTGCTATCGCTACTCGGTCTGGGATTCGTGGGGAAGCTGGTGCGATACCGCAAGACCGCGACCGAGATAGTGATCGGGATCGGCATGGCGATATTCGGCTTTGTCCTTGCACGTCTGCATCTGCACGTCTTCGACAAGCTGTTTCTCTGGCAAGGTCAGCTGCGACGGTTCTTGTCGCGCACATAGGTACGTCGCGCGGTCAAGGGCCTACCACAGTCCCGGCCGCACGCATTGCACACCGCGTTGCGGTAAGAGGCGCGCTTGGCGCGATCTCATACCTTTAATTCACTTCTTCAACCTTCTATCTGGCGGCCATAGCAGCCTGGAACCACGCCTTCCCATCCCGAACAGGACCGTGAAACGGGTTTGCGCCGATGATAGTGTGCAATCGCGTACGCGAAAGTAGGTTACCGCCAGGCCAATTTCGGCAAATGAAAAACCCCGGGCTCGAGAGAGTGCCGGGGTTTTTTGTTTTTGCGGTTCCTGTTTCGGCGAGCCGGTCGAGGCCGCCAACGACCACCGCGGGCCCCGTGCTTCTGGCGGGATTCACGACCAGGTTGGTCACAGGGATGCCGATCAGGTGAATCAGCGTCAGACCGAGCCCAATAGCAATCGGCGCAAAGCCATTTGAGATGCTCATGAACGGATGCGCATGTCTCATGAATGGGAAGCGCCAGATGAGCGACGCTTGTCGGCAGAACGCTCACACATAGGGGAGGGACCATGAACATGCATGCGCTGGTAAGGGCATTCGCAATCGCGTTTCTGGGCTTGCTGCTCGGCAATTCCGCCTTCGTATTCGCCGGCGATCGGGACGACGATGACAACCGCAGCAGGGCTGACCGTACGCCCTGGACCAAGCCCATTCCCAAAGCGAGATGTGGTCGTGGCGACCGGACCGAAAGCGGATTGCAGGGTCAGACCACCCCGGAGGAGCGCCTCAGCGGCGACTCCGAGATCGCCTATAACTGCAACCTCGAGCTCGTCGGCAAGGTCCGCGGCGAGGGAGCCTGGTCGCAGAAGGGACCGGCGTATTTCGGTGACTGCGCCTACTATGGAACGGACAGCAATCCCAGCATGCAGCACCGCGGCGTCACGGTCGTGGATGCCTCGGACCCGCGGCGCCCGCGGATCGCTGCGTACCTGGACGATACCTCGTCGATGCTGGACCCGCACGAGACCCTGAAGCTCAACGACCGGCGCAAGCTCCTCGTGGGCTCCCAAAGGGACGGGCCCGGATTTGCCGTCTATGACGTGTCCGGCGACTGCCGCAGGCCGGTCCTCAAGTCAAACATCCAGTTGACCAACAGCCGGGCCCACATGGGCGGCTTCGCCCCGGACGGCCTGACCTACTACGTCGGCCAGACCAATAGAGGCATCGGCGGCCTCATGGCGATCGTTGACCTCGCCGACCCATCCAATCCGAAGCACCTCCTCAACTGGCAGTTTATGGGTGACGGCAGGCCCCACGACGTCAACCTCAACAGGGACGGCACGCGGCTGTACTCGGGGCAACCCGGCACGTTCGGCAACACCGGCTCCTCGATCGGCCCGAACGGTCTGGTGATACTCGACGTCAGCGACGTCCAGTTCCGCCGCCCCAATCCGCAGATCCGGATCGTCAGCAAGCTGTTCTGGGCGGACAGCGGACAGGCGGAGCAGATGTTGCCCATCACGATTAAAGGGCGCCCGTACATCATCAGCACGGACGAGTCGGGCGGCCAGGGAGGCGTCGGTGGTTTCCCGGCGGCATGTGCGCGCGGCGCGCATCCCTTTGGTTTCGCGCAGCTCATCGACATCAGCGACGAGACGAATCCCAAGCTGGTCTCCAGGCTGATGCTCGAAGCGAGCGTCAACGCGAATTGTCAGCAGCAACTCGCTGATCCGCCGGACGTCGGCGGCGCCAGACCCGACTACTCCGGTGAAAGGTGCACCGTAGACCGCGTCCGGAATGCCACCATGGCCGCCTGCGGGTATAGAGACGCAGGTCTGCGGGTCTTCGACATCCGCGATCCGTACCGCCCGAAAGAGATCGCGTACTACAAGCCGGGGGCTGCGCGGACGGCTCATCTTCCCGGATCGGGCGGCTGGGCGCCGGGTGCCGATCGAACCGTTGACCGGATAGCCGGTCTCCCGCGCTTCGTGCGGCACGGGCGCGAGCTGCACATCTGGTTCGTGAGCGATGACAACGGATTCCAGATCGTGCGCTTCAAAGGGCTCAACAAGGACTCCTTCGAGGAGTCGGACGACTAAATCGACTGAGGGATAGGAGATCAGCAAACAGAAAACCCCGGGCTCGAGAGAGTGCCGGGGTTCTTTGTTGCCTATTGCCGCCGCTCGATGAAGCGCGCGAACGCGTCGTCGGCGCCGAGCAGCCAGTGGCCCAGCTCGTCGAGCGTCTCGTCGCTGAGCTCGTCCGGGCCGAGCCGGAAGCGCGAGGCGCCGGAGCGCCCCACGTTCTCCATTTCCACGATGAAGCCAGGCTGGTCGTAGTCTGCGCGCAGCACGATCTGGCATGGGAACGGTCCGGTGACCATCAGCTTGGCGTGCACCACCATGCCAAAGTCGTTTTTCTTCTCCAGCGCTTCGTAGCGCACGCCCATCTTATCGAGGCGCTGCCGGATCTTCGGCAGCTGCTCTCCCGAGATCTCGAGCCTTTCCGGGCGGACGAACGCGACCGTGAACTTGAACACCACGTAGTCGAACCGCTCCTCGCCGACCAGGCGGCGCAACCGGTAATCGGCGGAACCTTCGCATAGCGACAGCCCCGAGGCCTCGCCGAAGTAGATGGTGCCAAAGCGCCGCTCGGACACCGGATGCGCGTCGCGCAGCATGGTGCCGAACTCCGCGAGATAGCGGAACGCCGCGCGCAGGCGCACGTCGATGCGCTTGTCGCTCTCGGCCTTCTTGGCTTGCTCGTCGACAACCGGAGTCGGACGCGCCGCGGCCTTCTGCTTCAGGAGCTCGAGCGCGCTCGGCCGGCGGGCGGATGCCGCCGCTGGCGCCGGCTCGGCCAGCTTGGGATCGAGCAGCGCGCGCTTTTTCTCTTCCTCCTTGCGCAGGCGCTCCGCCTCTTCGGCGCGCAGGCGCTCCTGCTCCTGGCGTTCGAACCCCTGCGCGAACGTATCGAGGTCCTCCATCAGCCGCGCGCTGGTTTCGGCGGGCGCCGGCGGCGGCCGGCCGGAGCCGCTGCCGTGCAGGCGGCGCTCTTCCGCGCCGAGCGCGACCGTGCCGAAGGCGCCGGCGAGCCGGGTGTGGCGCAGGTCGTTGGCCATGTCGCCGGCGCGCTGGTAGCGAGCCGCGGGCGACTTGGCGAGCGCGCGGTCGAGAATCCGGTCGAAAACCGCGGGGAGCTCCCGATCGAGCTCGGTGACGGGCCGATGCCGCTCGCTGGCGATGCGGTGCAGGAGCGCCCATACGTTGGTGTCCGCCGGATGCTCGAACGGGGTGCGGAGTGCGAGCATTTCGTAGAGCACGGCGCCGAGCGAGAAGATGTCGGAGCGCGGATCGATCGCCTGCCCGGTCACCTGCTCGGGGGACATGTACTTGGGCGAACCGAGCGCGGCGCCGGTCTGGGTCATGGACGAAGAGGGCACGTGCGCGACGCCGAAATCGGTGAGCTTGGCGCGCCCGGCGGCGGACACCATGATGTTCGCCGGCTTGACGTCGCGGTGCACGATGCCGAAGCGCTGCGCATGGTCGAGCGCGTCGGCGACCTGGGCCGCGATGTCCACGATGGTGGCAAACGGCAGCCGGCCTCGCTCGCGCAGCATCTGCTGCAGCGAGCGGCCCTCGAGCACCTCCATCGCGATGTAGGCCACCCCATCCTGCTCGCCAACGTCGAAGATCGTCACGATGTTGGGGTGGTTGAGGCGCCCCGCCGATCGCGCCTCGCGCAGGAAGCGCTCGCGCACTTCCCCCATCACCTCCGCCGGCAAATCCGGCAGCAGGGTCTTGATGGCGACGTCGCGCTCGATCAGAGGGTCCTTCGCAAGATGGACGGCGCCCATCGCGCCGCGCCCGAGCTCGCCGACGATGAGATAGCGTCCGAAGCGTCCCTGATCCGTCAAGTCCTGTATCTCCCCGCGCTAGCTTCGCGGAATTCCGGGCGTGCATCAAGGGCCCGCGGCGGCGGCTTCGGGACTGCGATCGCCGCCTCTGTATCATTCGCATCAACCCACCAACGGAGGACCCGAATGACACCCAAGACCCGATTCCAGCGTCTCGCGATGCAAGCGGCGACCCGGGCCAAAGCAGCGGCCGCCCGGGTTACCCGCGAAGCCAACCGACTGCTCAAGGAAGCGCGCCGGCGAGCGACCGACGAGCGTACCCGGCGTAGGATCAAGCAGGCGCTCCGCAAGACCGGCGGCGTGCTCAAGGCGGCGAGCGTGGCCGCGGTGGCGGCAGGCCGCGCCGAGATGAACAGGGGCAAACGCGCTCCCGCTCGACGCCGCTCCCGAAGCTAGCGGGCCGGCGCAGGGGGGAGTCTTGATTTGCATCAAGATCATTGGTCTGCGCCAAACTAGGCTTCTTGCCTGAATCCGAGTGTGGGACTGGAAGCCAGATCATGATGCTGCGACCGATAGCTGTACCTGAACAAGTTGTGTCGCTGCGGCGATTCGCAGTCGTTCTGGCCGCGACCGCGGTGCTTGCCGCCTGTGCAGCGGGCCCAACGCCGCCGAAGCCGGGCGCGGGCGGCGGCGATGCGCGCGAGCGCCGCGTGACTGCGGCGAGCGTCGACGCGACGCGCCTGCAGAGCCAGCTTCTGGCGCTCGCGGACACGGCACTTGCGCGCCTTACGGCAGCGACCACGCCCGGCGCCTCGGACAAGGATCCGGAGGTCCGGCGGTTCAGCCTCACGACGCGACTGACGCTTGGCACCGCGCTGGTCGGGATCGTGACGGGTCCCGAGCCAGTGGATGCGCTGCTCGACATGCTTACGCACACCACCCTGGTTGCCGATGGCATGCGCAACGAAGCCAAAGGCAGGCCTGCTGACAGTCCGCAGGCGAGGGTCCTCAAGGCGCTGGAGCTGAATGAGGCGGATGCATGGAAGCTCGCCGAGCACTGGGCGGACGCGCCAACGCGGTCCGCGCTGCGCGAGCGCATTCTCAGCTGGCCGGGCGAGCGAAAGACAGCGGCCGAGGTCGCCTACGTCCGGCTTTCGGATGTGCCCCGCGCAGGCTCGGTCTCCGCCGAAGCGGGTGAAGGGGCCATTAGTTCTCTGCGCGCGGCGGTCCAACAGGCCGAGCAGGCGCGGCTGTTCGGCGAGCGTGCGCTGTTCCTTGCGCAGCGCACGCCGTACACCCTGCGCTGGCAAGCCGAGGTCCTGACCCACAATACCCTGGCGATGGATGAATCGCAGCGCTTGCTCGACAGCGTCGGCGGACTCACCGCCACCGCCGATTCCGCGGTGCGCGAGATGGCCACCATGCCGGCGAAGTTGACGCAGGAGCGGGTGGCCGCGGTTCAAGACCTGTTTGCGCGGATCGAGCACGAGCGCCGGGCCACCCTCGAGCAGATGGCGCTGATCGTTCAGAAGGAGCGCTCGGCCATGCTGGCCCAGGCGGGCGAAACCGTCACTGCCCAGCGCCGCGCAATAATCGAGGACCTGACGGGTATCGCGGCCCAGGCGGAACAACGGGGCCGGGAGTGGGGCACCGCGCTGCTGGTGATCGTCGCGGTGCTGATCATAATCGTGCTTGTCATGCTGTTCGGCATGCTGCTCGTGTACCGGCGCCTGCTCCAGCGGATGGAGCGCCATCCGCCGCACTGATGTGCAATGCGTACGCGAAAGTAGGTTACCGCCACGCCATCTTCAGTAACGAAAAGCCCGGGCTCGAAAGAGCGCCGGGCTTTTCTGTTACTGCGGGGGCAGGACGGTGGCAATCGCGCTGCTTGTGATATCACGGACGGAACGGCCGAGGGAAAAGGTCAGCGTTCCTTGTGCGACGACCCAGCTCTGGGATGCGCTGTCCCATGTCGAAATGGGATGGCTCGAGGCGTTCGGGTCGATCGTCAAGGTCCTCGAGCCCGTGGCCGCACCGCCAGTATGTATTCACCATTCATCTTCTGGTCTCCTTCTCTTAACGGTTGAGAAAGCCACCAGAGGTTAACCTTCGCGGCCCTACATAGGATCTATCCATTCGTTGCCATCGAATGCCCTTTCAGTTGTAGAACGAGCGCCAGTGCTGCCACGTACCATTCTCATAGGTCGTGACGTAGATATTGCCCTGCCGGTCGGTGGCGAACACTACCGGTATGTCGGTTGCGCCGTTCTCCAGCCAGCGACTTGCCGTGAGCGAAATGATTCCGTCGAGCGCGGGAGGTGTTGCCGCCGCGGGCGCGTGGAGAGGGACCGACCACATTTTCCAGGGATCCCAATTAGTAAGGGGCGACGGCCCGGTTGCCGCTCGAGCCCAGCCGTTGCCCGTTCCATCAATCGCGAAGACGTGGACCTTTCCATCGGCCGTCCAACCGGCATCGATGTCGGTGAGCGATGGTAGCGCGGTCTGACCGAATGCGACGGGCGTTGACCACGCCGAGCCTTTAGTCGCGTTTACCTGCCACGACGTGCGCACCGCGCCCGCGGTCGACAGCACGAAAACCTGTTGGCGGCCGTCACCGTGGCGAACGGCGGACACGCGTTTTGCGTTGACGCCTATGGACCGCTTAGCCCATGTTCCCCACTTGGCGCTGGTGGACGCGCTTGAGGCGCACACGGTGTACAGCGCGTGGTCATTGCCGATTACGTACAAACACGGCAAGCCGGAGTCATCGGTAGTCGCGGCAATATCGAGGAAACCATTGACCCCGCTGGGTGCCGCCATGGTTCGCCACTTCAGCCATTGCCCGTTGGGGTTGACGTGACTGGTGTAGAGCTTTCCCGTTCCACTCACGACGACGACCTGCGGTTTCCCGTTTTGCAGTCGAAACGCCGCCAGCGGCCCGGGGCTGGGAACCGTTCCGCGATCCCGAAACCACGTAAACGGTCCGGACGCGGTCGCGTCAGCACGAGAGCGGCCGACGACACGGCCGAGATCGCTGTCCGTTGCGAAGACTTGCGTGCGCTGACCGCCGTCGTCATGGGATGCGACGGCGACACCGCCGGCATATCGGGGCGCGTTCTGGAAACGGCTGGCGCTCCAAAACCCGCCTCCGCCGCTGATCACGCCCGTTACCTGGAACTTCGGAGTCCTCGCGTTACCGACATCCCAGATCACCGGCGAGCCGGAGTTCCCGCCTTGTACCAAGCAACTGAAGTTATCCAATCTGACGAATCCGTCCGTGTCTTCGATTGCCAGGCACTTGGGGTCGATGAAGGCGGGTATCCACCAGCAATTGTTCTTGAAGTTGGCGCAGTAGCCGCCCGGGCTGGGTTCCGGATAGGACGCCGCGAGTTGCGGATACGCCGTAGCGTCACGCGCATATCCCGCGAAGGTGACGAAGTTTGGATACTGCCATCGCTCCATGGGTACCAATGGCAGGGTTGGGAAACCGGACACCGGCGTTGCCAGATGCCCGATGCCCCAGTCCGCGGCCACGGATGGTTGTGCATTATTTTGAACACGGCTGCCGACGATGACACGGTCAACCTGATAACGCGGGGGATTTGCGCGACCCGGATGGTAGTTCGGGAAGTAAGTGAGATCCGCCTGCCAGGCGCCTTGAAGATAAGGCGCGCCGCCGGCTGTCTGCCCGTCGTAGTCGAACGCAAAGCAATGCGAGGCGGCGAGGATGTGCTGACGATCGATGAGCGTTGCCGTGCAACCGTTATCCAGAAAACCAACCGCGCCCCAGGGCAGGCTCAAGGTTATCGGCATGACGTTGCGCTGCTCGGCATCCGCCGCGTCCGGCTCCGTGGCTAACAGCGGCAGCATTCCCGCCGAGAGCGCTGCCGCCGTTTCATCATCCACGACAGCAAAGCCGGGGGCGACCGGCAAGACGGCCAGCCCGAGGATTAAGCAGCGCGCCAGCGTGACACGCTGCAACCGCCGGAGCTCGTGCCGATGGGTCATCAAAGCAGTCCGACGGACAGGAGCCGACGGCAATCGTGTGCCTGGCACCCAAACGCCGTACCGCTCGTATCGTTCGGGTCAAATTCAACCCGAATGGATTTTTGCGTCAGATGCGCCGTCGTCAAAACCGACAGCATGCGTGCCGCGTGCGCCGAGTTGGCGGTAGCGACCGCAAAATAGACGATGCCGCCACTTGCGGCGACATTGCATCGGACGTGTATGCGTTCGGCATACGTGGAAACGTCCAAGGACTTGCAGGTGTGGAACGTCGGCGCCGCGAACGCCGGAGTCGTCGAGTACAAGGCCAGCAAGGCGCTGGTTACGACAGCCCAAAAACCACTGGAAATCGATAACCGCCCGGAGCGATGCCAACTCAGGCCGCTCCCTTTCCGATATGAGTGATGTGCCGTAGCTGCACGGCAAGGATGAGTGTCCGATGTAGGCATTTCCCGCTCCTTTGTGATTTTGAATATTGACGAAGCGCCCAAGTGTGCCTCGCCGTTGGATGTCCGTTCGATTGATGGGCTAGACGGCATTGGACGCTACTTCCCTCATGGGGGCCAGTTGATTTCCATCCGGGCCCGGTCTCGAAAGAGGCCGGGCTTTTTTGTTTCAGTTGAACTTCAGCTTTGCCGCCTTGACGATCGCGATGTTGCTTTCGATTTCCTTCGCGATCAGGACGTCGAACTCCGCGGGCGTGAGCGGCATTGGTTCGATCCCCTGAGGCTTGAATTTCTCGATTACGCCGGGTTGGCGCAGCACTTTCATCGTTTCCTCGTGCAGCCGGTTGACGATGTCGCGCGGCGTCCGTGCGGGGACCAGCATGCCGTTCCAGAACGTGTAATCGCTGTTGGCATAACCTGCCTCGATGGTCGTCGGCACCTCCGGCAGCGCGCTGGAGCGCTTGAGCGTGCTCACGGCGAGTGGGATGAGGCGGCCCGAGCGTATGAATGGCATGCCCGAGGAAATGCCGATGCTCATGAAGTCGACCTGGCCGCTTGCCACCTGGGTCAGGGCTTCGGGGCCGCCCTTGAAGGGCACGTGCACGGCGTTGAACCCGGCGGCCAGGCGCAAGCGCTCGGCCGCCCAGTGGGTCGCGCTGCCGATACCCGCCGACGCGAACGTGAACGAGCCCTTCTTCGCGGCTTCGACCAGTTCCAGGAGAGTCTTGATCCCCTTGGCGGGCGAGATCACTGTGACGTTGGGCACGCTGCCGAAGACAGCCACTCCCGCAAGATCGCGGCCCGCATCGTAAGGTGCGTTCGGATAGGCCGCCGGCGCCGCCCCGGTTCTCGACCACGATGGGCTGGCCGAGCGCCGCCGAGAGCGGCTCGAGCACGATGCGTCCGATGATGTCAATGGTCGAGCCAGCACCGAACGGGACAATCGCCCGGATCGGCCTGCTCGGCCACTGTTGCGCCGAGGCAAGTCGTGGCAGCAGCGGCGTTGCAAGTGCGGCGCCCGACAATAACAGGAGCTTTCGGCGCGTAGTCATGGCGCGGTACATGGTTGTGCCCCTTTCCCGGCGCATGCGCCAGCCTATCACTGCCTTGCGGCATGCGCTTTCAAATGCCAAAGTGGAAACCGCGAGTGAAGGTGTTCATTTCATATTCGTCGCGGCAGGTGGAGCTCGCGACGCGCATTGCCCATTCGTTGCGGGACGGAGGCGACGCGGTGTTCTTCGACCGTGAGGCTCTTCCTCCGGGTGAAACCTATGATTCCCGCATCAGGGAAGCCATCGAAGGCAGCGACCTGTTCCTTTTCCTCGTCGACCCTGCGGCGATCTCCGCCGGCAGCTATGCGCTGGCGGAGCTGGGGATCGCCGAGCGCGCATCAGAGCGCAGCGCGCTGAAAGTTCTGCCGGTCATGGTCGCGGATACCAGTTTCGCGGCAATGCCTCCTTACCTGCGCTCGATCACTGTGGTGCAGCCACGCGGCGACGTCGTGGCGGAAGCGCTGGCGGCGATCGCCGATGCGGCGCGCGAGCTCAGGCGCGAGCAGGTGTCGGTATCGACCATGATCACGAATTCAGGCTGGATGCTGAATTTTTTCATCATGGATGAGAATCTGCGGGAGGTCTTCTATCGCTTCGGCGACGAAGCAGACTTCCGCAGCACGGGCTTCAGCCAGACTCCGGATCGCCGCAGCGGCCTGCCGCAACCCAGACTCTTTGCGACGGTCCCTCCGGTCACGGGCACCCGGGAGTTGTTCGTCAAGTACATCGACTCGAGAGGCCGCGAGCGTGGCCCGTATCGGCTCGTGATCGACGCCAACCAGCAGCTCGTCGCCTCGGTCAAGCAGGTCCTTGAGGTGACCAAACCCTGGGTGGCTTTCAGGGAGTACCCGGAAGGACAGTGGCTGGCGTACTTCACCCATCTTCTGGCGTACAAGGCTGCGTTGAGGGAGATCCAATACTCGGTGGACAACGACACGCTCTCGAGCCGCGTCCGCTTCACCTCCTCGCCTGGGCCGGCGCCGGGGATCGGCGCGGACGACGAGGTGATGGTGAAGATTCCTCCGCAGACGCGCTACGTCTGCGTCAAGCTGGTCTTCATCGACGGCAGCGAATGGCCGGCGGAGCGGTTTGGCCGCAGTTAGAGGTCGGGCTCTTACAGCCCCGCGGACTGGAATCCGCGCCCGCCCGGCGTCGGCTGGCCGTCGCCGAGGCGCTCGATCAGCTCCCGCCACAGGGAGTCGGTGTCATGGCGGAAGAGGAGCTCGGCATCGGTGTCCGTGACACGCCAGTAGCCGGCTTCGATCTCCTTGGCGAGCTCGCCCGGCTGCCACGCGACGAAGCCGGCGAAATAGCGCGCGTCGTTGGGTGTCTGCTCGATGATGCGATCGACGGCCGGTGCGCTGGAAACCACGAACAGCTCGCCGAACAGCCTGACGGCGTCGGCGCCTGGATTGCTCCGCACGACAACGAACAGCGCATTCGCCATTTCGGGGCCGCCGAAGTACACGGGATCGGCGACCTTTGCCGACGGCGCATGATCGGGGAACAGAGTTGCGAGCTTCACGTCGGTGGCGCGGTTGAGGATGAAACCGAGGTGCCGGTCGCCCGCAGGCACGGCGATCAGCGCGGTCTGCTGGTAAGGGCCCTGCAGCGCTGGCGAGGCCACCAGCAGCAACGGTTTGCTCACCGGCTGCGCCTGCGTCGTGGCCGCGCAGAGGAGAAACACGCAGAATGCGATGACGCGTTTCATGGGCTACCTCCCTTGGTTCTATGGAGTGTGCGTAGTCCATTCTGCGAAACAGGCGGCGCGAAGTGTCCAGTAATGTCAGGCCTGCGCAAAGCACGGTCAGCCGCTGACTTCGGTGGCGGCGGCAGAAAGTCACGGGCCCGCTGCGAAAGGTCACCCAAGCGGATAGCTTCAGCGGAAAGCGGATAACGCGCCTCGCGCGCCGAGGCGCCCAAGTTCGATGCAATCCTGGATTTCGTCGAAACGACGCCGTGCTGGTGGGAGGGCTGCGCCCGCTAGCACGCCATGATCGCTCGAGGGCTGGCTGTTCGACCGGTTCGCGATCCGCGAGAGCGAGCTCGTCCTGCAGACGAGCTTCGCGGCGCTCCTGGCAGCGAAAGTCGAGTTCGAATCGTTCTGACACCCGGGGCTCGGCGAGCTTAGAGCCAGCTCGTTCGGGCTCAGGCGCTTTCAGCGACCGGTGCTGAAGCCTACGGGCGCGGCGTCCAGAAACCCTGGAACCCGCCGCTGCCGTAGATCCGGTCGTTTCTGAGGTTCCCCTCCAGCGCAACGCGCTCGTAGAGGTTCGCGCCGCCCTTCACGCCCATGGAAGCGAAGCTCACCAGCGTATCGCTTTCGCTGCTGCCCACCCCGGTGACCATGGCCACGTGTCCGCCCCAGAAAATAACGTCGCCGACCTTCGGATTGGCGGCACGAATCGGCGTGGTTTTTTTCGCTTCGACCAGCCCGGCGATGACCTGCGTCATGCCGCCGACCGCCGAGATATCGCTGACTTTTGCGCCGTAGAACGCGGGGACGGTGAGGCCCTCCCAGCCGGCGCTGCAATCGACTTCGTCCGCGTCGAGCATCGCCTTGATCACGAGCTTGGTGCAGTCGGCGAGGGCGTCGTCGGTCAGGAAGTCTTTCTTGCGTTGCACCCAGGTGTTGCCGCCCTTGGTCACCTCCTCGGTCTGGTGACCGTACTGCGTGCCTTTGCTCTTGAAGTGCGCCACCAGCATCTTGACGGCGGCGGCGTACTTGTCTTCGGCCGGCGCTGCCGGCGCCGCTTGCGCGGGCTTGCTGACGGAATCGGCCACGCCGCCCAGGGCGGCAGCGGGGCCGCCGGGCTGGTCTTGCGTGGCCGGTTTACGAGAACCCCCCACGGCACGCTCGAAGAGCTCGTAAAGGGTCGGCCAGCTCAT
>Ga0180104_1000089_pt1 | contig 20111 bp, 16 predicted proteins | sample EasRiv730_16_1Da_FD_121791 | JGI IMG/M metagenome (GOLD analysis project Ga0180104, IMG submission 121791) | Soil microbial communities from meander-bound floodplain in the East River, Colorado, USA - East River metaG ERMLT730_16_1Da | ecosystem: Environmental > Terrestrial > Soil > Floodplain ... | reverse complement strand
TGGGGCATCCTGGTCACTTCTCGAAGGGGCAGCCGGTCTGCCCGGAGCGCTCATCCACCTGAGAGCGCCGGACGCATGGCAGGTTGGGGTACTGGCAATCACCGCACTGGTGGTCATGACCCCGCTGCCTGCATTGCTGCGTGCACCGGGTCTGCTGGTACTGGCACCCCTCGTCTTCTCCGTCCCCGAGCGTCCTGCGACGGGAGATTTCATGCTCACGACACTCGATGTGGGGCAGGGACTGGCGGTGTTCGTGCGCACGCGATCGCATTCCCTGCTGTTCGATGCGGGGCCATCATTCCGCAGCGGCCGATCGGCGGGTGAGCTCGTTGTCGTGCCCTATCTGCATCATTCTGGTGTCCGGGAACTCGACTTGGTGGTCGCGAGTCACGCGGACAATGACCACATCGGTGGCATCGCCGCCGTCGAGCGCGCCTTCAGCATCCGTACGCTGCGCCATGGCGGCGACAGGACTCAGGGCCGGGCGCCGGCAGCGCCTTGCGCGCGTGGCGAGGCGTGGATCTGGGATGGCGTGTGGTTCGAGTTCGTGCACCCGGCTGAGCGGGCGCGCTGGACTGACAACAACGGTTCGTGCGTCCTGCGGATTGCCGGTCGCGGCGGTAGCGCTCTGCTGACCGGCGACATCGAAGCCGACGCCGAGGCCGAGCTGGCCGCGCGCAACGACTTGCCGACCGCGGATGTCGTCATCGTCCCGCATCACGGCAGCCGCAGCTCGTCGACCGAGGATCTGGTTCGGCGCGTCCGCGCGAGCCATGCAATCGTGTCGGCCGGTGTCGGCAACCGTTGGAAGTTTCCGCACGCCGTCGTGGTCGATCGCTGGTGCGCCACTGGTGCCGCGGTCATCGACACTGCGAGCTGGGGTGCGATTACCGTCCGCTTTGATTCGTCGGCGCGCACGTGGCAGCCACGCTCGCAGCGTCTGGACCACCGTCGCTATTGGCATTCGACCACGCCGCTCGCCGGTGAATCTCGATGCCGCGGGCAACCGCCGCAGGCCGAGCGGAATACCCCGCCAAAACAAATGTTTATGCACTCCGGCAGGTGAAGTATCATGCGCCGCCGTTGTCACGCCATATCTCCTTCGAGGCATGTGGGAAATTATCCAAGCAGGCGGACCGTTCATGTGGCCGATCATCTTTTGCTCGATCGCCGCGGCCGCGATCACCCTCGAGCGTCTCTGGACGCTGAAGCAGAGGCGCGTTCTCCCTACCGATCTCACCGAGCAGGTCTGGAAGTGGCTGAGCGCCAACCAGATCAACGACAAGCTCATCACCGCGCTCGAGCAGAACTCCCCCCTGGGAAAAGTGCTGGCGGTCGGTTTGATCAACCGGCATCGGCCCCGCGAAGTCATGATCGAGCGACTGCAGGATACCGGGCGGCACGTCGTGCACGAACTCGAGCGGTTCCTCAACACGCTCGGTACGATTGCGACAATCTCGCCACTGCTCGGATTGCTGGGCACGGTCACCGGCATCATCAATTCATTCAGCGCCATCTCGACCGGCGGCATGGGTGATCCACGCGTGCTGTCTGCCGGAATCTCCGAGGCCCTGCTCGCCACCGCCGCCGGCCTGTGCGTGGCGATCCCGTCGCTCTTTGCCTATCGTTTCCTGCGCGGCAAGGTTGAGCGCATCGTGGTGCAGATGGAGAAGGAAGCCATGAAACTCGTCGAGGCGATCGAGGCGGGCGAGGGCCGCACCGCCTGATGGCGTGCACGTAACCTCGAGGTGATGCGGTGATTCTCAAGCCACGGGTGAGCGAAGAACCCGAGATCCAGCTCATTCCTCTGGTCGACGTCGTATTGCTGCTCCTGATCTTTTTCATGGTCTCGAGCACCTTTTCGTTCGAGGGCCGGATCAAGGTGCAGCTCCCCGAGGCCAACGCCGTGCAGGACGCGTCGACCGCCAAGGCCCCGATCATCGTCACTGTCACCACGCAAGGCGCTTATCGGGTCAACGAGCGAGCGCTGATCAACAACAGCCCGGAGACGCTGCGCAATGCGCTGCTCAAGGTCGCGGGGAACTCGCGCGATACTCCGGTAACGATCCGCGCCGACGCACGGGCAACGCACCAATCCGTCGTCACCGCCATCGATGTCATCGGTCGCCTGGGCTTTGCGCAGATCAACATCGCCACGCTCAACGAGCGCGATGGCGGATAAGTCCTCCAAGCTGCCGATTTCCAAAGATGCACTCCGCGTCTACCAGCGCCTGTTGCGGTACGCATTGCCCCACTGGCCGGTGTTCAGCATCGGCATCGCCGGCATGCTGCTCGCTGCCGCGACCGATTCGGGGCTGGCGCTGCTGGTCAGGGAGTTCCTGAACGGCGCATTCATCGAGCGCAACCGGGAAATGCTCTGGCTGGTTCCCGCCGGCGTGTTCGTGCTTTTCTTGCTGCGCGGGATCGGGGACTACGTTGCGAACTATTTTCCCGGCTGGGTTGGCCGTCAGGTCATCAAGACGCTGCGCGCCGAGCTCTTTGCCCACTACCTGAATCTGCCGACGCGCTACTTCGACCGTGAGGCCTCGGGCCAGATGCTGTCGCGGCTCACCTACAACATCGAGCTGGTGGCGGAGGCGGCGACCAACGCCATCACGGTGATGATCAAGGACACGCTCACCATCGTGGGCCTGCTCGGCGTGCTGTTCTACATCAACTGGCGGCTGACGCTGTTCAGCCTCATCGCCGCGCCGCTCATCGCGGGGCTGATCCAACGGATCAACAGACGGTTCCGCCGCTACAGCGCGCGCATCCAGAGTTCAATGGGCGATGTCACCCGGGTCGCCAAGGAGGCTATCGACGGCCACCGCCTGATCAAGCTCTTCAATGCGCAGGAGTTCGAGGCGCAGCAGTTCGAGCGTGTCAACGAGCAGAACCGTCACAGTTACATGCGCCTCATCAGGACCAAGGCGGTGAGCAACCCGGTGGTGCAGCTGATCGCGGCGATCGGGCTCGCGGCGGTGATGTACATCGCCATTCAGCAGCTGCTGGCGGACGAGCTCAGGGTCGATGATTTCATCGGCTTCCTCACGGCGCTGCTGTTGATCACGGCGCCCCTCAGGCGGTTGGTCGCCATGGGCGGACCGTTACAGCAGGGGATCGCCGCCGGCGCGAGCGTATTTGAAGTGCTGGACGTGCCTGCCGAGGACCTGGGTGGACAGCGAACGCTGGGCCGGGCGCGGGGCGAAGTCGAATTCCGTGCCGTGACGTTTACCTACGCAGTCGAGAAAGGGCCCGTGTTGCGCCAGGTCAACTTTCAGGTGAGTGCTGGGGAGACGCTGGCGATCGTCGGCAAGTCGGGAAGTGGCAAGTCCACCCTCGTGAGCCTGCTACCGCGTTTCTACGATCCGCAATCCGGCAGTGTGTGCCTCGACGGTCACGATGTCCGCGAATACAGGCTGAAGGACCTCAGGGGACAGGTGAGTCTGGTTACGCAGGACGTGGTGCTCTTCAATGACACGATCCGCAACAACATCGGCTTTGGCGGCGTCGTGGCTTCTGCCGGTGCCATCGAGGATGCTGCGCGCGCGGCTCATGTGCTGGAGTTTGCCGAGCAATTGCCCAGCGGTCTCGACACAATGGTAGGGGATCGCGGGGTGCTGCTGTCGGGTGGGCAGCGTCAGCGCATCGCGATTGCGCGCGCTCTGCTCAAGGATGCGCCGGTACTCATTCTCGATGAGGCGACTTCGGCGCTTGACAGCGAGTCGGAGCGGCACATCCAGCAGGCGCTCGCGAGGCTCATCCGGAACCGTACGACACTCGTGATCGCCCACCGGCTGTCGACGGTCGAGAATGCGGACCGGATCCTGGTGTTGGATGACGGCTGCATGGTGGAAAGCGGGACGCACAGGGAGTTGCTGGCGCGCGCTGGCCCCTACGCCACGCTCCATCGCCTGCAGTTCAATGCCTGAGACCTCGCGCGGCCCGACCGGTGGAATGACGCCGTGATGAGTGGAGCACTGCACGACTGGTTGCAGCGCGTCTGGTACGCGAGTCACCCCGCGGGGGTCCTCTTGCTCCCCTTCAGCTGGCTGTTTGGTGCGGTCGTGCGTCTGCGTCGTTGGCTGTATCGCGTCGGTCTGCTTCACGCGATCGACGTCGGTTGCCCGGTCGTTGTGGTCGGCAATGTGTCGGTCGGTGGTGCCGGAAAAACGCCGCTGACGTTGTGGCTCGCCCTGCAGTTGCGCTCAGCCGGCCTGCGACCTGGCATCGTCATGCGCGGATATCGCGGGAAGTCGCGCGCGCCGCGCCTCGTGACGGCGGACGCATCCGTGAGCGAGGTCGGCGATGAGGCACTGCTCCTCGCGCGCCGTAGCGGCTGCCAGCTCGCGGTGGGCGCCGATCGCGTGGCCGCCGCGCGCCTGCTCGCCGCGAGCAGAGTCGACATCATCATCGCCGACGATGGGCTGCAACATCTGAAGCTCAAGCGTGTCGCGGAAATCGTCGTCATCGACGGCGAGCGGCGCTTTGGCAACCGGCGCCTGCTCCCCGCAGGTCCATTGCGTGAGCCGTTGCGACGCCTGACCGAGGTCGATGCGCTCGTCGTCAACGGTGAGCGGGTCGTGGAGCAGGAAATACCGATGAGCCTGGCTGCCACTGATGCGGTGACGCTGGCGGGGGGAGTACGCCGGGCGCTTGAGCACTTCGCACCTGGCCCCGTACATGCCGTGGCGGCGATCGGCAACCCGGCACGTTTCTTCAGAATGCTCGAATCCTTTCGTATCCGGGTGATCCCGCATGCGCTGCCCGACCACCATCGGCTCGAGCGCGGGGATCTCGAGTTCGGCGACTCGCTACCGGTGCTGATGACAGAAAAGGACGCGGTGAAATGCGAGTCGTTTGCCGATCAGCGTCACTGGTTCGTGCCGGTGGACGCGGTATTCGATGAGGAGGATAGGCGCGCGCTTCTCGACCTGGTGCTGCGCCGCGCGGGGATTCGCTGACGGCCTAGGTAAGCTGCCGTCGCCTTCCTCCCCGACTTTTCCACAGCTCCCGACACGTGCCACCGTCACCTCGTACGAATCGTCAGCAATCGCGGGATACGCCGCCGGATCACTTGCGTCTATCAAGAAGGATAGGGAACCGTGGAAAAATTGGCGAGGAAGGCGCGAGAGGGCTTCTTACGCGAGGGCGTCTCCTCTCGGCTAAGTCCGACCGACTGCTAGTGCTTGCGCTTTCTTCGCGACCGTCGGCTCGCGCCGTCACCATCCGCGCCGATGTCGTAATCGTCGAAATCGCTGAGCTGTTCAGAGGTGCGTTTATCCTCCATGAGCCGCTCCAGCCGCCGCCAGGCAGGATCGGTGACCTTGGGTCCACGGCGCTTCATGGACTCCAGGTCTTTGATCAAATGATCGACGTCGAGGTCCGACTCTTCGACGACCTCGTCTTCCTCCTCGTCGAACTCGTCTGATTCGGTCTTCTCGCTCATCCGAATCGGTTTCGGGTCGGTCTCCCGTCCGTAACGACACGCGGCGCCGGTTATAAGGCGAATCGAATCGAGTGGCAAGAGCCGCAGCGGGCGCCGGGCACGTGGATCGTGACCGCCGTCACGCCGGACGCGGGATTGTCACATTCACGCGACAAGCTCGTTCAACTGGAAGATGGGCAGGAGGAGGGCAAAAACGATACCCATTACGATCAGCCCCATGAGCACGATCAGCGCCGGACCCATCAGACCCAGCAAGGCGCCGATCAGGCCGTCGAGCTCGCGCTCCTGGTTAGTGGCCGCACGCTCGAGCATGGTTTCAAGCTCACCGCTGGTTTCGCCGCTCGAGATGAGGTGGATGGTCATCGGTGGAAACAGCCGGCTCGCACCCAGCGACTTGCCGATCGGGGATCCCTCGCGGATGCGTTCGCTGGCCTCGGTGACGGCTTCGCGCATCGGGATGTTGGTGACGACCTCGCTCGCGATGCGCAGGCTCTCCATCACCGGTACCGCGCTCGCGGTGAGGATGCTCATCGTGCGCGTAAACCGCGCGGTGTTGAATCCTCGCACCAGCCGGCCCATGAGCGGAAGCCGGAGCAGCGCGTGGTGGAACTGCCGGCGCGGCCCCTCGTTCCGCAGCCAGCGAGCCACGAGCCACATGGCAATCGCGAAAACGATGAGTAGGTAGATGCCATAGGCGCGGAAGAAATCGCTGCTGCCGATGAGTATCTGGGTTGCGATCGGCAGCTCTCGCTTGCTGGTCTCGAACACGTTCACGACCTTCGGCACCACGAACACCAGCAACAGCGAAACGATGCCGAAGCACATCACGGTCAGCGCGATGGGGTACACCAGTGCGTTACTCACCTTCTGCCGGATCTGCTGGCGGCTCTCGGTGTAGTCGGCCAGTCGTTCGAGCACGACGTCCAGCCGGCCGGACTGTTCGCCGGCCGCGACGGTGGCGCGATAGATCTCCGGAAAGACGTTCGGAAACTCGGCAAAGCCGTCGGCGAGCGTGTGTCCTTCCATCACCCGGGAACGGACGCCGAGGAGGATGCTCTTGATGCGGGGTTTCTCGGTCTGCTGTGACACGGCCAGCAGCGATTCCTCGAGCGGCAGGCCGGAGCGCACAAGGGTGGCGAGCTGCCGCGTAAGCAACGCGAGATCGGTGGACGAAATGCGGCCCGTGAAGCTGAAACCCTGCTGGCGCTTCGACTCGGTCTTGACGACCTCGGCCACGTTGACCGGCAGAAGTTGCTGTTCGCGCAGCAACTGGCGGACCTGGCGCGCGGTATCGCCTTCGATGACACCTTTACGTTCGCGGCCCTGGGTGTCGACCGCCGTGTATTCGAAAGCGCCCACCCCTCACCCGCCTTCGGCACCCTCTCCCCGTGTCGCGGGGAGAGGGTAGGGTGAGATTCGACTCCCTCTCCCGCGTGCGGGAGAGGGTTGGGGTGAGGGTGCCTCAGTCTTCGCGGGTGACACGCAGCAACTCTTCGAGGGAGGTCTCGCCGCGAAGGACCTTGGCACGCCCGTCATCGCGGATGCTGGGGCCCAATGTGCGCGCGTGGCGCTCGAGCTCGTGCTCACCGGCACCGTCGTGAATCATCGTGCGCATCGTGTCGTCGACCGCTACCAGCTCGTAGATGCCCGTTCGTCCGCGGTAGCCGGCGGTGGCGTCCGACCCGGGACGATAGAGTATCGGGGCGGGGGCCGAGGCGCTCAGGTTGAGCAGGCGCCGCTCGTAGTCACCGCCGACATAGGGCTGGCGCGTATCAGGGTTGAGCACGCGCAAGAGACGCTGGGCCAGGACACCGATCAGCGATGACGACAGCAGGAACGGCTCCACTCCCATGTCGCGCAGTCGGGTCACCGCACCGACCGCGGTGTTGGTGTGCAGCGTGGACAACACGAGGTGTCCGGTGAGGCTCGCCTGCACGGCGATATGCGCAGTCTCGATGTCACGGATCTCTCCCACCATCACGACATCCGGATCCTGGCGCAGGATTGCGCGCAGCCCGCGCGCGAAAGTCATTTCCACCTTGGTGTTGACCTGCGTCTGGCCGATGCCGTCGATGTAGTACTCGATCGGGTCCTCGACCGTCATGATGTTGCGCGTGTTGTCGTTGATGCGCTCGAGCGCTGCGTACAACGTGGTCGTCTTGCCGGACCCGGTCGGCCCGGTGACCAGGATGATCCCGTGCGGCCTGTGAATCAGCTCGTCCATCGTGCGCTGCGTCGGGGCATCCATGCCGAGAGATCCGAGATCGAGCCGGCCCGCCTGCTTGTCGAGCAGTCTCAGCACGACGCGCTCGCCGTGCCCTGCCGGAATCGTGGATACGCGCACGTCCACCGCGCGGCCCGCGATGCGCAGACTGATGCGGCCGTCCTGCGGCAGCCGCTTCTCGGCGATGTCGAGCTTGGACATGACCTTGATGCGGGACACCACCAGGGGTGAGACCGCGCGTCGTGACTGCACGACCTCTCGCAGAACGCCGTCGACACGAAAACGCACCACCAGCCGATTCTCGAAGGGTTCGATGTGGATGTCGGAGGCGTTTTCCTTCACCGCCTGCGTGAGTACGGCGTTGATGAGCCGGATCACCGGCGCTTCGTCCTCGCTCTCGAGCAGATCCGACGGCTCCGGGAGTTCCTGCGCGAGGTGAGCGAGGTCGGTCGTGTCCTCGAATCCTTCGACCATCTGCATGGCGGCATTGGAGCCTGTCTCGTAGATCTGCCGGAGGAGGGCGTCGAAGGCCTCCGCTTCCACGCGCTCGAGCTGCAGCGGCAGTCCGACGAAACGCCGCACTTCGGCAACGCTCCGCGGCGATGCGTCCGGACGATAGACAGTCTCTGCGTGCCCGTCGGCGATCCGCCGCACCAGGACGCCGTGGCGCTTCGCGAATGCAAAAGAGAGCCGCCGCTCGGGCGAGATAGTGCCGGCTACCGCGGTTTCATTCATCTAGGCGTCCGTTCACTCGGATTGGGGTGCTGCCTCGTCAGGCGGTGGCGACACCGGCGTCTCGGGCACCGGCTCGGTCTTGGCGCCCTCCGGGCGTGCACTCGGCGCCGGTTGCACTGATTCCGCGGGCGGGCTCGTCGGTGCAGATCCGAGTTCCGGCAGCGCAGGCCCCTTCTCGAACGGCAGCAACGGCACCTTGCCGTCGTGCATCTTGAGTTGCTCGTCGCGGATGTAGTTGTACTTGCTGTTGGTCTCGATCGTGCTCTGGATGCCGTCACGCAGGATCTTGGGGCGGATGAAGACCATCAGGTTGGTCTTCACTTTCTGCGAGTGGCGGACCTTGAAGAGTTGCCCGATGATCGGAATGCTGCCGAGGAAGGGCACGCGCTGCTCGTTGTCGAGCACTTCGTCGCGAATCAGCCCGCCGAGCACGATGATGCCGCCGTCCTCGACCAGGACGTTGGTGGTGATCGTGCGTTTGTTGGTGATGAGGTCCACTGCACCGGCAGAACTGCTCGCGATGTCGGATACCTCCTGCTCGATCTTGAGCATCACGGTGTCGCCGCCCTCGCTGCTGATCTGCGGAGTGACCTTGAGTATCGTGCCAACTTCCTCGCGCTGGATCGTCTGGAACGGATTGGTCGCGTCGGTCCCGGTTTGGGTGAATGAGCCGGTGATGAACGGCACTTCCTGCGCAATCTTGATCTCGGCTTCCTGGTTGTCCATGGTGACGATCGATGGGGTCGAGATGATGTTGGTATTGCCGTCCGCTCGCAGCGCTCTGAGAATGGCGGCGAAATCAGTTCCAGACGCCCCCACGCGTCCGACCCCCAAAGTGATGCCGGTTGGCGCGCTCGTCAGCGTCGAAGGATCGTCCACGCCGCGAATGATGTCCACGATGCTGGTGCCAGCGATCGGTTGAATGAATCCGCCCAGCAGGAAGTCGTCGCCGCTGCCGTCCACGGCCCAGTTGACGCCCAGATCCGCCGCCTTGTCCGCCGTGACAGCCACCAGAATCGCCTCGACCTGGACCTGTGCGCGACGAATGTCCAGCTTGTCCACGACGGCCATCAGCGCCCGCATGACCTTCGGCGGGGCAGTGACGACGAGCGCGTTGGTTTCGGGCTCGGCCCAGATCGTGATGTTGCGATCAGCCTGCTGTCCTGCCGCCGCTACCGGCTGGCCCGGGGCGCCGCCCGTGACGGCAGCAGTGACAGTTGCCTGCTCCTTGAGCTTCGCAGCCAGCTTTTCAGCGTCTGCGTAACGGAGATAGCGCACCTGGGTGTCACCACCAGCCTCGAGCGGCGTATCGAGGTGAGCGACCAGCGTCTTCAACCGCAGGCGCGAAGCCTTCTCGCCGCTGACCAGTACGCTGTTGGTGCGCTCGTCGGCGACCAGCTTCACGCCCACTCCGCCTTCTCCAGCCTGCGCGGCGGGGTAGAGCACATTGACGACGCGCACCACCTCGATCGCCGAGGCGTGCTCCAGCGGGATCACGTCGATCTCCTCGTCACCGCTCTGGTCGATACGGTGGATGATGCGGACGATGCGGTTCACGTTGTTGGCGCGATCCGAGATGATCAGCATGTTCGAGGTCGGGTAGGCGGCAAGATGTCCGTACTGCGGGATCAGCGGGCGCAGGATCGGTACCAGCTGCGCGGCGCTCACGTTCTTGACCGCGATCACCTGCGTGACGATCTCATCCGAGGATGAGCTGATGCGGTCGGGCAGGTCGTTTGCCGGGACCTGGCGCGCATTCGCGTCGGGGATGATCTTGATGACATTGCCGGCCGGCACGGCCACGAAACCGTGCACCTGCAGAATGGCCAGGAATGCCTCGTAGAAGGCGTCCGCGGACATCGGCGAGTTCGACACCATCGTGACCTGTGCGCGCACGCGCGGATCGACGATGAAGTTCTTCTTGGTGATCTCACTCACCGCCTCGACGATCTGGCTCAGGTCGGCGTCCTTGTAGTTGGGGGTAATCGTGGGCTGATCCTGCGCGTAGCCGAGCGAGGTGGCCATGGCGGTCAGCAGCAGCCAGGCCGTGAAACGAGGCACTCGCGGCGCGACCGGCGCGCGGCCGGGGCACTGGGTGAGTTGCGTTCTGCTCATGCGATGGTTCCTGCGCGGGCGCGTCCGGTATGTCCTGGTTATTGCTCTTCTGTGGGATCGGGCGGCATCGGCGCGGCTTGGTCCATCGGGACGAGCCCGTCGCTGCCGCCGCCGGCCTCAACCGGCAAGTCGCTGGCAATCTGCGCCATGTTGAGTGTGAGTTCCTCCTGCTTGCCATTACGCTCGACCGTGACTCGCACCTGGTCCGAGCTGCCGATGGAGCGGAATATCTCCATGCCGCGTTGCGGATCGTCGAGCGGGGTGCCGTTGATCGACATGATCAGGTCACCGGGTCTGAGGCCCAAGCGGGCGAATTGCGCCCGGTTGCGTCCCGGGTACACGCGGTAGCCGCGCTGCTGGCCATTCGCGAACACTGGCTGCGGGCGCATGATTTCGGCAACCGAGCCGGGGTCCTGCGCAATCATGCGGCGCACGCGGTCGACCACTGCGGCCCCGGGTCTGGCCGACGCATCGTTGCGCGCTTGCGGGGCCAGCGCAGGGGCCCCGCCCTTGTATTCACGGGGGAGAAACAGCGCTTCGAGCCGGCCGCCGCGTTCGAGAATTACGCGATCGCCGTACACGGCGTGCAGGCGCGCTCCGCCGGGGACACTGTCGCCGACCGAATACAGTTTTGCGGCGGCGGCGCTCTCGCCGATGATTCCGAAACCGATCTTCGGATCGCTGGCCGTGATCGTTCCGGCCAACACCAGGCTCAATTGGGTCTCGGGCGCGTCAGAGGGGTCGCCCGCAACCTGCTCGGCGGGATTCGCCACACCAAACAGGTGGGCATTGATGATGCTCTGAACGTCCACTGCGCTGCGGGATATGCCCGCGCCAGGCCCCGAGCTCGGCGCGCTCGCTGTCACGACTGCAGGTGGCTGCGATGGAATGAGGTCACGCACGATGACTGCCGCCTGCACACCGATCGCCACGACCAGCACCCACGTGACAATCGATGGCAATCGCGAGGCGATGGAGCCGGCGAGCAGCTCCGGCCCCAGGCCCCTGATGCCGCTCAGAATCGAGCTAGAATTCATCGACTTTCGAGGCTCTCGCGTCTGCGCCCTTGATATGGGGCTGGTGCTCGTACGGCGGCGCGTGCCGCTCGGTCTGAGAGCAATGATACGAGTTCCCACGGTTAGCTCTCAAGCAATTGTTTTGCCTCGGGTTACGCCGGCCGCCAGCAAGTGCTCCGCGCGAGCGCGATATGTCATGCCAATCAAGCTGTGCGGCACCTCCTAAGGACACCGCTTAAGCGTTGCCGATGGTGAACGTACGCGAGAGGCAATCGGGGTCAGATCTGGAGCGTTTCGAGGGCCAACAGGCTGACTTGTCTTGGGCTCGCTCGCGCCCTATAAACAGGCGCTGTGCGCGGCATCATTTCGGGCGCTGGCGGACCGCAACGTAGGACTCACGACTCGAGAACCGTCGCGGTGAATGCCTGTCGATATGAGTGAGGAAGAGCAGGGTCAATCCGGTTCCGGGCTGCTGGTCGAGGAGGCCAAGCCGCGCCTTAAGCGACCGCCGCTTTTCCAGGTGGTGCTGCTCAACGACGATTTTACGCCGATGGAGTTCGTGGTCGACGTGCTGGAGCGCATCTTCAATCTGGACCGTGTTACGGCCACCCGCGTGATGCTCGAAGTGCATACTAGGGGCAAGGGTGTGTGTGGAGTGTTCACCCAGGAGATCGCGGAGACCAAGGTGGCACAGGTAATGACATACGCGCGACAGCAGCAGCATCCGCTGTTGTGCACCATGGAAGAGGCCTGACGGTGTTAAGCAACGAACTTGAATACTGTCTCAACGACGCTTTCCAGAGCGCGCGCGAAGCCCGCCATGAATTCATGACGGTCGAGCACCTGCTGCTCGCGATTCTCGACACGCCAAGGGTGCGCGAGATCCTGCGTGCCTGCGGCGCCGATACGCAGAAGCTCCGTGCCGAGCTGAAGTCCTTCATCGACCAGAACACGCCGCGTCTTCCCGAGGATGACGAACGCGAGGTCCAGCCGACACTGGGATTCCAGCGGGTCCTGCAGCGCGCCGTGTTTCACGTCCAGTCGAGCGGCAAGAAGGAGGTCTCTGTCGCCAACGTGCTGGTGGCCATCTTCAGCGAGAAGCAATCTCACGCGGCCTACCTTCTGAGCCTGCAGGACGTGGCGCGTCTCGACGTGGTCAACTACATCTCGCATGGTCTGAGCAAGATTGCGGATGAGCGGGGCGACAAGGACGAGCAGGCGGCCGGCCTGGAAGGCGAGCGGGAAGCCGAGGGCGGCTCGAGCGCGCTCGAAAAGTACACGACCAACCTGAACACGCTCGCCACCGAAGGCAAGATCGATCCACTCATCGGCCGCCGCGCCGAAATTCAGCGCACCATCGAGATCCTGTGCCGCCGCCGCAAGAACAACCCGCTCTACGTCGGTGAGGCGGGGGTCGGCAAGACGGCGATCGCGGAGGGCCTGGCGCGGATGATCGTCGAGGGCCAGGTGCCCGACGTTCTGTCCGACTGCACTATCTTTGCGCTCGACATGGGCGCCTTGATCGCGGGCACCAAGTATCGCGGCGATTTCGAGAAGCGCCTCAAGGGCGTGATCACCGAGCTCAAGAAGAACCCCGGGGCGATCCTGTTCATCGACGAAATTCATACGGTGATCGGCGCGGGCGCGGCGTCGGGCGGCGTGATGGACGCCTCCAACCTGATCAAGCCGGTCCTGGCCAACGGTGAGCTGCGCTGCATTGGCTCGACAACCTACAACGAGTATCGCGGCATCTTCGAGAAGGACCATGCGCTCGCCCGGCGTTTCCAGAAGATCGACGTCGTGGAGCCCAGCGTGGCCGAGACCGTGGACATCCTGGTCGGGTTGAAGCCGCGCTTCGAGGAGCACCACGGCGTGCAATATGCGGAGGACGCCTTGCGCGCGGCTGCGGAACTCTCCGCACGCCACATCAATGACCGGCACCTGCCGGATAAAGCCATCGACGTAGTCGACGAGGCTGGCGCGAGCTTGCGACTCAAACCGGCGGCCGAGCGTGAATCGACGGTCACCGTGGAACAAGTGGAGAATGTCGTGGCGCGCATGGCGCGAATTCCGCCCAAGAATGTCTCGCTTTCCGACCGCGACGTCCTCAAGAACCTGGAGCGCAACCTCAAGCTGACGATCTTCGGCCAGGACACCGCCATCCAGGCGTTGGCCGCCGCGATCAAGATGTCGCGTTCCGGGCTCGGCGATCAGCGCAAGCCCGTGGGTTCATTCCTGTTCGCAGGACCGACGGGCGTCGGCAAGACCGAGGTGACTCGTCAGCTCGCGCTCGCCATGGGGGTGGAATTCATCCGCTTCGACATGTCCGAATACATGGAGCGGCACACGGTGTCACGGCTCATCGGCGCGCCGCCGGGCTACGTGGGCTTCGACCAGGGTGGACTGCTCACCGAGGCGATCACCAAGCACCCGCACTCAGTGCTGCTGCTCGACGAGATCGAAAAGGCGCACCCGGACGTCTTCAATCTGCTGTTGCAGGTGATGGACCACGGCACGCTCACCGACAACAACGGCCGCAAGGCGGATTTCCGCCACGTCATCATCATCATGACGACCAACGCCGGTGCCTTCGAGATGAACCGCGGTTCGATCGGTTTCACGCAGGCGGACAACTCGAGCGATGGACTGGAGGCCATCCGGCGGATGTTCTCGCCGGAATTCCGCAACCGCCTCGATGCCGTCATCCAGTTCAGCTCGCTCGATCCGTCGACGATCGAGCTCGTGGTCGACAAGTTGCTGGTGGAAGTCGAAACGCAGCTGGAGCAGAAGGGCGTGGCGTTGACGGTCGACGAGGTTGCACGCGCCTGGATCGCGCGCAAGGGCTACGACCCCAAGATGGGCGCGAGGCCGATGGCGCGCGTCATCCAGGAGCACATCAAGCGGCCGCTGGCGGAGGACCTGCTGTTCGGCAAGCTGGTCGGCGGCGGTAATGTGCGCGTCACGGTGACGGAGGATGGATCGGCGCTGCAGCTCTTCACCCGCGCCACGGACGAGCCGGAGTTGATCGAGGAGAAGACGTGAGTGACGAGTGAGGGACGCCAGCCTGTTGGCTACTCACGACTCACGACCTCACCCTTCACCTTCCTCGGTAGATTATTCTTCCCTTCGTCAGGTCATACGGCGTCATTTCGACCGTGACCTGGTCCCCGGTGAGGATGCGTATGTAGTTCTTGCGCATCTTCCCCGAGATGTGCGCGGTGACGACGTGGCCGTTCTTGAGCTGCACGCGGAATGTCGTATTGGGCAGGGTCTCGACGACCTCGCCTTCCATCTGAATCGCTTCTTCTTTGGCCATGCAAACCGTGTGGGCAACCCAAGGGCGCGCGAATTGTGCATAGCCCGGGCGTGGGTGTCTAGCTTTGTCGCTGCCCCGCCGCGCCGACGCTGTTGCTACGCCCACGATCCGGGGTTGTGGGGGTGGCAGTGCTGTAACAACAACGTGGTGAACTCACGGCGGGGGATCGGCCTGCTGCCGAGGCTTTGCAGGTGAGGTGAGGCAATCTGGCAATCGATGACGGCGATGCCGCGCGCCATTGCCTCATCGACCAGGCGCACGAGCGCGATCTTGGACGCGTCCGTCTCGCGGCTGAACATCGACTCGCCGAAGAACACGCGCCCGAGACAGACACCGTAAAGACCTCCCACGAGCTGCCCCTCGTGCCAGCATTCCACGCTGTGCGCGAAACCGAGCTCGTGCAACCTCGCGTAAGCCGCGATCATCTCGCTCGTCAGCCATGTGCCATCGCCCGCACAACGAGGTGCCGAACATGCGGCGATCACAGCGGAAAACGCGCTGTCGAGGCGCGTCTCGACAGCGGCGCTTCGCATGCGCTTGCGCAAACTCCTGGAGATGCGCAGATCTGCTGGAAAGAGGACGGCACGCGGATCCGGTGACCACCAGAGCACCGGCTGGCCCTCGGCATACCAGGGGAAGATTCCGCGCTCATAGGCGGTGATGAGGCGCTGCGGCGACAGGTCGCCGCCAGCGGCGAGCAGGCCATCGGGCTCGGTGAGTGCGTTGGCGACTGGCGGAAAGCCGACCCCTTCATCGTCGCTCAACCAGACGATCGAGTTCATGAACGGGATCAGGCCGACGCGGCGGCGGGCGGTGGCGGTGAGGCTTCCTTGTAGGGCACGTGCTCGAGCACGTCGGTGGCGTACTGCGTCACTGCCGCGGCCTCCGTCCGCAAGTACTCGCCGATCGCATGCCGGAATTGCGGATCGGCTATCCAGTGGGCTGACCACGTGTACGCGGGTTCGAAGCCGCGGCTCACCTTGTGCTCACCCTGCGTGCCGGGCTCGAACCGCTGCAATCCGCTGCGGATGCAGTAGTCGATTCCCTGGTAGTAGCAGATCTCGAAATGCAGGCTGTGAAAATCGACGCTCGTTCCCCAGTAGCGGCCGTAGAGGGTATCCGTCCCCTTGAAACAGATCGCCGCCGCAATGGGTTGTGAACCCGACGAGGCCAGTTGTACGACGATGCTGTCGGGCAGCCGCTCGGCGACCTCGAGAAAGAATCCAAGACTCAGGTAGGGCGTGTGTCCGTGGCGCAGAAAGGTGTCGGCGTGGAAACCATAGATTCTCTTCCACAGGCGTTGATCGATGTCACCGCCCGCAAGCGTCGTGAAATCGATGCCCGACTCATGCAGGCGGCGGCGCTCGCGCCGTGCTTTCTTGCGCTTGTCTGCGGTGAAATGTTCGAGAAAATGCTCGAAGCTGTGGTAGTCGCGGTTGTGCCAGTGGAACTGGCAATCGCGGCGAAGCATGAGCCCATGTCTCTGGAGTTCGCGTGCGCTAGCCTCTTCAGGAAAGAGCACGTGCATTGATGACACGCGCTCGTCACGGGCGAACTCGAGCACGTGCTCGAGCAACTGGCGCCTGATCTGATCCGCATCCTCCGCTGCGGCGACCAGAAGCCGGGGGCCGGTTGCCGGCGTGAAAGGCACGCCGCCGACGAGCTTCGGGTAATAGGCGAGCCCGGCACGCGTGTACGCCTGTGCCCAGGCGAAGTCGAAGACGAATTCGCCCCACGAGTGGAGCTTGCGGTACAACGGCATGGCTGCAAGCAGCCGACCCCTTGCGTCGTGGAGTGTCAGGTGGCTCGGCGTCCAGCCACTCGTCGCGCCGACGCATGCCTGATGCTCGAGCGCTGCCAGGAATTCATGCCTGAGGAAGGGCGCCTGCGCGCCGCTCAGCGCGTTCCAGTCCGCTGCGCTGACCTCGTCGATGCTGGAGAGGACACGCTGCTGCATCAGGAACGGCAATCGAGCTACAGGCCGCCGGCGGCCTCGAGGTACTTGTCGGCATCCAGGGCCGCCATGCAGCCCGTGCCGGCGGAGGTCACAGCCTGGCGATACACGTGATCCGCAACATCGCCCGCGGCGAATACGCCGGGCACACTGGTGGCGGTCGCGTCGCCGTCGAGCCCGGTCTTGACCACGATGTAGCCGCCGCGCATCTCGAGCTGACCCTCGAAGAGCTGCGTGTTCGGCGTGTGGCCGACGGCAATGAACACGCCGTGCAGATCCAGTGTGCGGCTCTTGCCGTTGGCCGCTGCGCGGATTCGCAGGCCGGTGACACCACTCTGATCACCCACGATTTCATCGACGACATGGTTCCAGACGATCGCTACCGAGCCCGCTCGCTCACGCTCGAACAGGCGATCCTGAAGGATCTTTTCGGCACGCAGCCGATCGCGGCGATGAACGAGGGTCACGTGCGAGGCGATGTTAGACAGATAGAGCGCCTCTTCGACTGCGGTGTTGCCGCCGCCCACGACGGCGACCCGCTGTCCCTTGTAGAAGAAGCCATCGCAGGTGGCGCAGGCGGAGACGCCCTTGCCGCGAAACTTCTCCTCGGAATCGAGTCCCAGGTAGCGGGCGGACGCGCCGGTCGCGATGATCAATGCGTCACAAGTGTACGCGCCGCTGTCGCCGCGCAGCTGAAAGGGCCGCCGGCTGAGATCGACTGCAGCGATGTGATCGAACACGATCTCGGTGCCGAAGCGCTCGGCATGGCGGCGCATGCGCTCCATGAGCGCTGGCCCCTTCAGCCCCTCGACGTCGCCCGGCCAGTTGTCCACGTCCGTGGTAGTCACGAGCTGACCGCCTTGCTGGATCCCGGTGATCAGGAGCGGCTTGCGATTCGCGCGCGCAGCGTACACCGCAGCGCTGTAGCCCGCGGGTCCGGAACCCAGAACGATGAGCCGGCTGTGGCGCGCGGCCGTCATGTATAATTCGCCCTCAATTTTTCCCAACCCGGCGCGACTCTCAGCCTGCCGGATACGGTCCAAGAACCGTTTGCTGTAATCGCCGGCCGTGGTAGCGCGGCGCGATGTGCGCCCGATGCGGCAATGGTAAGTGAATCCTCCGGCGTGGCAAAGCGTGATTCCGGCAGGTTTTCGAGGAGAACGACATGCGAATTGGTGTTCCGCGCGAACTCAAGCCGCGCGAAGGTCGCGTGGGTCTCATTCCATCGGCGTGCGCCGAGCTCGTCCGCAATGGCCATGAAGTGTATGTGGAGGCGGGGGCCGGAGAAAAAAGTGGCTATGTCGACCAGCACTACCGCGACGTGGGTGTCGGCATTCTGGGCACGGCGCGCGAGGTGTTCGTCAAGGCGCAGATGATCGTCAAGGTCAAGGAGCCGATCGACGCCGACCTCAACCTGCTGCGCAAGGATCACCTGCTGTTCTGCTACCTGCATTTGGCTGCATTGCCCGATCTCACGCGGCGGCTGTGCGAAATCGGCCTCACGGCGGTGGCTTTCGAGACGGTCGAGGATGATCAGGGCCGTTTGCCGCTCCTGGCGCCGATGAGCGATATCGCAGGCCGCCTCTCGATCCAGATCGCGACCTGCCTGTTGCATCAGCCGCAGGGCGGGAAGGGAATCCTGCTGGGTGGAGTGCCCGCCGCACGACGCGGCCGCGTCGTCATCCTGGGCGGTGGTGTTGCGGGCGGAAACGCGGCGGTGGTCGCGGCGGGGCTCGGTGCGGATGTGGTCGTATTCGACAAGGATCGAGACAAACTGGTAGCAGCGCGCTCGCTCGGCGCCAACGTGACTGGTCTCTATCCCCACACCGCGGACGTGGCGGATGCCGTGCGCAGCGCCGACATCGTCGTTGGCGCGGTGCTCGTGACCGGCGCGCGCGCACCGCACGTCGTGAGCGCCGAGATGGTGCGGAGCATGCAGCCCGGCAGCGTGATCGTGGATATCTCGGTGGATCAGGGCGGCTGCATTGAGACCACGCGACCAACGACCTACGACGCTCCGACTTACGTCTGGGAAGGCGTCACGCACTTCACGGTCACCAACATGCCGGGAGCCGTGCCGCGCACGTCATCGCAGGCGCTGTCCGCCGCGATTGCGCCTTATGCCGGACGCCTCGCCGATGGGGACTGGCACGACGATCGCGATCTCGCCAAGGGCATCAACGTGCAGGCTGGCAAGGTCGTTCATCCGGCGCTTCTCACTGCATAAAATGGTTCTAATAATCAGACGCTTATAGTATTCTCCTAAAGCACGGGATGAACGCACGGGTGGAGCTTTCTCTTGAGTGAATCGATCGAGCCCCGCGCGCACGCCTCGACGCTCGCGCAGCCCGTGCGCCGCGCGCTGCGCGAAAGCGCGTTGCTGCTGTTCGCGTTCCTCGCGCTCATTCTCTTCGCCGCGCTGATCTCGTACGATTCGCACGACCCGGGTTTCTCATTCACCGGTGAACCAGGAGCTGTCAGCAACGCCATTGGTCCGGTTGGTGCGTGGTTCGCCGACGTGCTGCTGTTTCTGTTCGGTCGCCCGGCATTCCTGTTCCCGGTGATGCTCGCGGTGGTCGGTTGGGTGCTGTATCGCGCGCATGCCGCACCCGAGCTCAAGTCACGCGCCACGCTCGCCTTCAGGGGCATCGGCTTCCTGCTCACTCTCGCGACGAGCTGCGGGCTCGCGACGCTGCATTGGAGCGGCGAGGGACTGCCAAATACCGCGGGTGGCGTGCTGGGCGCGCTCGTCGGCGAGAACCTGGCGGCCGGATTGAGTTTCCTGGGCGCGACGTTGTTGATGATCGGCTTGTGGCTGGCCGGGGTCGCGCTGTTCCTCGGGGTGTCGTGGCTCAACGTCATGGATGCGCTGGGGCGGTGGGCACTTCAAGCCTTCGGCTGGATGCGCGCACGCATCCTGACAGCGCGGACAGTCGCGGCAGGGCGTGAGCGCAAGCAGGCGCGCGCCGAGATCATGCGTGAAGAGCAACGCAGATCCTGGTCACGCACGCCGCCGCGCATCGAGCCGGTGATTCCGACGATCGAACCGAGCGAGCGCGTGGAGAAGGAGAAGCAGGTCCCGCTGTTCGAGCCGACCAAGGCCGCCGAGCTGCCGCCCTTGTCATTGCTCGACGACCCGCCCCCGCGGGAATCCGGTTACTCGGACGAGGCGTTGGAAGCGATGTCGCGCCTCGTCGAACTCAAGCTCAAGGATTTCGGCGTGGAGGTCGAGGTGGTCGCCGTGCATCCGGGCCCGGTTGTGACGCGCTTCGAGCTGCGTCCCGCGCCAGGCGTCAAGGTCT
>Ga0180104_1000088_pt1 | contig 20340 bp, 19 predicted proteins | sample EasRiv730_16_1Da_FD_121791 | JGI IMG/M metagenome (GOLD analysis project Ga0180104, IMG submission 121791) | Soil microbial communities from meander-bound floodplain in the East River, Colorado, USA - East River metaG ERMLT730_16_1Da | ecosystem: Environmental > Terrestrial > Soil > Floodplain ... | reverse complement strand
TGTTATCCAAGTGCCGTGCGTTCACAGCACCTCCCTGTAAACTCTTGCAACTTTTCCACCCGACTACGTCTCTCCAGAAACTGACTCGACAGCTCTTTCCACCACGACCTCCACCAGCATCGGTGTCGGCGACCGGAAAGCGCTGGCAAGCGCAGCATCCAGTTCGTTCGTCCTCTCAACGTGAATGGCGCTCACCCCCTGGCTCTGCGCCAAGCCACAGAAATCGAGCTGCGGCAGCTCGGTTCCCGGGAGCCGGTCCAGGCCGAAGTGGCGGCCAAAGTCCTGCAGTGCCTCGTAGCGCCCGTTCTTGATCACGATGAATGCGATCGGCAGGCCGAGCTGCGCCGCGGACCAGAGGCCCTGGATCGAGTACATGCTCGATCCGTCACCGAGGATTGCCACGATCCGATTCTCCGGACGGGCGAGAGCGACACCGACGGCCGCTGGCAAGCCGTAACCGAGACCCCCGCTCGAGCAGGTGTAGAAGGAGTTTTGCTCGATGATGGGCAGAAAATCGTGCATCGGTTCGCGGCTGCTCGGCGCTTCCTCGACGATGACCGCACCCGCCGGCCGCAGCGTTGCGATCTGCTGCAACAGGTACCTGTCCGTCAGGCGATCGGGCGGAAGGCGCGGCCGCCGCGCTCGCGGTTCAGGCGCCGTGCGCGGACCTGGCGACGAGCCTTCGAGAAGCGCGCGAACGCCAAGCTTGAGATGAGTGACGATCGAGGTGCCGATCGGAGTCCACGAGGCGGTCCCCGGGTCATCGACAAGTTGAACGAGCTCGGCGCCTTCGGGAACGTGCGGGCCGAAGCCCTCGACGTGATACAAGAACGCCGGTGCGCCGAGCACCAGAATGAAATCAGCGCCGCTGAGACTCTCGACAATCCGGTTTCGGTCGGCTGCCAGGAAGCCGGCGAACAAGGGATGGTTCTCGGGAAAGCTGTTGCGACCCGACATAGGGCTCGCCCACACCGGCGCCTGATGCCACTCTGCCAACGCAATGGTCTCGACCCATGCGTCGTCGCGTGCAACCGCCGCGCCGACCACGATCACCGGTCGCTGCGCGCGACTCATTGCTTCAGCCGCCGCCGCCAATTCCACGGGATCGCCGCCCACTCTTTGACTGACTTGGCGCGGCTCGATGAGGGCGCCGGTCCGCTCCCAATCATCGACCGGAATGGAAACGAACGTTGGGCCCCGCGGGGCTTGCATCGCCGTGTAATAGGCCCGTGCAATCGCGGCGGGCACGTCCTCCGCCCGCGCCGGTTCACAGCTCCATTTCACGTAGGGCCGCGGGAACTCCGTCGCCTGCGCGGCATAGAGAAAAGGCTCTAACGGCAGGATCGAGCGCGCTTGCTGGCCCGCGGTGATGACGAGTGGTGTCTGATTCCTGTAGGCCGTGAAGATGTTGCCGAGTGCGTGCCCGACGCCCGTGGCGGAGTGCAGATTGACGAGAACCGCGTGGCCGGTCGCCTGGGCGTATCCATCCGCCATGCCGACGGCAATCGACTCCTGTAATCCCAGCACGTAACGAAATTCTGCCGGGAAGCCGCGGAACATCGGCAGCTCGGTCGAACCCGGATTGCCAAAGATGGTGGTCAGCTTGAAGGCGCGGAACAGGTCGAAAACGGCTTGGCGCACAGTGACTTGCGATGCTCTCCGTGCATTGCGGTCGGAAGACAATGTCACGGCTCGATCGAGCATCGATTGCGCCTGTCGCGGTTCGGATTCGAACGATCCGCGGCGATCTTTACGGAGACCCACACGGCTGGCTATTGCCAATTAGCGGCGGAGTCATAACACTTCGGTATGGCTTTGGATCCGCGGCAACTCAAAGCTTTCGTCACGATCGTGAAATCCGGGAGCCTCGGACTCGCCGCCGAATCGCTTCACGTGACTCAGCCGGCACTGAGCCGGATCATCCGGCGGCTGGAGACGCAGCTCGGTGTGCAACTCTTCGAACGCCGCAGCACCGGGATGGAGCTCACCAGTTTCGGCCATGCCCTTCTCCCCCATGCAACCTTCCTGAGCGAGGAGGCAGTGCTCGCGATCGAGCAGATCAATTCTCTACGCGGGCTCGGTCAAGGGACGATCAGGGTTGGCGCCGTCGCGAGCGCCGCGATCATGTTGTTACCCGCGGTGCTCGAGAAAGTGCTCGGGCAATGGCCCAACCTCCACGTCCAGATCACTGAAGCGGTCGAGGACGTGCTGACTGCGGCCCTCACCAACAACGCCATCGACGTAGCGATCGCCGGCCCGATTCACGAGAGCGAAGACATCGTGCTGGTCGCGGAGCACACGTTTACCGACCGCTACTCGGTGATTTCTTCCGCCACCAACCCGTTGCAGCAGCGCCGGGAGCTGTCGATGCAGGATGTCGCGGACATTCCGTGGGTGATGCCATCGGCGGAGGCGGAGCCGCGCCGTCAGTTCAACGCGTTGGTTGCCCGGCTCGGCGTGGCCAGCCCGCGAATCGCGGTGGAGACGCGGTCACCGAGCGTGATCAAGGCGATGGTCGCCAAGACGAATTTCCTCGGTTGGCTGCCGGAGCCGCTGTTCGCCGCGGAGCAAGCCGCCGGACTCATCAAGCCGCTGCCGGTGAAGGAGATGACCCCGCAGCGGCATTTCTCGGTGTTTCGCCGCCGCCGAAACTTCATGCCGCCGCCGGTGGTGAAGTTCCTCGAGGCATTGCTGAGTATCGATGCCTAGGTCGACAGTTGCAGCCCACGACGAGCGCGTTCAGGCGGCTTCAGGATCAGATTGAGCTTGCTCGCCTGCGCTATGATTCCGCATGTCGGCCCCACTTTCATCATGAGTGAGAACTTCGTCAGCGATCGTCGGTTCCTTGCCGAGCGTGCGCTATGACTGCGGATGGAAATCCTCAAGCCCTGGTCCGCGAGGCAATATTTTTGGAGCGCGCGGGCCGTTTTGCAAACGCGGAGGCTGCTTACGAACGCGTGCTCGCGCGCTGGCCCGATCTGCCGGACTGCTGGTTCAATTTGGCTCGTTTGCAACGCAGGGCCCGCCGCTACGATGCGGCACTTGCTTCGTACCAGCAGGCGCTCGACCGCGGTGTGAGGCGACCGGAGGAAGCGCATCTCAATCGCGGCGTTATCTACTCCGACCATTTGCGCCAGGATGACGCGGCGCAAAGAGAGTTACACGCTGCTCTCACACTGAATCCCAATTACGTTCCGGCGCTGCTGAACCTCGCCAATCTCCACGAGGATCGCGGCAAGCGAGAAGAGGCGCTCGCTGTGTACGAGAGAATTCTGACCCTCGATGCCACGTGTTTCGCAGCCTTGGCGCGCTATGCAAATCTCAAGTTCGTCGCCGCACTTGACGATCCGTTGATCGACCGGCTGCGACGAGCAGTCGCGCATGCCAGCGCAACGCCTGCGGACAGAGCGAGTCTCGGTTTTGCACTCGGCAAGACACTGGATGCATGCGGTGCCTATGACCAGGCGTTCGACGCCTGTGTCGCGGCGAACCGGCACAGCCGCGAAAGCGCTTTGCCGCCCGGCGTGTCTTACAGCCATCGGCTGCAGGAGCAGTTCATCGATCAACTGATTGAGACTTTCACACCGGATCGATTCAAGCTCCAAGCGCCCCTCTCCACCGTCCCGCCAATTTTCATCTGCGGCATGTTTCGCTCGGGCTCGACGTTGACGGAGCAAGTGCTGGCCGGACATCCGCGTGTGACGGCAGGAGGCGAGATCGATATGCTGCCGACCTTCGTGCGATCCGAACTGACACCGTTTCCGTCAGCTATGGCCCGAACCTCCCCGGATCAGCTGCGGCGTTTCGCCGCGCGCTATCTCGAGGCGCTTCGCAACCTCTACCCCGGTGGCGAGTGCGTTACCGACAAGCGACCGGACAATTTCCTCTTTATCGGTCTCATCAAGAGCCTGTTCCCGGACGCCAGGATCATTCACACGACGCGACATCCTTTGGACAATTGCCTGTCGATTTTTTTTCTGCATCTCGATCAAAGCATGAGCTACGCATTCGACCTGATGGACATCGGTCATTATTACCGGCAGTACCGCCGCCTGATGGCACATTGGAAGTCACTCTACGGCAATGACATTCTTGATTTTGACTATGACGTTTTCGTTCGCGAACCACGACCGGCCGCGGAAAGGCTGCTCGCCTTCTGCGGGCTGGATTGGGACGAGAAATGCCTCTCCTTTCAGCGCCTCGGTAATGCCGTCAAGACAGCGAGCGTTTGGCAGGTTCGTGAGCCGCTCTATTCACGCTCCTCGGGTCGCTGGCGGCACTACGCGCAGCAACTCGCGCCGCTCCGGTCGTATTTGGATGACCTGATCACCGCCGATCGACTGCCTTAGAGTTGCATGGCTGCCTTCGGCTATCAGGTGCGTACATTTCCATATTTACATCTCAGCGAGCCCGGTCCAACGTAAACGTAAGTCGTGTGGTTCAGCCAGAAGGGACGGTTCTAAATGCGTAGTCTCTACGGCGTCGTGAAGAGCAGTTGGGTTTTGATGTGTGTCGCTGCACTGGCGTCAGTCGCTTCCCTGTCTGCGGCGAGTGACGAAAACCAGGCCGACCCGGACACAAAGCCCTATCGTGTCCGCGATGGCAAAGTCGACAAGGCGACGTTTCTCGGCTGGCGGGCATATCATTCGGCCTGTCACACCTGCCACGGTGTCGACGCAACGGGCACGAGCGTCGCGCCAAGTCTCGTCGAACGAGTCCGGCAGCTTTCAGCCGAGGACTTCAGCATCAAGGTCCTGACGAGCTATCGGCTCGTCTTTGAAGCCGGCGAAGTGAGCGGTGATGATCCAACGGCTCTCCGCCAGGCGTTCATCGAGGAAGTTCTGCGGCGCGAGCGCGGGGAACTGGTCATGCCGGCCTGGGAAAGTGATTCCAACATGCGCCCGTATCTGCTAGACCTGTATGCCTATCTCAGGGCACGTGCAGACGGCGTGCTCGGTCCGGGGCGGCCTGAGGTGATGGCCGAGTGAGATTGTCCTCCGTCGCCAGGAGGCTCGGTATCGTCGAAGTGCGTTACGCCCCTGATCGGCGACGATGACTCGAAATCGCATTGGGCGAACTAGCTTCGTATCTCGCGCCTGGCCTGATTTCCCATCAGTTGCGCCAACGAGCTCAGTTCATCGGCGACCACGGGCAGAAGATCATCCAGCGTCACGATTCCAACCAGGTCGCCAGTCTCGGCCACGACGGGTGCCCGGCGCACGCCACGCCTGCATAGACTCTCGACGGCTTCGGCGATTTCGGCCGACTCGGAAACGGTCAGCGGATCAGGCGTCATGACGTCATCGACGGCGAGACAGAACAGATCCGCCTGGCGGGCGATCTGTCCGTAGATGACGTCGCGGTCGGTCAAGATGCCGACCGGCCGGAGCAGCTCACCAGCCGGATCCGCGACCACTACGGCACCCACATGTCGGTTTCTCATTTCGCGAACCGCCTCTGCGAGCGGCTCGCCCCGTCTCACGACGTAGACCTCACGACTGCACACGTCGCCAACTAGCATGGTGTCTCCTCGAGCTCGTGCCTGCATTAAACGCGAGCCGGCACGCCAAATGCATCAGGGTTGTTACGCATTGCCTCAATCGTCCAGATATGGCGATATGCAATGCGGTAACGAGGCCAGGAGCGGGCCATGAAAATCGGGGATATCTGCACTCGAAATCCAGCTACCGTTTCGACGAGCGCGACGCTTGCCGAGGTGGCTCGCCTGATGAAGGATCGTCACATAGGCGCCGTGATCGTGACCAAAGCACCGCTCGATCGGCCTGTCGTGACTGGCATCATCACCGATCGCGATATCGCGTGCGCACAACTCGATCGGAGGTCGGATCTCGCCAGCCTGAGTGCCGAGGAGGTGATGACGCGCAATCCGCTGGAGATCAACGCGGAAGACTCGCTGGACAAAGCGATCGCGAGACTGCGCGCGCGGGGCGTCCGCCGCGCGCCGGTAGTCTCATCGAGCGGCGCACTCATTGGAGTCATTTCCACCGATGATCTGTTCGCGTACGTCGCCCGCGAGCTCATGCTGCTCGCACGGCTGGTCACGCTGCAACCGCGCCAGGAAGCGACCCGAAGGGGCGGCGTGTGAAGCTTGCTGGCGTGCGAATCCCGCCAGGTGAGACTGATTACCGTCGTCACTGAACGACGCCCCGATCCACCCCGATCGCCGGCGCGCCTTGGCACAGTTCGTAAGCGCGCGGGGCGGAATCGTGGTGGGATGGGGTAGAGGCCGCGAACGAGAGCGGCAAATGACGGGGTGAGCGGGCGTGCCGCCCACCCCGTACCGATGCCGTTTCCGATCAGGCGGTCTTCTTCGTGAGCGCCTTGGAGAGTTGTCCCGACAGGTAGCCCGCGACCGCGCCGATCACCATGGAGATGATCAGCAGGATGAGCGGGTTCTCGAGTCCTGCGGTCGTCAGGTTCTGAAGGGGCCCGGTGCCGCGTTCGTCCGCCGCAGCCCCGGCTGCCGATGCCTGATGGAGCGAATAAGCGACCGTGGCGGCGTAGCCGTAGACGTTCGCGGGAACCGCCGACAGTTGCTCGATGGAGGCGACGATCACCAGGAAGAATACGGTGACTCCAACGACGCCCGCGATGGCGATCGTTCCGGCGTCGCCGACGCCGGTCTTGAAGATGAGTAACAAGGCGATCCACGCGATGAGAGCGCCGTAGGCGTTGCCGCAGATGGTCTTGACGAGCGCCTTGGTGTCTCCGCCGGTGTGGAAGAAGCAGCCCCAGGCAATGAATCCGGCCCACACGAGCAAGGGGCTCAGGGGACCCAGCGCTAAGTAGGCCCAGATCGCTCCCAGGACAGCAATGCTCAGAGATAACGCGACTAATGCTGGCATGACGTAACCTCCCGGAACGTTAGTGGAGAGATAACCGGTGCTTTGGAGCAGCCATCGGGTCGCCAAAGGCTGCGGGTAGGTTCCCGCTTTTGCTTATTTTTCCGCCCCCCAGCGGCGCGGGGACTCTATCACAACCGGGCCGCCGCTACGTAATTCGCGCCGGGATGGACGAGGAATCGAGGTCGAGCGTGCGTTGCAGGGACGTTTGCGGCCCGGTGATGTCGTTGTCGAAAAAGCGCTTGCTGATCTGCGCCAGCAACTGCCCGTTCTCGACTGTCTTTCGGCGGGCTCATCGGACGCGACTGGACTCACAGGTGCCCGAGAGTGAGGATAGGTCGTCGAGAACTGCTGGAGACCGCCATGCCGCGTTATGTAAGCAACCTCCACTCCTTTCTTATGCGTGTGACGCTGGCGTGTGCCGCGGCGCTCGCCCTCGCGGCCTGCGATCGGGGCACAGGACAGAGCGGGAACATTACGGAGATGCAGTGGGCGCGCATCGCGCTCGAGCGCAATCCTCAGATCGAGGTCGTCGCCTCCGATCCTCAGGGGGCGGTGTTCACGATCCGCGACAAGGCCACCGGCGAGGTGCAGGCCATCAAGCTGACGGAAATCGCAGCGGCACCGATCGCCCAACTCGCCGCACCGACTTCATCCGCGACCGGCGAGGCCGCACCTGCTGCGGCCGAGCTGGTAACGGCCCCGCCACCGCCGGCAGCACCGCAACCGGACGGTGGACCAGCACCCACTGCGGCTGTCCCGACACCGCCCGAGGCGCCCTCGACCGCAGCCACCGCTCCAGCGGAGCAGGCCACCGAGTACACAATTGAGCGCGCGAATGGTCAGCTGAAGGTGAGCGGCCCGGGCATCAGCATCGTGTCCTCGGGAACCGCGGCCAGCGCGAGCGCGCAAGGTCAAGCGGGACCGAAGAGCGTTGATCCGATCATCTGTGAAGGTCAACGGACGCTGCACCTCGACAACCGCACGATTTACGTCGAGGGCGATGCGGTCACCGCGCGCGGCGGCTGCGAGCTTTACATTACGAACAGCCGAATCGTCGCTTCTGGCACCGGCGTGATCGCCGATGAAGCGGTAGTTCACATCTACAACACTTATGTCGAGGGCGGAACTGCCTCGTTCGAGGCCGGTATTGGCGCGAAGCTGTACATGCGCGGCTCGACGTTTAAAGGCTTGTCGCGCCGCGACTCGATGGCGAGCATCCAGGACCAAGGCGGAAACCAGTGGCGATAGTCCCGAGCCAGCCTAGCGATACTTCAACCCCGTGCCGGTGTTGAATACGACTACGGAATCCGTCGATCGCACAAACCCGCTGTCGCGCAGCTTCTGTAGGGCCGCCCAGGCGGCCCCGCCTTCCGGGCACACATCGATACCCGAGCGTCGCGCGAGTGCTGCCGTCGCCCGATCCATCTCATCCTCACCAACGGTGATGGCAGTACCTTTGGTATCGCGCAGCGCGCGCACGCAGAGGAAACCACCAATGGGCGACGGGACGCGCAGTCCGTACGCGCGTGTCTGTGGATTTGGCCAGGGTTCCGTGCGTTCGCATCCCTCCAGAAAGGCCTTCGCCACCGGCGCGCAACCCGCTGCCTGGACCGAAACGAGTCGCGGCCGCTTCCCGCTCGGAATCCAGCCCAGCATGTCCATCTCATCGAAGGCTTTCCACATCCCGACGAGTCCCGTTCCACCGCCAGTCGGATAGAGCACGACGTCCGGAACTGCGCCATTCATCTGCTCGACCAGCTCGTAAGCCATCGTCTTCTTCCCTTCGATGCGATACGGCTCACGCAACGTCGAAACGTCAAAGGAGTTCCGGGAGCCGTGCTCACGCAGAAACGTTCCGGCGTCGGTAATGCTGCCTTTCACCGTATGGACCGTGGCTCCATACAACCGGCATTCATCGAAGAACGGCTTCGGCGTGTCCTCGGGCATCGCGACGGTGACGGGTAGCCCGGCCCGCGCACCATAGGCCGCAAGGGCTCCGGCGGCGTTACCGGCCGAAGGCGCCGACAACGCTCTGGCGCCCAGATGTTTCGCCATCGACACCGCCACGGCCATGCCACGAGCCTTGAACGAGCCGGTCGGGTTGCGCGACTCGTCTTTCACCCAGACATTGCGCTCGACCGGGAGCAGCGGCGTAAAACCCTCCACGAGCGAGATCTCGTCGCCCTCCTCCAGCGGCAGGACTTCACGGTAGCGCCAAAGCGTCGGCGCGCGGCCGGCCACATCAGCGAGCGTGAGGCGGATCGACGCGAGATCGTAGTCGACACGCAATGGCAAGCCGCATCGCGTGCATACGCTCAAAAGCGCACGTGGATCGTGGCTAAATTCGCACGCGAAACATCGAATGCCAGACAGATAGCGCGACAGTCGAACGCCGTTCATCCTCGAGGACTCTGACGATCCGTGCCCAGAGGATAGAACCTCACTTCTCGGCCTGAGTCAGCGCCCGAATCTCGTCGTCCTTGCCGGTGATCTGCCAGCGGACCAGCGAGACCGGGATCATTCCGGCGGCATTCACTTCCTCGAAATAGCGGCGGATCGTAAAGCTTTCGCCCAACTGCTTCGCACGGTCCTTCATGAGTTCGTCCAGCAGGTACTTGCCCGTGACGTAACTCGTGCCGTACCCGGGCTGGCGCAAGTACAGCTGCTGCTCGAAATGCAGCAGATCGAGATCCGGACGCATCCAGCCCCGCGGCGTCCATTCGACCTGGAAATCCTTTGCCTGTTTGATGTCGAATTCATTGGCATGCGCATAGAGGGAAGCGAGTCCACGCGCCGCACGCTGCGCCAGCATGATCCATACGATCTCGCGTGCGCGCGGATTGTCATCGTAATAACCGGCATGCATCATCATTTCTTCCATCGCGGTGGCCATGCCCTCGGCGCGGCTGTCCCAGATGTTGTAGAGCAGCGCGCCGCGCCGGATCGGGCTCGCGTGCGGTTCCTCCCGCATTTGCGCCAGGTCCCACCAGTGATAGAAATGAGTGAAGAGCGTCATCGGCTCGTAATGGCTCGCGATGTAGAAAAAGTTGCGCGTCTCCTCGGGCGAGTATTCGCCGATGCGCGCACGCAGGGCCGGGTCCATGTAGCCCCGGATGGGCAGAATGTCCTTGTTCTTCAGAAAGGCCATGTACTTCGTGATGGCGTCGTTGGCACGCCGCTGGTACTCCTCCGGGCTCGAGGCCGCCGTCAGCTGTGGCAGTCCTCGATTGCGGTGTTCTTCCAGCTTGAGCGAGGCATGGGATCGAGCCAGTTCGCGCTTGAGGAGGCTGACTTCCTCTTCCCACGACATCGGCACCAGGTGCACGTTACGCAGGCTCCACGTGTAGTTGTCCTTGCCCATTCCGGACGGTCCATTCTTTGACGGCGCCTGCGCCTCAAGCCAAGCGACGAGCTCGTTGGTCGCCTTCTGGGCAGCTCTTATCGCGCCCCTGAGCTCAGGCCCCGTTTTCGCGGTTCTCTGCTCCAGTGCGGCGAGGTCTTGGGCTTGCTGCTGAATCGTTCCGATGCCGGTGATCCAGAGATCGCGGGCGTTGCCAACGAGATTGAGCCGGGCCTGCGAAAAGAACGGCGGAATCGTTCGCAGTTCGGAGCTGAGCTTCGCCTCCGCCGCGGGCGTCAGCGGGAAAGAATAGGTCCAGAGCTCGACCACGTCGTGATGAGTCGGGCCTTCGTGGGCTGGAGTATCGCTCTGCTCGGTCCAGATCGACTTGTAGAAAGCCGGGTCACGTGCCCAGGGCTTGAGGACGCGAATGTAGAAATCCAAGCCGTTCATCTCGGCGCGCAGCAGCTGATAATCCACCTGCTGCTCGACCGGCCAGCTGCCCGTACTCATGGCGCGCAGCCGAGCCTGATACGCCTTCAGTTCGTCATGCTTTCGTGCAAGGGTCGCGGCGGTGTAGTCGGGCGCGCCCTCCCGTATTGCCGGACGCTCGAACACCCGCCAATCCGAAAAGAGCGCGACCAGATCCTTATACGAACCCCGCGGTGCGCTTTCCTGCGCCGCGGTTGCACCCGCAGCGCCAACAGCCGTCGTCACCATGAATGTCCGCAGCACGAGCTGCCGAATGCTGATTTCAAAATACATGGCATCCAACTCTTGTCGATCGAAGTATGTGCCAGACAGCATAACAGCCCGGATCCGACTAACAATGTCGATGCTATTGCTACTTTCGGCAGCCGTGGACGATTCATGGCAACTCCGGCCGAACACAGATCGGGACCGTAAGACGATCACGCTTGACCAGTTCGCGCAAAGCGTATTCCACTCTGATAATCGGGGCACAATGCCCCGCCGGGCTCTACCAATCCACGATGGAGGTCGTCATGTTCAACGGTCACCGACTTCACACTGCGCTAACCACCACGGCGTTACTGGGCTTGATGTTGCTATTGCCGCTGGCCGCCCGCTCGGACGCGGGCAGCGATGCACGAGAGATCGATGCTTACAGGCTCACGGAAGCGGGACTGGCAAAGTACACGCAGGCCGCGCGTAAACTGGGCCCGCTTGCGAAACAGATGTCCGATGACTGCGATGACGGCGGTGACGATAGCGAAAGCGAAGACGACGGGGATGCGAAGAGCATCGATGAATCGGTCGCGCGCTTCGATGCCATCCCCGGAGTCAGGGCGGCCATTCAATCCGCAGGCATGACGACCCGCGAGTACGTCGTATTCACGTGGTCGCTGTTCCAGAGCGGGATGACCGCGTGGGCCCTCGACCAGCCGGGCGGCAAGCTACCGTCGAACGTTTCCATGGACAACGTGACCTTCTATCGCAAGCACGAAGCAGCCCTCAAGAAGCTGGGCGAGGAGACGAAACCCGCAGACTGCGGCGATGACGAAGCGGAAGAGTCGGAAACTGTAGAAGAGTAGCGAGAGTGTCCATGACCAGGATGAGCTGTGCGGAAGCCATTGCGGCAAGCCTCATGCGACATGGCGTCAACACGGTTTTCGGCCTTCCGGGCGCGCAGATTTACGATCTGTTCGATGCCTTTGCGCGCTGCGGAGCGGCGCTCAGGGTGATCACCCCACGTCATGAGCAGACGTGCGGTTACATGGCGCTGGGCTACAGCAAAGCGAGCGGCCGGCCCGGCGTGTACTCGGTAGTACCGGGTCCCGGAATGCTGAATACGACTGCGGCACTCATCACGGCCTACGGGTGCAACGCGCCGGTGCTGTGCCTCACCGGGCAGGTACCGAGTGCGTTTTTGGGCCGTGGTCGCGGCCATCTCCATGAATTGCCGGATCAGCTCGCGACAATGCGTTTGCTGACCAAGTGGGCCGATCGCATCGAGCGCCCTGCCGATGCGCCGGCACGAATCAACGAGGCCTTTCGACAGATGCTTTCGGGGCGCAACGGCCCGGCCGCGATCGAAGTGCCATGGGACTGTTTTGCCGCCACCGCAGATATGGTCATTCCCGATCCGGTGCCTCCGGCGCCAGCGCCCGCAGCAGACCCAGAGCTGATCGAGAACGCCGCTCGTCTCCTGATGCAGGCGCGCGCACCGATGATTGAAGTCGGCGGTGGCGCGATCGATGCCGGTGATGCGATTGTGGAGCTGGCCGAGCTGCTGGGCGCGCCGGTCATGTCGTTCAGGAGCGGTCGCGGCATCGTGAGTGACGATCACGACCTGGGCGTAACCGTCGCGTCTGGATACAAGTTGTGGCCTGAGACCGATGTGCTCATCGGCATCGGCACGCGTCTCGAAGTCACTTCCTGGCGTTGGAGCTTCAGACCTCCCAGCCTGAAGACGATTCGCATCGACATCGATCCCGCGGAGATGCGGCGCGTCCCATGCGAAGTCGAAATCGTCGCCGACGCGAAGGATGGTGCCGCAAGCCTCACGGCCGCGATTCGGCGTCTGGGCGCCGCTAAGCCTGGACGACGCGCGCAGGTGCATGCGGCGAAAGAAATCGCGGCCAGGGAAATCGAGGAGGTCCAGCCACAAATGGCCTACCTCAAAGCCATCCGTTCGGTCCTGCCGCGCGATGGAATCGTCGTGGACGAAATTTCGCTGGTCGGCTTCACCTCGTGGTTCGGATTTCCAGTCTATCAGCCTCGCACCTTCATCTCTTCCGGATACCAGGGAACGCTCGGCGCCGGATTTCCGATGGCGCTCGGAGTGAAAATCGCGAAGCCGGACAAACCCGTGGTCGCGTTGACCGGCGATGGTGGATTCATGTTCGGCGTGCAGGACCTCGCCACCGCTGTTCAGTTCGGCATTGGCGTCATCACGATCGTCTTCAACAACAACGCGTTCGGAAACGTGCGCCGCGACCAGCAGGCGCTCTTCGACGGCCGCCTCGTCGGCGCCGACCTGATCAATCCAGACTTCATGAAGCTCGCAGAGGCTTTCGGTGTTGCGCGGTTTCGAGCCTCCACACCCGCGCAACTCCGTACGGCACTGGGGCAGGCGCTGACGGAAACGGGGCCGAGCCTGATCGAGGTCCCTGTCGAGCGCGGATCGGAGGTATCGCCATGGAAGTTCCTGGAACCGCCACCACCCTAGCCCGGTGACGCAAGTCCTCGAGAAGATGCTGATATCCTTCCGATAACTCACAGAATTAATTACCCTTTTCCACGATTGCGCCGCTACCACGGCGTGATTCCGCGCACGGTCGCCACACTCTCCTTCGGGTAGTGTCGCGACTTCGATCGGGTCAGTTCCCGAGGCCTGTGAGCACACTTGAGCTCGTCCAAGTACACCGTCACGCAGCGGATCAGGGTCATGCGCCCCGACAGCATCAGGAGCAGGATCCTGGTGTTCGCGATTCTCGCTACGCTGCTCCCCTCGCTGGCCACCGCGTGGTTCTCTTACCTCGAGAACAAGCGCTCCCTCACCGCCACGGCGTCGGAAGCGCTGCTGAATGCGAGCACACAGACCGCGCGCGAACTCGACCTGTGGACCAAGGAACGCCGCTACGACTTGCGCGTGTTCGCAAGCTCGTACGAGGTCACGGAGAACCTCGAGCGGATTCCGCGCGAGGGCGGCGCGACCATGCGAACCGGACGCCCCTACCAGCGCCTGAGAGACTACTTGAACTCGGTGAGCGAACGATTCGCCGACTACAACGGGCTGTTGATCGTGGATCCGAATGGGCGTGTGGTCGCGTCGAGCGGCGAGCAGTCGGACTCGCTCGTGCTCCCGACCGACTGGCAGGCGCGAATGCGGGGTGAAAGCCTTGTGCTCGGCACGCCGTACTGGGACGCGACGAGCAAGCAGCCGGAAATGCTCATCGCCGTGCCGATCGGGGTCGCCGGCGAGAAATTGCTCGGCGCGATCGCCGCTAAGGTCGACCTGCGGACCCTGGCGCAGACGCTGAAGCGTTTTGCGCCGGGGGAATCCGGCCAGGTCTACCTGCTCAAGGAAGACGGCAGCGTCATCGCCAGCTCGCGCGACAACTCAGCCGCCGCGATGACGCTGCGCTATACGCCTGAGGCAACACGCGCATACATTGGCAATGAAGCGCGCACCGTCGAGTTCACCAACCTCACGGGCCAACAGGTCGTCGGCAGCATGCGGCGCGTTCCAGGACTCAACTGGGTGGTGGTCGCCGAAATCCCGTCGACCGAAGTGTTCCGCCAGCTCGTACATCTTCGCAACGTCACACTGCTGATCGTCACAGCGATGCTCGTGATCGCCGGCGTTTTGGGCTATGCGCTCGGCTTGTTCATCGTCCGGCCGTTGGACCGGCTCACCAGGGGTGCGGCCAAAGTTGCGGCGGGAGACCTCGATGTGGACCTTCCAGTTGCCAAAAGCGGCGAGGCGGCCTATCTCACCGAAGTCTTTAACGACATGGTCGCTCGCTTGCGCGCCAGCCGGCGCGAGCTTGAACGGCTATCGGTTACTGATCACCTCACCGGGCTCAACAACCGCCGGCGGATGATGGAAGTGCTGGAGAACGAGGTTCGCCGCTCGCGGCGGCTCAAGCACCCCTTCGCCGTGCTGATGGCTGACATCGACTATTTCAAGCGATACAACGATGCGCATGGCCACCCTGCGGGAGACCAGGTGCTGAAGCGGGTAGCCACCGTGTTACGAGACTCGACTCGCGATGTGGACTTCATCGCGCGCTATGGAGGCGAGGAGTTTTTCGTCGTGATGCCCGAGGTCAACAGTCGCGGTGCCGCCGACGTGGTCAAGCGGATCCGGCAGAGGCTCGCAGCCGAGGAATTCCCCGCCGGCAGCGTCACGATGAGCTTCGGGGTGGCCGTATTCCCTGCCAATGGCGACAGCGGTGAGACATTGATCGCGGTTGCCGATGCAGCGCTCTACCAGGCGAAGAATGAGGGCCGAGACCAGGTCGTCGTGGCGCCTGTCGTCGAGCCCGCTAGGGCCTCCGGCCGATGAGGCCCTGATAGATCCAGCCGCTGCGACCCGAATCGTCGGTAATCCGCACCCACCGCTCCGAAAACGAATATCCGGTCAACGACGCGCCGGCCGGAAGCGTGACGAGGACCTTGAAGCCACTTCCCGGTCCCTCCCGTACGTTGGCGCGTCCGGTTGTCTGCAGGTCCAACGGAAGCGCAAAAGGCACCTCGTCCGGCCGTGACGATCCGCGCTCCACGCTCGTGAGCCGTCCTCGCGTTGCCAATGCCATGCTCTTTGCCTGGTTGGCAAGATACAGCGCCCCGCCGTAGTTCTGCTTGTCGAACTCACCGGTGGCGAGTTTCATGAGCTGGCTCGCATCCTCGACTCCCGGAGCCGCTGCAGTGTTTCGCAGTGACTCGAGAGCAATCTCCGCCTCCGCAATGCCGGACGCCGCTTCGGCGCGGGTTGCCGACGATCGCAGCTTGGCCATGGCGCGCACGACCTCCTGCCGCGCGTCGTCGAGGCGAACACGCAGTTCCTCGAGCTGAGCCTCCTTTTCGAGCAGCTGCAGCTCGCTCCGCGCGAGCCGCTGCTCGAGCTGCGGGTCACGCGCGACCTTGGGTTGGGGGGCTGGCGAGATTACTGTTGCGCCATCGTTGGCAGGTGGCGTTGGGGCCGGATCGGGGGACTTGCGCAGACCGCTGCACGCGGTCACCGCGATGATCACAATCAGCAAGAGAACCCGATGCAAGAGCGCAGCGCTGCCTGCAAAGATTCGCTTGTCCTTGATGCCAGGTTCCCTGCGCGTCGTTGCCATCGTTTGGCTATAGGTTATTGGAGGACTGCGGCTTTTTTTCGGCCAGTCCGAGCGCCGCGAGCAATGTATCCTGACGCCCGATTTCGTTTGCGAGGATCAGTACCAGCCGACACAGAAATTGCAGAGCTCCCTCATCTCCCGCTGCCTCCAGTTTCTTGACAAGGGTCGCATAGAAAGCGTCTGGTCCCTCGAAGCGGCTTGCCTCATGCAAGGATGCAGCGAGCCCCGCGAGAAAGTCAGGACTTTTGTCACCTGTCACGATTGTCCGAGCGCTTTTCGCGCCGCCTCCTCGACCCCGCGAACCGACCAATGTCGCCAGCGCGCGACGAAATGCTGATCGGGCCGAAACAGATATGCTGATCCTGGCAGCAGATTGTAACGGCGCGCGAGCACATCCTGCTCGTCTTCCAGATCCCGCCCCAACGCAAGTACCGTCACGCGCTCACCATCGATTGGAATCTGCTCAGGAATCAACTGCTCGTCCTGATCTGGCTGGAGCACAAGTACGAATTGGCTCCTGAGCAGCTCGAGCAACCAACGCTTGCCTGCCGGAGAGTGAATCGGCGCATCGAACGCCGGTGATCCGGGCGCGAACTGACCAGTGGACCACGATTCCCGATCCGGTGTGTTGAGCGGCGAGTCAGTCAAGTGTGCCGGTACCGAAAGCCGGCCGGGATTGACCAGAGTCCTCGCAAAGGGCGCCTCGGCAGCCAGCGCCAGTACTTCATCGCGCAGCGCGCGGCTGGCTTTCGTCTTCGGGCTCATGAAGTCGGTCGATCGCGTCGAATTCAAAATGTTCTCATACGCCGCCGTTCGTCGCTCTGCATCGTACGAGTCGAGCAGACGCGGCGACGCGCGACCGGCAACCACACGTGCAAGTTTCCACGCCAGATTGTCGGCATCCTGCACACCGCCATTTCCACCACGTGCACCAAAGGGTGAGACCTGGTGCGCAGCGTCGCCGGCAAACACCACGCGGCCATCGATGTAACGCTCGAGCGTGCGGCATTGAAAAACGTATACGGAGACCCATTCAAGAGTGAAGTCCGAGTGGCCAAGCATTCGCCGGATACGCTCGGTGACACGCGCGGGTTCTCGCTCGATCTCTGGATCGGCTTCCGGGGAAAGTTGCAGATCGATGCGCCAGACGTTGTCGGCTTGCCGATGCAGCAGCGCCGTCTGCCCGGAGTGGAATGGGGGCTCGAACCAGAACCAACGCTCGCTCGGCAAGTCCGCATGACCCATCTTGACGTCGCAGATCAGAAACTTGTCTGCGAAGACTTCCCCGCCGAACTGCAATCCAAGCGCGCGGCGCACCAACGAGCGCGCGCCCTCGCAATCGACGAGCCAGTCGGTATCCATGCGGTAGGTACCGGCTGGCGTTTGCACTGCAATCGAGACACCTTTTTCGTGCGGATCCACGCCGGTCAGCTCATGGCACCAGCGCACGGCTCCCCCGAGCGCGTACAGCCGATCGATGAGGGCTGCCTCGACGTGAAACTGCTGCAGATTGATGAAGGCAGGCATCTTGTGCCCGCTCTCCGGAAGCAGATCGAAACTGTACAGAAGCCGGTCGCGGTGGAAGACTCGACCCGTCTTCCAGGTGATGCCCTTTTCGAGCATGGGCGCGGCGGCCCCGAGCCGGTCCCAGATCTCGAGCGTGCGTTTTGCCTGGCAGATCGAGCGCGATCCTTCGCCGGCCGCGTCCCGCTTTTCCAGCACGACGACCGGAACCCCCTGCAGCGTGAGATCTATCGCGAGCGTGAGGCCGACCAGCCCGGCCCCGGCAATCACGACCTGGACCCGCTCTGGTCCGGCATCGGCGCCCTTCGGCAAGGGTGCCGCTGGAAACTGCATGCGGGCGGGTCCTTGGTGAATCATCAAACGTCAGGCGGTCAATCAGCTCTCGAGCGCTGCCCACATCTCCCGATCTCGCTCGGCGGTCCAGATGCGGGGACGATCGATGCCACCCGCTTCATCGAACGCGCGCGAAACATCGAAGGGCATGCAATGATCGAAAATGACCCATTGCCCGTAGGCAGGCCGCAGCCGATCGATCGTCTCACGATAAACGCGGTCGAGTGGCTTGCCCTCCCGAACTCCACCCTGAACGGTTTCGTACAGATCCGTGACGAAGCGTCGCGTCCCCGCGATCGCCGCCTGTGACTCGCTGGCGCCCAACAGCGCGTCACCGCGTCCCGGGACAAGCGCTTTCGGCTCGAGCGCCGCGAGACGATCCAGCGTCCCCGGCCACTCCCGCAGGTGAGCATCGCCTGCATAGGGCGTTGCCCCATACTCCACCAGATCACCGGAGAACAGCACGCGATGCTCGGGCAGCCAGACGACCGTGTCGCCGCGCGTATGGCCGGCTCCCAATTGCATGAGCTGCATTTCAACACCGCCAAGATTCAGCTCGAGGTAATCGCGAAAAATCACGTTGGGCCACGTCAGGCCGGGAATCGACTCGGCGCCGCGAAAGAGCCGTGGAAAGCGCCCGATCTCGGAGGCCATATCCGCTTCGCCACGTTCGCGGATGAGGTCGACCGTCGGTTCGGAGGCGATGATCGTGTGGGCTCCGTAGGCCGATGCACCCAGCACCCGCACGGCATGGTAGTGAGTCAGGACGATGTGCGTGACCGGACGGTCCGTCACCGCGCGAATACGCGCAATGACGTCCTGCGCCATCAGCGGTGTGGCCTGCGTATCGATCACGACTACACCGGAGTCGGTGATTACGATACCGGTATTCGGGTCACCTTCAGCTGTGTAGGCGTAAGCGCGACCGGGCACCAGTTCCCGGAAGGTGACGACCTTGTCGCTAAGATCGGCCTGCGACGCGAAACCCTTGGTCATTAGCTGGTCGCTCCTCTTCAATGAGTCATCGAGCCGCTCAGCTTCGGCGATCGACGACTCGCTTGGCCTTGCCGACGGATCGCTCGATCACGCCGGGCGGATGCACTGTCACGCGGACGCTGACGCCGACATACGCCTTCACGTGACGCGCAAGCTCGTGCGCGCTGCGCTCGAACATCTCGGCATTGCGCGCATACTCGAGGTTACATTCCACATTCACCGCGAGCGCATCGAGGTGCCTGTCGCGGGTCACCTCCAGCTGATAGTGCGGAGAGAGCCCCTCGACCTTCAGGATCAGCTCTTCAATCTGCGACGGAAAGACGTTCACGCCTCGAATGATCAGCATGTCATCCGACCGCCCGACGACTTTGGCCATTCTCCGCATCGAGCGCGCCGTGGGCGGCAGCAATCGCGTGAGATCTCGCGTGCGGTAACGAACCATGGGGAGCGCTTCCTTGGTCAGTGAGGTAAAGACCAGCTCGCCCTCCTGTCCATCTGGCAGCACCTCGCCGGTGGCCGGATCGATGATCTCGGGATAGAAGTGGTCCTCCCAGACGACGGGACCATCCTTTGTCTCGATGCACTCCTGCGCGACGCCAGGACCCATGACTTCGGAGAGCCCATAGATGTCCACGGCGTCGAGCGCGAGCCTGGACTCGATATCGGCACGCATCGCATTTGTCCAGGGCTCGGCGCCGAAAATCCCGATCGCGAGCGAGCACTGCCGGGGATCCAGTCCTTGCCGGACGATCTCGTCAGCGATGGCGAGCATGTAGGACGGAGTGACCATGATGACGCGTGGCTTGAAGTCACAGATCAGCTGTACCTGCCTTTCAGTCAATCCACCGGATACAGGAATCACCGTGCAGCCAAGTCTCTCCGCACCGTAATGCGCTCCAAGCCCGCCGGTGAATAGCCCATAACCGTAGGCAACATGAATGAGGTCACCGGCCCTGCCGCCGGCTGCGTATATCGAACGGGCCACGAGCCCTGCCCACGTGTCGATGTCGCGCTGCGTGTAACCCACGACGGTCGGCTTGCCAGTCGTGCCAGAGGACGCATGAATTCGCACCACCTGCTCGCGCGGCACCGCGAACATGCCGAAAGGATAATTGTCCCTCAGATGTTGCTTGGTCGTGAAGGGAAACAGCCGCAGGTCCTCGAGCGAGCGCAGGCTCTCGGGGCGGACTCCGGCTGCATCGAAGCTCTGCCGATAATGCGCGACATTCTCGTAGGCATGACGCAGTGAACGGCGCATGCGTTCGAGCTGCAACGCACGCAATTCATCAACGCTTGCCGTTTCGATCGGATCGTATGCGTTGGCAATCATTGTTCGAGAGGACACGGTCTACAATGCAGGGGACGCCGGCGTTTCACCGCCGTCATGAGCACGCCCGGGCGCCGTCTGCTGTGGAGGTGCACTGATGTTTCTCAGAAATTGCTGGTATGTCGCCGCCTGGGATCATGAGCT
>Ga0180104_1000087_pt1 | contig 21451 bp, 15 predicted proteins | sample EasRiv730_16_1Da_FD_121791 | JGI IMG/M metagenome (GOLD analysis project Ga0180104, IMG submission 121791) | Soil microbial communities from meander-bound floodplain in the East River, Colorado, USA - East River metaG ERMLT730_16_1Da | ecosystem: Environmental > Terrestrial > Soil > Floodplain ... | reverse complement strand
TCATGGCGACGCGCTGCTTCTCGCCGGTGAGCGGGTTCTCGGAGGTGCTGCCAAAGTACGTGATGATCGCCATCAGCGCGATGATGGCGGCAATGACGAGGCGTCCGCGACCCATATCGAACTGTTAGTCCGGCAAATTCTCCAGTCGTTCGCGCGGCACGCGCACGCTCACGCCGGCGCGCTCCTCCTGTAGCGTCATCGCTACGCGGCAGTCGCGCTCGCTCCAGCCGCGCTTCATCGCTTCGTCGAGCTCCTCGAAGGCAATCTGACCGACGCGCATCGGCACGCCGCATTGCCGGGCAAGTTCGAGTGCAAGGCTCACGTCCTTGTGAGCAAGGCGCACCGTGAACGCGGGCGGGTCGTAGACGCCGGGAAGGAAATGCTCGGCGAGCCGGTCGAAGGTGCGCTTGCGGCCGGTCGCGCCCTGGCGCAGCGCACGGAAAAGAGCCAGCGGCTCGACCCCGGCCTTGACCCCGAGCGTGAACACTTCGGCGAGCGCCGCCTGGACGGTGAAGCTGGCGGCGTTGTGCGCGAGCTTGGCCACCGTTCCCGCGCCGATCGGCCCTACATAGAGGACCTGATCTCCTATCGTTTCCAGCGTGGGTTTGAATCTTTCAAAAACCTGCGCGTCACCGCCGACCCAGATGGCGAGCTTGCCGGTCTGCGCGCCCTTGGGTCCTCCGCTCACCGGGGCGTCCAGCACATGCATGCCTGTCTTCAGGAAGTCGTGGTGAATGCGGCGAATCCGGTCGGGCGAGTTGGTGCTGAGGTCGAACCAGGCGGCGCCCTCGCTCAATGAAGCCTTGATTTGAGGAGCGACGGCGTCGACCTCCGCGGGTCCGGGGAGCGAAGTGAACAGAAGCTCGCAGCCCCGCGCCGCCTCTGCTGCCGAAGATTTCATGGAAAAACCTTCGACGCGGCGCAGGTCGTAGGCCTGCAGGGTGTGGCCGGCGCGCAGCAGGTTCGCGGCCATCGGCCGGCCCATGGCGCCGAGGCCGATGAAGCCGATTTTCATTGCTTGTACTCTTTGAACACTTCCTTCGCGGTCAGCGCGGCGGTGCCGGCGTTCGGCCAGCCCGCATAGAAGGCGAGGTGCGTGATGACCTCGATGATTTCTTCCTTGGTGACGCCGTTGTCGAGCGCGCGCCAGAGGTGGCCGCGCAGCTGGTCGGGACGATAGAGCGCAGTCAGCGCCGCAATCGTGATCAAACTGCGATCGCGCTTGGAGAGCTGCTTGCGCTCCCAGACGTCGCCGAACACGACCTTGTCGCTGATCTCGCCGAGCTTCGTGAATACGTCCTTCACCTGCGCGATGGTGGACGGGGGTGACTGCCTCGCGGCCATGAAACATTCCTCCTCTAAGAGATAACGCGACGATACTATCAAGAGAGCAATGTCCCCACCGGGCAGCGAACCCGAATCGCGTTACGCCTGGCTGCGCCTCGCCGCGGCGCTCGCCCTGATGACGCTCGGCGGCTCGGGGATGTACGGCATCGCGGTCGCGCTCGCGCCGGTGCAGGCCGAGTTCGGGGTCACGCGGGGCGATGCCTCGCTCCCCTACACGCTCACGATGATCGGCTTCGGCATCGGCGGCATTCTGATGGGGCGTATCGCCGACCGCTTCGGCGTGGTCGTCCCGGTCATGATCGGCGCGCTCGGGCTCGGCGGCGGCTTCGTGCTCGCCGGGACCGCGTCCAGCCTGCTGCAGTTCAGCCTGGCGCACGGGCTGCTCATCGGCCTGCTCGGCTGCTCGGCCACGTTCGCTCCCCTGGTCGCCGACACGTCGCTCTGGTTCAACCGCCGGCGCGGCATCGCGGTCGCCATCTGCGCGAGCGGCAACTATCTGGCGGGCGCCGTCTGGCCGCCGATCCTGCAGTACTGCTTCGACACGGTCGGCTGGCGCGCGACTTACGTCGGCACGGGGATCTTCTGCACCGCGGCCATGCTCGCGCTCGCGCTGGCCTTGCGCCGGCGGCCGCCCGCATTGGACACAGCAGTTCAAGCGATCCATGCGAGGTCTTTCGGAAAACACCCTCTCGGGCTGTCCCCGAACGCGCTGATGGTGCTGCTCGCCATCGCCGGCGTCGGGTGCTGCGTGGCGATGTCGATGCCGCAGGTCCACATCGTCGCCTACTGCGGCGACCTCGGCTACGGCGCGGCGCGCGGCGCCGAGATGCTCTCGCTCATGCTCGCCTTCGGCATCGTCAGCCGCCTCGTTTCGGGCTGGATCTGCGACCGCATCGGCGGGCTGCGCACCCTGCTCCTCGGCTCGGCCCTGCAAGGGATTGCGCTTGTCATGTTCCTGCCGTTCGACGGCCTGGTGTCACTCTACGTGGTGGCCGCGATGTTCGGCCTGTTCCAGGGCGGCATCGTGCCCTCCTACGCCATCATCGTGCGCGAGTACTTCCCGCCGCGCGAAGCGGGCGTGCGCACCGGCATCGTGCTGATGGCGACGCTCTTCGGCATGGCATTCGGCGGCTGGGTGTCCGGAGCGATTTTCGACGTCACCGGCTCCTACCGCGCCGCGTTCGTGAACGGCATCGGATGGAACCTCCTCAACCTGACGATCGCAGCGTGGCTGCTGCGCCGCTCCTGGCATCCGGCGGCCGCTCAGCAAAAGCGTGCTGGACTTCTAGATTCATGAGAAGTACGCTAGCCGCGATTTCGACAGGGGAGAGACGCGTATGGCAACCAAAAGAAAGTCGAAGGCACGGCGGAAAAAAGCTAAGGTCAGGGTGATCGACCTGAAGAAGGTCGGAACCAGCCTGACCAGGCTCAAAAACGCGCTGAAGAAGGCCGGGCGCGGCAAGATCCGCCTGGTCGTGCGCAACGCGCCGTTCAAGCTGTGCACGGCGGAGGCAGCCTCTTAGATCCCGCAGCAGGCAGGCGATGAACGCGGTCGCCGCAGCGGCGCTCGGCGCCCTGGTGGAGCATGGCGTGCCCGCGCTGCCTGCCTATCGCCGGGCGCTGGTGTCTGCGTTCGACCGGTTCCCGCCGGTGTTCGGACGGAAGGCGTACGCCGAGCTGTATCGGCGCAGCGCCCGCGACCCCGACTGGGTGGCGCTTTCTCTCGCCACCTTCGCCGAAGGCGAAGGTGACGGGGCCGAGCGCCTGTGGGATCTGGCGGCATGTACCCCGGACGCCGAGGTCGCCGCCCAGGTCCAGTGGCATGCGATCGACGAGGCTCGCCATTCGCGCGGCTACGTGACGCTCCTCGGGCTCATATTTCCCGAGGCCGTCGACCAGGAGCTGCTGACCCAGCTCAAGGCCTTGTCGCCGGGCTATACCCGGTCAAGCCCTCTAAAAGCACGCCGGGGATCCTCGTATGCCCGGCCCGCCACGGTCGATGAGCTCATCCAGATGAACATCGCCGAGATCCGCACGCGGATCCAGCATCTGTTCCAGCGGCCGGTGCTTCTCGACTATTGCAGGCCGGAGCGGCGCGCGCGGGTGCGGCGCATCCTCGATTCGCTGCTGCTCGACGAGACAAGGCACATCGCGTATACCGCGCGCCTCATCGAGCGCGCGGCGCGGCGCTCGGGCGTCGAGCCGGTCATGGATCTGATGAAGGAACGGGTGCGGGACTTCAACGAAATCACCGAGGGTGAAGTAGCGGGCAGGACGCTGTTCGGCGCCTAGCACCATGAGGCTGGACCAGGTCCGGCGCTGGGCGAGAGGCCGCGGCATCCCCGCGGCCCGGATCCGCCGGGTCCACGACGCTGCGCTCCTGCATGTCATCTCCCGCCTGCTGCAGGCGATATACCGGGAGAGCCGGGCGACCCGGCTGTCGCGGGATGAGCGCGGCCAATGGCATCTGGACGTCGGTCGCGGTCCCGTTCTTCGCGCGCCGGCAAGCGGCCCGCGCCCCTTCCGCGGGCTCGAGATCACCGGCATGCCCTGGATCCCCGGGCCCGGAAAGCGCCGCCGGCTGCGCTCGGTGCGCGCCTTCCTGGCGGCGCTCAGACGTTGCCTGGCCGGCTCGGAGTACAGCCGCGTGTTTCGCGGATTGCGCTCGGATTTCCAGAACAGCGTCGCCAACGTCGTCCTGAATCGCCTGGTCGGGAGCTCGCTCCCCAGGAAAGCGCCCGCGATAGAGCCTGCTTACCAGGGGCACCAGTACTACCCGTTTCCGGCCTTGCGCATCGGCCCGAGCCTGTCGCAGGTCCTCGCATGCTCCCACCTCTGCCGCGAACCCGTCGCCCTGCCGCTGCTCGATATCGGACCACTGCGCCTCGTCTCCGGCGCATTCAGCAGCCATGAGGCCCTGTTTCGCGCCTGGTCCGGTCTGCGAACCGAGGCGCTGCTGCCCGTTCATCCCTGGCATTTGCGCCTCTCGCCGGTATTGCGGGAGCTGGCGGGCTCGGTCTCCGGGCGCACGGTCGAGGCGATTCCGCTCGCTTCGCAAAGGACATGCCGCATCGTGCGGACCGGGTTCGACCTCAAGCTCCCCGTCGACGCGACCCTGACCGGCGAGCACCGGCTCCTCTATCCCCTGAACTGCCTGAACGCTCCGGTCGTGTCGGCTCTCGCCAGGCACCTCCTCGCCGAGAGCGGCGTGCGAACGCTCGATTTCCAGGCGGATATCGCCTCGATTCTTCACGCCGAACCCGCGCTGGCGCCGCATCTGAGCGTCATCGTTCGCGCTCCCGTACGCGCGCGGAAGGGAGAAGTCATCGTCCCGGCGATCAACCTGTGGGCGGGACGGCGCGAAGCGCGTCGCTTCCTGCAACGGACGAAGGTCGAAGAATTCTTCCGGCGCTATTGCGCGGCGCTGATGACCGGGCCGGTGGAGTTCTGCGCCCAATGGGGCATGGCGTTCGAGCCTCACCTGCAGAACGTGTACGTGGCGTTTCGCGACGGCCTGCCGGCGCGCATCGTCCTGAGGGACCTCGACAACTCGATCCTGGATCCGCGGCGCATCCGGCCGCTCCTCCGCGAGCTGGGCGCCGAGCCGGCGAAGGACACCTGGCGGCACATGCCGCGCTTCGAGATCGGCGGCAAGCGCCTGGTCCAGGCGATGCTGTTCGGGCACCTTGGAGAAGTGATGGCGTTCCTGGGCCGGGACCACGGCATGCGCTCCGACAAGCTCGCCGCCATCGTCGAGGACACCTGGAGCGAGCTGGCGGCCGGCGCCCCTTCGCGCTCGGCCCGCAAGGCGGTGCGGACGCTGCGCGGATGGTCGGATACCGTCAAGGCCACCCTGCGCACCAGGCTGAAACGCGCGAACGCGGTGGAGTTCGTTCGAGGGTAATCTGCGCAAATGCAGTGTCAACGCTGCCAGAGCGAAAACCCTCCCGGAGCCAGGTTCTGCGGGCAATGCGGCAGCCGCCTCGCCGGAGCATCGGCCGCCGGCTTCGTCGCCCCGCAGCGCTACACCCCGAAGCACCTGACCGAGCGGATCCTCACCTCCATGCGGACCCTCGAGGGCGAGCGCAAGCAGGTCACGGTGCTGTTCGCCGACCTGAAGGGCTCCATGGAGCTGCTCGCCGACCGCGACCCGGAAGAGGCGCGCAAGGTCCTCGACCCGGTGCTCGAGCGCATGATGGAGGCGGTCCATCGCTACGAAGGGACGGTCAACCAGGTGATGGGCGACGGCATCATGGCGCTCTTCGGGGCGCCCCTCTCCCACGAGGACCACGGCCTGCGCGCCTGCTATTCGGCGCTGAGGATGCAGGACGCGGTGAAGCGCTACGCCGAAGAGATCCAGCGCACCCACGGCGCGCCGGTCCAGATCCGGGTCGGGCTGAATTCCGGCGAAGTGGTGGTCGGCGCCATCGGCAACGATCTGCGCATGGACTACACCGCGGTCGGTCAGACCACCCATCTCGCGGCGCGCATGGAGCAGGCGGCGCTGCCCGGATCGATCCTGCTCACGAGCGCGACGCTTCGCCTTGCCGAAGGGTATTTGCAGGTCCGGCCGCTCGGGAAGCTGCACGTCAAGGGGCTGGGAGAACCGGTCGACGCCTTCGAGCTCACCGGCGCCGAGCCGGTGCGCACCCGGCTGCAGGCGACCGCGAGCCGCGGGCTGACCCGATTCGTCGGACGCAGTGCCGAGCTCGAGCGCCTGCACCAGGCGTGGGAGCGCGCTGCCGCCGGCCACGGCCAGCTCGTCGCCGTGGTCGGCGAGCCCGGGGTCGGCAAGTCGCGCCTGTTCTACGAATTCGCGCGCTCGCGGCCGCGCGAGTCGTGGCTCATGCTCGAAAGCGGATCGGTTTCCTACGGCAAGGCGACCGCTTACCTGCCCATGATCGACCTCGTCAAGGCGTACTTCAAGATCCACGCCCGCGACGATCACCGCGCCATCCGGGAGAAAGTCACGGGGAAGCTGCTGGCTCTGGACGAGTCGCTGAAATCCTTGGTCGCCACGCTGCTCGCGCTGCTCGATACGCCGTTCGCCGACGCGGAATGGGAGAAGCTCGACCCGCTGCAACGGCGGCAGCGGACCTTCGACGCGGTCAAGCGGCTGCTCCTGCGCGAGAGCCAGGTCCAGCCGCTGCTGGTCGTGTTCGAGGACCTGCACTGGGTCGACTCCGAGACGCAGGCGTTCCTCAACGGGCTGATCGAGAGCCTGCCGCTGACGCGCATGCTGCTGCTGGTGAACTATCGCCCCGAGTACCGGGCGGAATGGGGCGCGCGGCCGAACTGCATCGAGTTGCGCATCGACCCCCTGGAGGCCGACCGCGCCGGGGACCTGCTCGATGCGCTCCTCGGAGACGACCCGGCGTTGCAGCCGGTGAAGCGGCTGCTCGCGGAGCGCACCGCGGGCAACCCGTTTTTTCTCGAGGAGAGCATTCGCGCGTTCGTTGAGGTCGGCGCGCTGGTCGGCACGCGCGGGGCCTATCACCCCGGAGGGTCGCTGACCGCGGTTCACGTGCCCTCGACGGTGCAGCCGGTCATCGCCGCGCGCATCGACCGGCTCGCGCCCGTGTACAAGCAGCTGCTGCAGGCGGCGACGGTCATCGGCACGAGCGTTCCGTTTCCGCTGGTAAAGGCGATCGCCGAGCTGCCCGACGACGCGCTGCGGGACAGCCTCGCCTTTCTGCAATCCGCCGGCTTTCTCTACGAGGCGAGCCTCTTCCCGGAGCCCGAGTACGCGTTCGAGCACGCCCTGACCCACGAGGTCGCGTACGAAAGCCTGCTGCACGAGCGCCGCCGCTCGTTGCACGCCCGCATCATGGCGGAGAGCGAGCGGCTCTACGCGGACCGGCTCGCGGAGCACATGGAGCGCCTGGCGCATCACGCCCTGCGCGGCGAGGTCTGGGACAAGGCCGTCTCCTACTGCTACCAGGCGGGCGCCAAGGCCGCGGCGAAGTCCGCGCACGGCGAGGCGGTCGCCCGGTTCACCGAGGCGCTATCGGCGCTCGAGCGCCTGCCGCAGAGCGGACCGATCATGGCGCAGGCGATCGATCTGCGCTTCAGCCTGCGCACCTCGCTGTCGCCGCTCGGCGAGTTCCGGCGCAGCTTCGAGCTGCTGCGCGAAGCCGAAGCCATCGCCACGACGCTGAACGACCAGGCGCGCCTGGCGCGGGTCTTCACGTTCAAGGCGCTGTACTACTGGTCGACCGGGCAGCAGGAGCGCGCCATCGAGGCGGCGGAGGAGTCGATGGCGACGGCGCAAACCGTCGGCGAGAAGCAGCCCCAGGTGCTCGCGACCCTGTTCGCCGGCCGCGCGCGCCATGCGCTGGGCGATTACACGCGCGCCATCGAGCAGCTGAGCTGGGTGGTGAGCGCGACCGACCACGATCGCACGAACTTCCTCGGAATGGCGAACCTGCCCTCGGTGTCCGCGCGCACCTGGCTGTCGTGGGCCCTGGCCGAGCGCGGCGAGTTCGGTGCGGCGATGGCCCGCAGCCAGGAAGGCGTCTACATCGCCGACGCCGTGGACCATCTCATCAGCCGCATTTACGGCTACCTGGCGCTCGGCATCGTGCATCTGCGCAAAGGCGACCTGGTGATGGCGATCTCGAATCTGCAGCGCGCGTTTCAGTTCTCGGAGAAGGAGAACCTGCGCATGGCGCGCACCATGGTCGGGGGCTATCTCGGCCGGGCGCTCACCTTGAGCAACCGGGCCGACGACGCCGTCGGCATCCTGAAGGAAGCCGTCGACGACGCCGCGGGCATGGATTTGATGGTCGAGCAGTCGCTGCGCCTCGCGCACCTGGGAGAGGCCTACCTGCGCGCCGGCCACGTCGAGGAAGCCACACGCGTGGCGCACCGCGCGCTGGACAGCGCGATCAGCTACAACGAGCGCGGAGCGCATGCCTGGACGGAATGGGTGCTCGGCGAAATCCATTCCCAGACCGCGGGTCCCGAGCCGGCCGAAACGCATTACCGCAAGTCCATGGAGCTCGCCACCCTGCTCGACATGCGGCCTTTGCTCGCCCACTGCCATTTCGCGCTCGCCAACGACTACCGCCGCGCCGGGAGGGGCAAGCATGCGCGCGATCACCTGGCGCACGCGACCGAGCTTTACCATGCCCTGGAAATGCCGTACTGGCTGCGAAAGGCGAAAGCGCTACTGGCTTAGCGCTTTCGAGCTATTGCACGGTAATGTTGGCGGACTTCACCAGCCGGCCTGCGGTGTCCGATTCCCGTCTCAGGAAATCCGCGAAAGCCTCGGGCGATCCCGCCGCTGCTTCGAAGCCACGGCTGAGAAGCCGCTCTTTTAGCTGAGGATCGGCAAGCGCGCGCAGCACGTCCCGGTTCAGGCGCGCCACGATTTCCTTGGGAAGACCAGCGGGCCCGAGCAAGCCGAACCAGGTTTTGGCCTCGAGACCCGGCACCGTTTCGGCCGCGGTCGCCAGATCGGGAAATTGCGGCACGCGGGCCGTAGAAAGAATGGCAAGGGCCTTCAGCTTGCCTGAGCGCACGTGCTGTTCCCACAGCGGCAGCGAGCCGAACACGAGATTGATGTGGCCGCCGAGGATGTCGGTAGTGAGCGGCCCGCCGCCCTTGTAGTTCACGGCGGTCAGCTGCGTTCCGGTCAGCTGGCCGAACAGCACCGAGGCCAGGTGCCCGGAGCTTCCGGCGCCGACCATGCCGAACGTCGCCTTTCCGGGATTCGCCTTCGCATAGTCGATCAGCTCCTTGACGCTCGATGGGGCGAAGGCGGGGTGCGCCACGAGGATCCCGGGCGCCTGCACGAGCAGGCTGATCGGATCGAACGACTTGAAGAAGTCGTACTGCACGTTGTAGAGATGGTGATTGACGCCGTGCGTGTCCCACACGATCAGCAGCGTGTAGCCGTCGGGTGCGGCGCGCGCTGCTTCGGCGGTGCCGATGCTGCCGGCCGCGCCTCCCTTGTACTCGATCACGATCTGCTGGCCGAGCAGCTCGCCGAACGTCGGCATGATCGAACGCGCCACGAGATCGGTCGACCCCCCTGGCGGGAAGGGAACGATCAGCCGGATCGGCTTTGAAGGATAGCCCTGCGCCGCCGCGAATCCCCCCGCAAGGCAAAAACTCAGAAAGAGGAGCAGTTGCCTCATAACCCGCATTGCGCCTCCCGGGAAATCGCGCGCGCTACTAGTCCTGGTGCGCGCCGACCATGGCGCCACGGAACGAGGCAGCGCCTCGCGATGCTGCAGCGCCGCGCGAAGCGGCCGCACCGCGCGAGGCGGCTGCCCCGCGGCTCGTCGCCGCACCCCTGGCAGCCATTTCCTCGAATGCGATCATCGAGTCGAGCAAGACCTCTTGATAGTTTCCAACTTCGACATCAAGGCATACCGCCAAGTCCTTTTTGTCTACCGCCCAGACCCGGATGTCGTCCGCAAAAGTCCAGTCTTTCGCTTCGAGTCCGACGAACTTTGCACTGAAACCCGCATGGCGATCTCTAAAGTTCTGCGGCGCAAGTCCAGGAATGTTATGAACTGCTTCCGGGCGTCTGTGTCTCAGCAGGCCGTCCCCGCTCACCAGGAAAAGCAGAGGCCGCGGCAGCTTGTAATAATCACCCTCGAAAGCGAAGCTGTAGATGCGGGCGAAGATCCTGTTCGGCCGCCTGAGTGTCCGCTCGATGCGCGTGGGAGGCATGGGAAGATCGACCGGGTTGGCCCCCGCTGGTGTGCGGTAGGTGAGGTCAAACTCCCCGGGGCCCATGGCGGCGGCACTGTAATTGAGAGCGGTGAACCTCTTGCCAAACAGCCAGATGCGCGTCGGTTCGAAGAAAGTTTCTTCCTCTGTAAACGCAGCATTGAATTCGGCATGAAATGGCATGACAACCCCCTTTTTGTGACTTTCTTCACACAATGCTATGCCGAAGTCTCTACGACTGTCTATGGGATGCGCGAGTTTGTTACCAGCGCGCTGCCCGAGCCCGCGCCATGCGCTCGCCGTAGCTGACGCGGCCCGTAAGAATAGGAATGTCGATCCCGCGCCAGAGCAGGTTCTCGCGCACGATCACCTGTCCCGCGCCCCGCGCGACTTGCCAGTCCGCCCCCAGCAGGGCGGCGGCGATATCGCTGAACTCCGAATCCCAGGAGAGCGAGCGCCATGCGGCCGCGAGGCATCGCCCGACGTAATCACGGGCATCGAGCAGCGCGGCCTTGAACTCCTCGTGGCGACCGGCGTAGGCGCGGTTGAATTCCACCTGAACCTGCTCGTAGGGAGGATTCTCTTCCTGGCGCGACAGCCGATCGAGGTCCTGACTTATCAATTTGTCCTCCACCATCAGCTCTTCGAACACCTCGACCAAGATGTCGAACACGGCGCCCGTAAGCGGAAGGCTCATAGCATGGCGCTGCGGGTACGAGAGCCGATCGGCGGGGGTATCAAGGTCGGGCACATCGGCGAGCTTCAGTGAATGCGTCGCGAGGCGGATCTGCTCGGTCTCGGACAGCTCGCCGATGCGGTTCAGCTCGTTGGGCAGGTACAGGTTGCCGCTGGTGCGCTCGAGCAGCCGGTCCACCACGGAGTCGAAATGCAGCACCGCCACCATCGCCACGCAATCGGCGGCCCACTCGTGCAGGGCGAGATATTGCGCGCTGAGCTGATCCGCGGGCGGAGTGCCGAGCAGTGCGTACATGAACGCATGCCCCAGCTCGTGGGCGAGGACATCGAAGTTGAGGCAAAACGGTTGCTGGTCGGCCTGGCCCGGTCGCGCATAGCCGGTCTCGATGAAGCCGTAACCCGAATGCGCGTTGTTCCATTCGACGACCGGAACCAGCTCGAGCCGCGAGTAATCGGCTGCGAAATGCCAAGGTATCTCCGCACCCCAGTAGTGCTCCCAGACGTCGAGCACGAAGCGCAGCGTGCCGTACATGTGCGCCGACATGAACTCGCGGCCCGCCGGATCGAGATGGTCGAAATGCCCGTGTCTGTCCGGCTGCACGGGTGCGTGGCGCGGTCCTTGCCACGGCGGCAAGGATGGAAAATCGTAGGGCGTAGCCTTGCCAACGGCATCGACGACGTACATGCGCTGGTCCGCGGGCCCCGGACCCACGCTGCCCGGGGGCAGCGAGATCCATACCGTCTCTGGCTCGCCGACGGATTCGAGGACCGGAGGCTGCGCGTAGAGCCGGAAGCGCGTGCCGCGGCCGCGATGGACGCCCCCGGCGAAGCGCCGGGGGCTCATCGTGCAGCCATCTGGCGGTACACGTATTCGGCGAAGACCGCCTCGTGGAAGCGGCTCGCGTCCGGATAGCCCGAATCGCGCAGGTAGCGCTCGAGCTCGTCCGGCATGTCGCCGCCCGCCAGCTGAGTGAAATACCAGTCGCGCAACTGCAGCAGCTGCAGCTCGGAAAACTCCGCCGCGCGCGGCAGATCCACCCGGTCGGCGAGCCGGGCGCGTTTGTCCTGCGCGCGGGCCAGCAGCTTCGCGTATTCGCCGCCGCTCGCCCGAATCCGGACCAGAATCTGTCTTTCGACGATCAACGATGGGATTTCGTCCTGCGCTCGACGCAGCAGCTCCTGTCTTGCCGTTTCCTCCGGCCCGCTGACATCCGCCTCGGACGCTGCGAGCAGCGAATGCAGCACTTGCTGGCGCAGCTCGTGAAACCGCACGGCATTCAGCCGCAATTCTTCCAACGCATCCGCTTCCTCGGCGCTATGCGCTGTGGCCGGCTGCAGCGCAGCGACTGCGCGCTCCCACAAGGTGGTGTGTTCGAACACAAAGCGCGCGCGCATCGGCGGCGGATCGGTCGCAAGGAACTCGCGCATCGCTTCGATCATCGCCAGCGCGTCCGTGCGCTTCTGGTTCACGCGCCCGGAAGGCAGCCAGCCTTCGAGCGCCGCAAGCGCCGCCGCGGCGATGCCGGCAGCGCGTCCCTGCGCGAGCACGCGGTCGTAAGTTCGCTCTGGAAAGAACAGTCCCTTGGCGATGGCGACGAGTTGGCCGCGCACTGCGCTGCCGATCAGTCCGGCGCGCTCGGCCTCCGCCAGTGTGCAGCGAACATTGACCATGGCCTCCGAAGCTGCGACGTAACCGCTCTCCGGCGGGCCGTGAACCACCGCCACTTCGTCGTCGTCCTCGAAAGCCGCGTCGCCGCAGCCGGCGAACACCCCGTCGCGATACGCCTCGAAAATGCGCCCTACCCCGCGCATGCCGAACGGCGCGAGCTCCGCCGCCCGCAGCGCACCCATGCTCGCCGCCCCGAACACGTGCACACCCTGCTGCAGGGCCCACAAGATCTCCTTGTGCCAGACCGAAGGCACCCACTGAAAATAGCCGTCGACGATCCCGATCGCGCGCGGTCGCAGCAGCGAAACCGCGCGGTATACGTCCCCGTGCCTCGCGGGCGGCAACCATGTGAAGTCAGCCGGCGCTGCAGCATCACGCGGCGCAAGGCTCGGCCCGGCGAAAATGCACGCTGTCATGTCGCCTGTTTGAGGCAGCGCCGTGCGCGTGGTCCAGGCGCGTAATCGTCGTCCTCGTCCTCCATCATTCCCTCCAGGCCGGGAACCACGACGCGCACTACCGGTATGCCGATCGCTTCGCGGGCGAGGTCGACGACCACGACCTGGTCGATTCCCGCCGCGCGCAGGCGCGCCAGCATCCAGCGCAGGTCGCCTTCGATCGAGGGGGACTCGAAGCTCGGCACCTCTGCGAAAGCGCGCCTTGGCGCGGTTGATGCCATTAGCTGCCGGCAGAACGCGCGCCGGCGGGCACGCGAGGCGGCGCTGTACAGCTCAGCCGAATAGTCGTCGCGAGCTGCGGCGATATAGGTATTGCGCGCCTGAGCCGCCTCGGTGAGCGCGCGCAGCAACGCGATGCTGCGCACAGGGTGGCAGCCCGCCCCGAACTCCGGATCCGCGTCGTCTGCGTCTTCGCCCATCACCAGGCAGACGAAGCTGGCAATGCCAAGGTCGGTGGTCGTGTCCCAGGTCTGCACCTGCAAATCCGCCGCGGCAAGCTGCGCGAGCACGGCCGTGCAAGCGGGATCGTCGATGCTGGCAGGATCGAGCGCCCGCTGCGCGCGGGCAGCGCGCGAGCGGTGCTTCCACAGCGTGGTCGCATCGCGTTCCACCACTTCGCAAAGGCCGTGGCTTATCGCCTCGAGCCGATGGTTTCCGGAAGCGAGCCCATTGGTGTTCGCCTGGAAGTACCCGGTTCCGGGCGGCAACGGCAGCGTGTAATTCGTGCTCACGAGCTCCAAAGGCACCCACGCGGGCGCGCCGCGCAGGAGATCCTCTCCTTCGATCCACAGCAGCGGCAGCTCCGCGGTGAAGCGGCCGTGCGCAGCCCGGGGAAGCGCGGCAACGTCCGCCACCGGATGCTCGCCGCGCATCTCTTCGAAGCTCGCGAGCTTCAGTGGCTTGACGATGCGCTCGGCATGCCACACCTCCACGGCTTCCATCAGCCCCGAGGCCTTGGCGGCAGCAAGTGTGACTCCCTTCCCTTGGGACACGGTCACCGAGCGCGCATTCGGACGGGTCACCATCACCACCGGGATCCCGGTGCGATCCAGGCCCGTTACATTGGCGATGCGCGTGATGCCCATGTCGCGCAACAGCGGCTGTAGCCGGGCGAGCGTTTCCTCCGGCGTGCAGATCCGGTGCGTTCCGTGAAAATAGCGCTTGGGCGGGGTTTCGGCGATCACGCTAACGTCTCCAGCAGCTCGCGTGCCTCGATGGCGTCCGGCGTGTCGAGATGCGCGAAGGCCGCGTACGCAGGTCTCAGGACGGTTGCGGCCGCCGCCACGTCGCCGTCCATGCGGTGCAGACGCGCGAGGCTCACCGCTGCGCGCAGTTCCAGCGAGCGTGCGCCTTGGGCGCGAGCGCTGGCGAGCGCATCTCGGAAACAAGCGGCGGCATCGGCCGGCGAAGCGCCGGAGGCGAGCAGCAGCTCGCCGCGCCGACGGTGCAGCTCCGGATTCCAGAACAGCAGCCCGAGACGCTCCGCATAGGCGAAGGCGCTGGCAATCGCGCTCAGTCCCTCCGCGTGGCGGCCGGTGAGCGCATAGATCTCGGCGAGCATCTCGTAATAAAGCGGGAAATCCTCGGGTGTACCCGCATCCCGCTCGGAGGCGATGCCATCGAGCATCTCGGCAAGTCCTGCCGCCGGGTCGTCGCCGAGGGCGCGTGCCCAACCCAGAAAGAACGCGCCCTTGGCGCGATGATCGCGCAGCTTCTGCTCTTCAGCGAAGGCGATCAGGTCACGGGCCCACACGGTGACCGCCGCCGCGTCGCGCCGGAATTTGTGCAGAACCAGGGCATAGTCCATCGCGTGCGCCCGGCTGCCCACGTGAGCGAGCTCCTCGGCCCATGCGAGCGCCGAGCGTACGTGCTCCAGCGCTTCCTGCGGCTGACCGAGCAGCCAACGCGCAAGCGCGAGTTCTCCGAGAGCACAAACCCGGGCGTCGTGTCCGCCGTAGAGCGCGGCGTGGGCGCGGTGACGATTCGGGTCATACAGCTCGAGCCCGGCCTCGATGTGCTGGCAGCACTCGTTGTGCGCCCCGAGCATATAGAGCGTGGCCCATTGGCAATGATGCGCCTGGAGCGACAGCGCAGGGTCGCCGAGAGTCCGCGCCAGCTGGAGAAGCTTGTCTGCCCGCTCTCGCCCCATGCGGTGATCCATGGAAGCGCGCCACCATCCCCAATGAGCGGCAAAGTGAAGCGCCGACTCGGGGATTTCCGCACACAACTCCAAGGCCCGCGCGTACACCTGCGCGACTAGGGGCGTGCCTGCCCCCTCCGCTATGATGAGCGGGGGTCCGAGCGCCAGCAGCAAAGTCAATTCGCGAGTGCGCTGCTCGTCTGCGTCGGGTAGGCTGCGGGCCAGCTCAAGGCCACGGCTCAGATGGGCGATCGCTTCGCGGTGCTCCGAACGCTCGCTGGCGCGCTGTCCTGCGGCAAGCCAGCTCGCTGCAGCCCTTCGGGTATCACCGGCTTCCGTCCAGTGATGGGCCACCAGCTCGGGGGCATCGCGTGCGGTCTGTGGAAACCGGGTCTCCAGCACCTCGGCGATGCGCAGGTGCAACTCGCGCCGGCGGCTGCGCAGCAGGCTCTGATACGCCACCTCCTGCACGAGCGCATGCTTGAACACATAGCTTGCCGCAGCGGCGCGGGACTCGCTGTAGATCAGTCCGACCCGCTCGAGCATCGCCAACCCCTCCCGCAGGCGCTCGGTTGGTAGCGAAGCAACCGCTTCCAGCAGCTCATAACTGAACTCGCGGCCGATGACGCCCGCGACCTGGGCGACGAGCTTCGCCGGCCCCAGCTGGTCCAGGCGCGCCATCAACGAATCCTGCAACGTCGAGGGAATGGCGAGCGGGGCCGGAGGCTCCCGCAGCGCGTGCTGGTCGTGCGGCTCGCCCGGCAGGCCGGTGCCGAGCACGGCCCGCGTGAGCTCCTCGATGAAGAGCGGCACGCCGTCGGTCTTCTCGACCACCTGCCCGATGATGGCCTTGGAGAGACGCTCGCCGGCTACTTGCTCCGCGAGCCGCGTCGAGTGCTCGGGGGCAAGTTTCTTCAGCTCTCGATACTCCACATGCGGCTGGCCGGCCCAGGGGGGAGAGAAGGCATCAGGACGGAAGGTGAGGCCCAAGAGCGCGGGCATGTCGCGCAGTCGCTCGATGAAAAGCGTCAGGAATTCCTTGGTCGTCGGATCCACCCAGTGGACATCCTCGAACACGACGAGCAGCGGCGGGGTTGCCGCCTTTCCCTGGATGAACCAGAGAAGCAGCTCGAAGGTGCGCTCCTTTTGACGCTGCGGGCTCATCGCGGACAAAGGCAGGCGCGTGTCCGCCGGGATCGAGAGCAGGGTTGCGAGCAGCGCAGCCGTTTCCGCGTTCTGGCGGCCGCTTCCCAGCCATGTCGAGAGCTTCGAGAGTTTGGCCGAGGGGGTATCTTCGCGTTCGATCCCCACGGCACGCTCGATGTGCTGGATCAGTGGATACAAGGCCGTGTTTGCGTAATGCGGCGAACATTGGCAGAGCACTGCGGCGTAAGGCTTGCCGGCGATCTGCTCGCGCAGCGCCTCGACCAGCCGCGACTTGCCGATGCCTGCCTCGCCGGCGAGCAGAACCGCCCGGCCGTGCCGTTGCTGCGCTTCCTGCCACAGCCGCAGCAGCCAGTCGCGCTCCTCTTCGCGATTGACGAGGCGCGCCACTGGCGCCGGCTGCGCCGCTTCGAAGCGGCTCATAGCGCGCCTCGGCGCGAGCACTTGCCAGGCCCGGACAGGTTCGGCGAAACCCCGCAGGCTGTGCCTGCCGAGATCCACGCATTCGAAGCGCTCCCCGATGAGGGAGCGTGTGCTCGGCGCGATGACCACGCAATTGGGAGAGGCGAGCGCTTGAAGCCGAGCCGCCAGATTGGGCGTTTCGCCTACGATGGCTTCCTCTTCCGAGGCTCCCTCGCCGATGAGATCGCCCGCTACGACAAGCCCCGTCGCGATCCCCACCCGCACTGCGAACCGTTCCGCGCCCGCTGCGCGTTGCGGCACAGGAAGGGCCGCCATCGCCGCCGTGATGTCGAGCGCCGAGCGCACGGCGCGCTCGCCGTCGTCCTCGTGGGCGCGCGGATAGCCGAAAAGAGCGAGGATCCCGTCGCCCATGTACCGCGAGACGGTGCCGTCGAACCGCCGGATGAGCGCGGTGCATGCCGCTTGATACGTGCGAATGAGGTCGCGCAGCTCTTCGGGATCGAGGCGGCTTGCGAACTTGCTCGACCCCACGAGGTCGCAGAACAGGACCGTGAGTTGCCGGCGCTCGGGCTGCGGACGCTCCGCCGGTTCCAGCGACAAGCCGCAGCCGCCGCAAAAGCGGAATTCCAGAGGATTGGCGAAGCCGCAGCCAGCACACACGGCGTGCTTCGCCGAGAGCGAATGGAAGTCCTGGTCCTTCAACCGCCGCCCCCCGTGGTGTCACCCGGTCGATGTCGTGCCTTGAAAGGATAGCGCTATTTCCAGCGCGACGCGCTCCCCTTCCACAACTCCCATGGCCGCTCCAGCGTGCCGCGGTTCGACACCGTCGAGCGCCTGCCCTCCTCGTCGCTGAGGAACTCGATCGGGCCTTCGAGCTGCGCCGCCTGGAGCTGCAGGCGCGCGTTCATCTCGGTGTAGATCGCGCGGAAGACCGCTTCGGGCACGCTGTCGCCGATCACGGTCATGCCGTGGCCGCGCATCAGCACGCAGTTGCACTTGCCCAGCGTACCGGCCAGCGCCTTGCCCAGCGGGTTGTCGCGGATCAGCAGATCGTTGTCCTGTCTTTCCTTTCTGATATCGAAGACAGGCGCCCCGGACCAGAGGAACGATCCCATGTGATAGATCGGGCGGAGCTTGGTGCGCGTGACGCCGAAAGGGATGACCGAAGGCGAATGGCTGTGCACCACCGCCATCACCTCGGGCCGCGCGCGGTAGATCTCGCCGTGGATATAGCGCTCGAGGAAGCCCTTGCGCTTGTCGCCCGGCAGCGGCTCGCTGTCGGCGTCGAGCTCCATCAGGTCGGCGGCGGTGACGAGCGCCGGCGCAAGCGAGCGCGACATGATGAAATTGGTGGGCTGGCGGTCGCTCCTCGCGCTGACGTGGCCGTAGGCGTCGAGCACCTCGTGCATGGCAAGGATGCGGCTCGCGGCGACGAGGTCGTCGACGAGCGTTTTGCTGGCGGAAAGTTTGGTTTTCATTTGCGCGCGATCCTAAAGCAAAAGGCCCGGACCAAGACAATCGGATAAAAATCCTAGGGATGCGGTAGTTGCCGACCGTGCGAACTCGCGCGCACAATGCCCTAGGCTAAGGCTGGGTTCAAAGGGGGACCAGTGGCCTACATTCGTGACTACGAGCACGACGTGTTCGTGAGCTACGCTCACCTGGACAACGAGTCCGGCGGAGAGCAACCCGGTTGGGTGACCAACTTCGTGCAGGACCTGGGGAAGGAGGTGCGCCAGCGCCTCGGCACGAAGGACCTGACGATCTGGATCGATAAGAAGCTGTCGGGAAATCTCCCCCTTACCCCGGAGATCATGGAAGCCGTCCGGCGCTCGGCGACGCTCCTCGTCGTCATGTCTCCGGCCTATCTCAATTCACAGTGGTGCGCCCGCGAGCGCAACAGCTTTCTCTCTTTCGCCGCCGATTGTGTCAAGTACGGACGCATCTTCGTGGTCACCCAGCGAGACACCGAAAAGACACCTGCGCCGGAGGAATTCGGCGATCTGCTCGGTTTCCGGTTCTGGACGAAGGACGAGGAAACGGACGTAAGCCGGCCGCTGGTGCGCCCGGACAAGGAGTATGCGCAACGCGTCGTTCAGCTGAGCGACGACTTGGGCAAGACGCTGAGGCGGCTCAACAACGGGGGCGGCGACGGATCGAAGGCCGCAAGCGTGCAGGGTTCCGGAGACGTTTCGGTCTTTCTGGCCCGATCCACCGACGACCTCGAAGAACGGGAAGAAAACCTCAAGAGGTATCTCGCTCAAGCCGGCATCAACGTGCTTCCGCGGACTTGGTATCCGGACCACACGGTCGCGGCGTTCACTGCTGCCATGGCGGCCGATCTGGGCGGCTGCAAGGCATTCGTGCAGCTTCTGAGCGCGTCCCGCGGACGCAAGATCGAACCGGGGGGCAAGCGGTACGCGGCGCTCCAGCAGGAGATCGCCAAGACGTCGCGCAGGCCGCTGCTGGTATGGCGTTCCCCCGACATCGATCTCAAGTCGATCGATGATGACGATCACCGCGACCGGCTCGACAGCGCGCGCGCCTGCAACTTCGAGGAATTCAAGCGGGCGGTGGTGGAGGAGGCACGCCGCGAGCCGCCGCGCCCCAAGCAAAAATCGGCCAACGTGGTGGCCTTCCTCGACGTCGACTTGCCCGACATGAGAATCGCCAAGGAAGTGGCGGACTACCTGCTACTGGAACACGGCATCGAATGCTTCTGGCCGGTGCGCTCGGGAAAGCCCGAGGAGCTGCGCAAAGATCTGGAACGTCAGTTGCTCGGATGCGATGGCTTGCTGCTCGTGTACGGCAGCACCGAGCCGCTCTGGGTACGGGACCAATGGCACCAGATCCGAAAAGTCACGAGCGGGCGCGAGCGCCCCCTGGCTGCCCGCGCATTGTTCCTTGCGCCGCCCGCGGAAAAGGAAGAGCTGGGTTTCAAGGTTCCTGTGATGACGATCGACTGCCGGGAAGGCATCAAGCCTGAACGCCTGCTCGCATTCGTCAACGAGTTGCGCGCTCAGGCCTGAACGCGAGCATGGCCGATCCCTCCTTCGGGATGGCGCCCTATCCGGGGCTCAGGCCATTCCGCCCGGACGAGTCCGATATCTTCTTCGGGCGGGAGAAGCAAACCGATCAGCTTCTGGAACGGCTCGGGCGCCACCGCTTTCTGGCGATTACCGGGCCTTCCGGCTGCGGAAAATCGTCGCTCGTCAGCGCCGGCGTCATTCCTGCCCTCAACGCCGGCTTCATGGCCTCGGCAGGCTCGAGCTGGCGTATCTGCGCCATGCGACCCGGCGACCAGCCGATGGCGCGGCTTGCGTGCGCGCTCGCTACGCCCGACATCCTCGGCGCGGAACGCTCCAGCCCCGAGGCACTGCCTTTCATAGAAGCGGCGCTGCGGCGGGGACCGCTCGGCCTGGTGCAGCTGGTGCGCGAATCCGAAGCGCTGCGCGGCGCAAATCTCCTGGTACTGGCGGACCAGGTCGAGGAGATATTCCGCTTCCGCGAGAAGATCGATCCCGACGAAGCGGACGCCTTCGTCGCGCTTCTCCTCGCCAGCGCAGCGGAAAGCGACGTGCGGATTTACGTCGTCATCACCATGCGCTCGGATTATCTCGGCGATTGCGCGCTGTTTCACGGCCTGCCCGAGGCGGTCAGCAACGCGCAATACCTGACACCGAGGCTGGCGCGCGAAGAGCTGGCCGAGGCGATCGCCGGCCCGGCCAGGGTGTGGGGAGCGCGGGTCGATCCGAGGCTCATCAACCGGTTGCTCAACGATTTCGGCACGGACCCGGACCGGCTGCCGCTGCTGCAGCACGCGCTGATGCGCATGTGGTGGCGCCGCGTCGCGCCCGGTGCAGAAGCGACCGGAGTGACCCTGGCGATCGACGACTACGAGGCGGTCGGCGGCATCTCAGAGGCGCTCTCGAAGCACGCCGAAGAAGTCTATTCCGGCCTGGAAGGCGAACAGAAGCGGATCGCGCAACTCATGTTCCGCCGGCTCACCGAGCGCGTCCAGGGGCGGCGCGACATCCGCGCTCCAGCGCGGCTCGGGGAAATCGCGAAGCTGGTGGCCGGCGACGCGGCCGACGACGCCACAGTGGCGGAAGTCGCGAAGGTGGCGGAGGCGTTTCGCGGCGGCGACCGGAACTTCATTGTCGCGCGCGAAGGTCCGCTCGATGCAGGCACGCTGATCGACATCGGACATGAAAGTCTCATTCGTTATTGGCGCACCCTCGCGGGCTGGGTGGAGGTGGAAGCCGAATCCGCCGAGACCTATCGGCGCCTCCGCGACACCGCGCGCCTGTGGCGGGCGAACAAGGCCGGGCTCTGGGGCGACCCGGATCTCGCCTATAGCCTCCAATGGCAGCGGCAGGAACGGCCGACGCTCACTTGGGCGTCGCGCCACGGCACCGCCGAGGATTTCGCCCTCGCCATGCGGTTTCTCGAAGAGAGCAACCAGGCGCGGCGGCGGAAGCTCGTCTACGAAGCGGGCCGGCTGCGCCGCGCTCGGTGGGTTGCCATCGCATCGTCGTCCGTCGCCGTGGTTCTGGTAGCGGGTATCGGGATCTGGCTGGATAGCAAGTACGTTGAGCACGTCGCCTTCTACAAGACCCTGGTCAAGGTCCATGGCGTGCCGGTGGGCGTGGGCGAACTTACCGCGGCACAGGTAAGCCGTCGCGAGCACTCATACAAGCTTGTCCGCGAGGGCAGACACGGGCGCGTTGTTCGCATGGAGGCGGTCAGCGGCAGCGGAACGCTGACGGCGAAGCACGGCCTCGCTACGTATCTCGAGGGCTCCTCTGACGATGCCAACATCTCTCCCCTGAGACAACCAGTTGCCTGGGAATTCACGTACGACGCGAAGGGGCG
>Ga0180104_1000086_pt1 | contig 21470 bp, 22 predicted proteins | sample EasRiv730_16_1Da_FD_121791 | JGI IMG/M metagenome (GOLD analysis project Ga0180104, IMG submission 121791) | Soil microbial communities from meander-bound floodplain in the East River, Colorado, USA - East River metaG ERMLT730_16_1Da | ecosystem: Environmental > Terrestrial > Soil > Floodplain ... | reverse complement strand
TCATTGCAGGAACGATGATCGGCGCCCTCGCCGCGCACGCCAAACTGCCGGCGGCGCCGGCGAAGAGCGACGCCGAGAAGAAAGCCGACGCCGACAAGGCGGCCGCGGCGAAGGCGAAGGACGCCGAGAGCCTCGGCAAGGCCCAGGACCGCGTGGTCGCCAACTACAAGAAGAACAAGGGCATTTCCATGGCGCCGTCCAAGGCACCTTCCAAGCCCGCGAATAAATGAGTACATTGGGCGTCCCTCGGGAGACCCAATGCGCGCAATCCTGATCTTCGCTGCAAGCGCCGCGCTCGCCGGCTGCGAGACCGTCCAGAGCACGTGGTCGAGCCTCACTGGCGGGTCGAAGGACGAGCCGCGCGCCACCGCGCAGCTCAAGCCGCTCGGCAAGCACAAGGCCTTCGGCGAGGCCACCTTCGACCAGGTCGGCGACAAGGTCCGCGTCGTCGCCTACGTGCAGGGCCTGACCCCCGGCCGCGAGCACGGCTTCCACATCCACGAGGTCGGCGACTGCAACTCGCCCGACGGCATGAGCGCCAAGGGACACTTCAATCCGTTCGGCAAGCCCCACGGCCATCCCGGCGGCCCCGAGCGCCATGCCGGCGACATGCCGGCGCTCAAGGCGGGCAAGGACGGCCGCGCCAAGGTGGACGTCGAGCTCGACATCATCACCGTGACGCCGGGGCCTGCGAGCATCGTCGGCCGCGGCCTGATCGTCCACGCCGATCCGGACGACTACAAGACTCAGCCTACGGGGAATGCCGGCGCGCGCCTCGCGTGCGCCGTCATTCAACGTAACTGAAGACGCGCAACTAGGACTACTGGAGGAGGAGGGGCCGAAAGGGCGTCGCGAGACGCCCTTTCGTTTTAGGTCCCTTCCACGATGATGAGCTTGCCCCTCGAGGCCTTCTGGCGAATCTTGATGAGGGGCGCGTACTCCGGCGAGCGGTAGAACTTCAGCGCCTGGTCCATCGACGGGAATTCGACCACCGCCATGCGCTTCGGTGACCAGCCGCCCTCCAGCGATTCCACTTTTCCGCCCCGCACCACGTACTTGCCCCCGTACTTCGCGATCACGCCGGGCACCTGCCTGCGGTAGTCCTCGTAGGCGGCGGGGTCGGTGACTTCAATTTCGGCGATCACATAAGCACTCATAGGAGTAATCGTACGCCGATCCCGAGGGCGGCCATGATGAGGACGAGCTGCACCAGCCCCCGGTGCAGCACGAACGCGAGCACCGCGGCCACCAGCGCCAGCGCCGAGACCTTGAGGTCGATGGCCAAGGGATCGAACGCGTACCAGCGCAGCGGCCCGGCGCGGGCTTCCGTGACGTCGGCGAAAAGCACGTGCAGCACGAACCAGACCGTCAGGTTGAGAATCACGCCCACCACCGCGGCGGTGATCGCCGCGAGCGCGCCCGACAGGCGCTGGTTGGAGCGCAGCTGCTCGACGAACGGCGCCCCGGCGAAGATCAGCAGCATCGGCGGCACGAAGGTCACCCAGGTGGTCAGGGCAGACCCCAGGATCGCGCTGAGGAGCGGTGTCATCGGTTCCGGATTTCGATACGCGCCGAGGAAGCCCACGAACTGGGTCACCTTGATGAGCGGCCCGGGCAGCGTCTCGGCGAGGCCGAGCCCGTCCACCATTTCAGGCGCGGTCATCCAGCCGTAGGTCTCCACCGCCTGCTGCGCCATGTACGCGAGCAGCGCGTAGGCGCCGCCGAAGCTCACCACGGCGAGCTTGGAGAAGAACACGCCGATGTCCACGAACACGTGACCTTTTCCGAGAAGCCACAGGGCCAGGGCCACGGGCGCCCACCACAGCACGAGCCCCACGAGCGTAGCGATCCCCGCCTGGCGCCAGCGTCCGGGCATGGGAGCAGAAATCCCCGATGGGGTACGGGTGGTGACGAACCCGGCCGCCGCCGCCAAAGCGACAATCAGCGGAAACGGCAGATCGAGAAAGAAGATGCCGACGAACGCGAGCGCCGCGAGACCGATCAGCAGGCGCGACTTGAGCGAGCGGCGGCCGATGCGGATCAGCGCTTCCACCACGATGACGAGCACCGCCGCCTTGATGCCGAAAAGCGCGCCGTCGACCACCGGGACGCCGCGTCCGAGCACGTAGAGCAGGCTGAAGGCGAGCATCACAAGCGCCCCGGGCAGCACGAAGAGGATCCCCGCGGCGAGCCCGCCGCGAACCCCGTGCAGCAGCCTGCCCGCGTACGTGGCGAGCTTCTGCGCCTCCGGGCCGGGCAGCAGCATGCAGAAATTGAGCGCGTGCAGGTAGCGCGCCTCGTCGATCCATTTTTTCTCGTCGACGAGGATGCGGTGCATCATTGCGATCTGCCCGGCGGGACCGCCGAACACGAGGCAGCCGATCTTCAGCCAGGTGCGGAACGCCTCGCCGAAATCTACCGGTACCCGGCCGGGTTCCACGTGTGGATCTCGTCCTTGCCTTCCCTGCACCAGGCGTAAAGCGCGTCGTACACGAGCATGCCGTGCTCGAGCATCTCGTGATCATCCGCGAAATTTCTGGACAGACCGAGTGAGATGGCGGCGAGCCCGGCCGACTGCGGCGCGAGGCCGAGCCGGTTGGTATCGGCGCCGCGCACGATCAAGGCGAGCTCGGCCAGGGCGGGATCCTTCAGGCGGAATTTCGCCAGGAACGTATCGAAGCTGCAAAGCTCTCCGTCGTGGGAGAACTCGACGTCCGCGATGTCGTAGGGCACCGCGCTTTTCTCCTCCGCCACCTTCCTGACCTGCGGCGCCGGCACGTACAGGAATTCGGCCTGCGGGTCGACGAAGCGGCGGATCAGCCAGGGGCAGGCGATGCGGTCGATCTTCGGCCGCTCGCGCGTGACCCAGCGGGTCGAGGCGCCGTCCGGTTTCGCGGCGGTCTCCCCGCCTTCCTCGCGCCAGTGCTCGATGCCGCCCTCGAGGTAGCGCGCGCCGAGCGCCTTGGCGACGTTCTGGCTCACCTCGTGGCCGTGCACGCAGTACACCACCACGCTCGCCGCGCGCGGCAGGGTCCTGGCCCATTCCACGACGCGCTCGGGATCGCGCCTCAGGCTGCCTTTGACGACATAGGTTGACTCGAAGAATCGTTCCTTGCGACGCACGTCGATGACGAGCGGGGGCTCCTTGCTGCGCAAAGATTGCCGGAGATCGGCTGCACTGATGCTCGCGTCCATGGCGCTCTCCTCTCAAGAGTGTGCCGCAGCGCTTGGACGCGAGGCGTCTTGCAGTGGGGCGGCTTCTCGCCTCCCTCTGCCGCCGGGAGTCTGCGGCCCCGACGTGTGACAACCGCAGTCTAGTTCAGGGGCGGATGGCCGGCAAGCAGGTGTGCATGCCGCCGGGAAGCGGCAGCACCTGCACCGAGACGCGATACATGCGCTCGAGCGTGTCGGCGCGGATCACGTCGCGCGGCGCGCCGATCTCCAGCACGCGGCCTTCGGCGAGGAGCAGCGCGCGCCGCGCGCAGAGAAACGCATGGTCGGGGTCGTGGCTCGAGAACAGGATCGCGATCCCGGAGCCGGCGAGCGCCCCGATCCTTTCCAGCACCCGCACCTGGTTGCCGAAGTCGAGCATCGCGGTGGGCTCGTCGAGCACCAGCAGCCTGGGTTCCTGCGCCAGCGCGCGCGCCACCAGGGCGAGCTGGCGCTCGCCGCCGGAGATCTCGGTCACGGGCTTGTCGGCGAGGTGCGCGATGCCGAGCGACTCCAGCGCGCGGTTCGCCACGAGGTGGTCCTTCTTCGCCGGCGAAGCGAATGCGCCGAGGTGCGCGGTGCGGCCCATCAGCACGAACTCGCGCACCGTGTACGCGAAATAAGCGGCATGACCCTGCGGCACGTAGCCGACACGGCGGGCGATCTCGCCCCGGGAAAGGGAAGACAGGGGCGAGCCTCCGAGGCCGATGCTTCCCCCGTGAGGCACAAGCAACCCCAGCAACGTCCTGAAGAGCGTCGTCTTGCCGCCGCCGTTCGGGCCGAGCACGCACATCACCTCGCCCGGAGCGAGCGTGAAGCTCACGTCGCGGCCCACGGTGCGGCCGGGAAAACCGAAGGCGAGCGAGTCGACGGCGAGCATCACCATGGCCTCCTTGCCAGCGCGAACAGCCACAGGAAGAAGGGCGTGCCGATCAGCGCCGTGAGCACGCCCGGCGGCACCTCGATCGTCGCGATCGTGCGGCACAGGGTATCCACTGCGAGCAGGAATGCCGCGCCGAGCAGCATGGCGAGCGGCAGCAGGCGGCCAAAGTCCGGCCCGACCAGCAGCCGCGCGGCGTGCGGGATCAGCAGGCCAACCCAGCCGATGATGCCGCTTACCGCGACCGCCGCCGCGGTCATGAGCGTCGCCGCCGCCACCACGATGGTGCGCAGCCTGCGGGTATCAACCCCCAGCGCGCGCGCTTCGTCGTCGGGCAGCGCAAGCAGGTTCATGCGCCAGCGCAAGAGAAGCATCGGCGCGAGGCCAAGGAGCGCCAGCGGCGCCGCGGTGGCGAGATCCCGCGGAGAAATGGCAGCGAGGCTGCCGAGCAGCCAGAACGTGATGGCCGGCAGCTGGTTGTACGGATCGGCGAGGTACTTGAGGAGCGCGATCGCCGAGCCGAGGAGCGTCCCGATCACTACGCCGGTGAGCACGAGCGCGAGCAGCGGGTCGTGGCCGCGCAGGCGGGAGCCGATCCAGTAGACGAGCCCGACCGCGACCAGGCCGCCCGCGAAGGCAAAGATCTGAATAAAAAAGACTCCTAAAGACATGAAGATGGCTATGACGGCTCCAAGCGCGGCCCCCGTCGAGACCCCGAGGATATCGGGCGATACCAGAGGGTTGCGGAACATGCCCTGGTAGGCAGTACCGGCAGCGGCAAGCGCCGCTCCGACGAGCAGCGCGGCGAGGACGCGCGGGCCCCGCACCTGCATCACCACGGTCTCCACGTTGGCGCTCACGGGCTGGCCGGCAAGCAGGGAAAAGATCTCGTTCAGGGAAACCGGATAGCGACCCACGGCGAACGCGAGCGCCGTGAGGCCGACCAGAGCGGCGGCCGCGAGGACATAGGACAGCGCGCGGGCGTTCATTGCGCCAGGAGAGAATCGAGCTGCGAAGGCGTGGGCTCGCGGTGGTAGAAGCGCCGGTGAAATTCCGCCACCTTTGCGCGCAGGTCGATGTCGAAGGCCTCCGGGTAAAGCAGCCGCCCGGCCCACCAGATGCCGAGCAGCCGATTGGCGCCGGGCGGGAAATCGAACCAGCCGAAGGGCAGGTGCGGGGCGAGGTGGACCCGGCGCCGCTCCACCGCCGTGACCGAGCGCCAGCGCGCGTCGCCGCGGGCGAGCTGCCAGAAATTCGGGTCGGTGGTCAGGATCACTTCCGGATCCCAGAGCAGCACCTGCTCCAACGCCACCGTGACCAGGCCCGCGCGCGCCTCGGCGGCCACGTTCCGGGCGCCGAGAAATTCGAGCACTTCGACATTGATCGATCCCTTGCCGCCGGTCTGCAGTCCGGCCGGTCCGCGGCCATAGTAAACGCGGGGGCGGGACCTGGCGCGGGCGGCGCGTTCGCTGGCTTCCTTCAGTTCCTGGTGGTACCACGCCGCGAGCTCATCGGCGCGTTCGACGTTTCCCGTCAGCTTGCCCAGGGCGCGCAGGGTGGCCGGCGTCGCCTCGATGCGGCCGTCGAACAGCGCGTACGGCAGACCGGTCTGCGCCTCGACCTGCACGGCGAGCGAGGCGAGGCTCGCGCTGGTCGAGCCGACATCGACGATCAAGTCGGTCTTCGCCTGCAGCACGACCTCCACGTTCGCGGTGTTGGCGCGGCCGGTGAGGCGGCCGAGCTCGGGCAGCCGTGCATAGCGCTCGGCGAAGAACTGCGCCTCGTTCGGACGCAGGGCGCGCGTCCAGCCGACGAGCTTGTCGGGCGCGATCGCGAAGACGAGCATGGTGGCCGGCGCTCCTGCGGCGTAGACGCGCTCTACCCGCGCGGGAGGCCGGATCTCGCGCCCGGTGGAGTCCGTAATGGCCGACTGCGCGAATGCGACCGCAGTACTCAGGCACGCGAGCAATCCGGCGAGCGGCGCGCCGTCAGCCATGCGCGGGCTTGCGCGGCCGTTCCACCCACGTAAGCGCCGCGTCCAGCGGCTCGAGCTGGCCGGCGCGCGAGCCGTCATAGCCGGGAAGGCGGCCCACGGCGGTAGCGAAGCCGGCGCCGTGCAGCAGCTCGAGCAGAATCTTGAGCGCGCTGCCGCGCAGCGCCGACTTCGCGCAGGCGAAGAAGTAGCGCTCCATCGCGAGCGGCACGAAGGCGAGCTTGAAGCGCGTCGCTTCCGCGCGCAGGCCGAACCCGGCATCGGCGCGCCCGTCGGCCACAGCCGCGGCCACCGAGGTATCCACGTGCCGGTTGATGAAACGAACCCCGGGCCTCGCCAGGTCGTGCAGGCTGCGGATGCGCGAGCCCGGGCGGGCGATGAGTCCCTGCTGGCGCGTGACGAAGTGGATCAGGGCGTGCTTGCGCGGATCGAGCCAGCGCCCGAGCGCGGCCGCGGCAGCGGCGGCGCGCGGCAACGCGTCCGCGACATGGAAGCCCGCCAGGTCGCACTCGCCGCGGGAGAGCGCGGCGAGCGATTCGTCGGCGCCGCGCACCACGATCTCGAGCTCGAGGGCGCTGCGGCACAGTGCGCGCAGCGGCTCGAGCGCGAGGTCGTGGCTTGCGTGGACGGTGAGGCCCGGGCGCACCCCGGGCAGCGCCTCGGCGAGGAGCGGCGGGATTTCCGCGCGCAGGCGCTCGAACTGCTCGCCGAGCACCGCGCGCACGCGCTCGTCGACCGCGAGCACGCTGCGCCCGAGGCGGCTCAGGCGCGCCGGCTTGCCGCGCTGCATCTCCACCAGCGGCGCGCCGAAGAGCTGCGCGGCGTCGCCGAGCAGGCCCCAGGCGCTGCGGTAGGAGAGGCTCGCGGCGCGCGCCGCCTCGCGCAGCGAAGCCGAGCGCGCCAGCGCGTCGAGCAGCCGCACGAGCGCGCGGCCGCGCTCGCGGGGGAAGCCCTTGCCGGCGAGCCAGGCGTGGTCGAAGGCGATCTCGAACATGGTATGCAATCCAAAGCCTATTTAGCGGCCCCTGCGCCGGCATGTAAAGTCTGCCCAGTAGGCAACGTATGCAATGTTAGACATATTCGCCGACCTGCGGCTGTGGGAGATCGTCGTCCTCAGCCTCGAGGTGAGCCTCGCGGCGGTGCTGCTGGCCACCGCGCTCGGCCTGCCGCTCGGCGCTGCGGTGGCGGTCGGGCGCTTTCCCGGCCGCAGCGCGGCGATCGTGCTGCTCAACGCCCTGATGGGCCTGCCGCCGGTCGTGGTCGGGCTGGCGGTTTACCTGCTCCTGTCCCGCGCCGGCCCGCTCGGGGAGCTCGGGCTGCTCTTCACCCCGGGCGCGATGGTGATCGCGCAGACCGTGCTCATTACCCCGATCATCGCCGCGCTCGCGCGCCAGGCGATCGAGGATGCGTGGCGCGAATACGAGGAGCAACTGCGCTCGCTCGGCGCGCACGGCATCGGCGCAGCCCTCACGCTCATCTGGGATACGCGCTTCTCGCTCGTGACCGCGGTGCTCGCCGGACTCGGGCGTGCGAGCGCCGAGGTCGGCGCGGTGATGATCGTCGGGGGAAACATCGACGGCGTGACCCGCGTCATGACCACCACCATCGCGCTCGAGACTTCCAAGGGCGACCTGCCGCTCGCCCTGGGCGTGGGTGTCGTGCTGATCGCGATCGTACTCGCGCTCAATGCCGCGGCGATGCTCGTCAAGGAAGCCGCGCAACGGAGGTACGGATGAAATTCAGCGGATGATGCTTCCTTTGCGACTGGAGGAGGTGTCCTTCCTCCACATCATCAAGCCCCTGTCGCTCGACATCGAAGCCGGGCCGAGCACCATTATCCTGGGCGCGAACGGCGCGGGAAAAAGTGTGCTCATGCGCCTGATGCACGGGCTGCTGGCGCCCACGGCGGGAAAGATTTCATGGAGCTCATCCGGCCGCCAGGCAATGGTGTTCCAGCGGCCGATCATGCTGCGCCGCTCGGTGCTCGCCAACGTCGTGTACGCGCTCAAGCTCGCGGGCCAGCGGGCGGATGCTGCGATGGAGGCGCTGCGCGAAGTCGGCTTGGTGCACTTGGCGCACAAGCCTGCGCGCGTGCTCTCCGGCGGAGAGCAGCAGCGCCTGGCGCTGGCGCGCGCCTGGGCGCTGCATCCCGAGGTGCTGTTCCTCGACGAGCCCACGGCGAGCCTCGACCCGAGCGCCACGCGCGAGATCGAGGCCGTGATCCGCGCTTTCGACGCCGCCGGCACCAAGATCGTGATGGCGACGCACAACCTCGGCCAGGCGCGGCGCCTCGGCGACGAGGTGATCTATCTGCACCAGGGACGCGTGGTCGAACGCGCGCCTGCGGACAGATTCTTTTCGCAACCCGCCACGGCCGAGGCCGCGGCGTTCATCAAAGGAGAACTGCCATGGGGCTGATGCGGGCACTTGCTTTGACGCTGATGTGCCTTTCATTCTCTGCTGAGGCACAACAGCGCTACATCACGGTCGCTTCGACCACTTCGACCGAGCAGTCGGGCCTGTTCCGCCACTTGCTGCCGATCTTCGAGAAGAAAACCGGGATCCAGGTGCGCGTGGTGGCGCTTGGCACCGGGCAATCGCTCGACATGGGCAAGCGCGGCGATGCCGACGTGGTTTTCGTCCATGCAAAGCCCCTCGAAGAGAAGTTCGTCGCCGAGGGCTACGGCGTGCGGCGCTACGAGGTGATGTACAACGACTTTGTCCTGGTCGGTCCGAAGTCCGACCCGGCGGCTGTGGCCGGCGGCAAGGACGTGGTCAAAGCCTTTCAACAAATTCAAAAATCAAAAGCGCCTTTTGTGTCGCGCGGCGACCGCAGCGGCACGCACTTCGCCGAGCTCGAGCTCTGGAAAGCGGCCGGCATCGACATCGGCAAGGAGAAGGGGACCTGGTACCGCGAAACCGGCTCGGGGATGGGGCCGGCGCTCAACACCGCTTCGGGAATGAACGCCTACATCCTTGCCGACCGCGGCACCTGGCTCTCCTTCAAGAACCGCGGCGAGCTCGCCATCGTCGTGCAAGGCGAGCGGCGCCTTTTCAACCAGTACGGCATCATCCTGGTCAACCCGGCGAAGCATCTGGGCGTAAAGCGTGAAATGGGCCAGGCTTTCATCGACTGGCTGGTCTCGAGCGAAGGGCAGGATGCGATCGCGGCCTACAAGATCGGCGGCGAGCAGCTTTTCTTCCCCAATGCGGGGCAGTAGATGGCGCGCTACCGTGGTCTGACGTTGCGCGTGCTGGGAAAGCGCGCGCCCGCCATGGGGCCCGGCAAAGCGGAGCTCATCGAGCGCATCGCCGAGACCGGATCGATCTCGGCCGCGGCGCGGGCGATGGGGATGTCGTACCGGCGCGCGTGGCAGCTGGTGGAGGCGCTCAACAAGGACTATCGCGAGCCGGTCATCGCCACCGCGATCGGCGGCACGCGCGGCGGCGGCGCGAGCGTGACGCCGTTCGGCATGCGCCTGGTGCGCCTCTTCCGCGCCATGGAGGACAAGGCCTCCGCGGTGATCGCCGCCGACCTGCGGCGCTTCACTCGCTATATTTCATGATATATAGCGAGGCGTGGACGAGCTCGTCGTCGCGCTCCTCGCCGCCGGCATGCTGGTCGCCGCGTTTGGCTACGCCTCGGTCGGCCATGGCGGCGCCTCGGCCTACCTCGCCGCCATGGCGCTCGCCGGCGTCGCGCCGCAGGAGATGCGACCGATCGCGCTGCTGCTCAATGTGCTGGTGTCGTCGCTCGCCACCCACAAGTTCTGGCGCGCCGGGCACTTCCGCTGGCGGCTCCTCTGGCCGTTCGCCGTGGTCTCGATCCCGCTTGCCTACGTCGGCGGCGCGATCACCTTGCCGGGGCAGGCGTACAAGATCCTCGTCGGTGTCGTGCTGCTCTACGCGGCGTGGCAGCTGTGGCGCAGCGGCCGCGCCGCGGGAGAGATGCGCGAGCCGCGCGAGCCGCCGCTCGCGTGGGCGATGCTCATCGGCGCGGCCATGGGATTGCTGGCCGGGCTGACGGGGGTGGGCGGCGGCATCTTCCTCAGCCCGCTGCTCCTCATGCTGGGATGGGCGGGCACCAAGCAGACCTCGGCGGTCGCGGCGCCGTTCATCCTGGTGAATTCGCTCGCCGGACTCGCGGCGATCGCCGTCGCGAAGAGCGCAGCGCTGCCGGGTTACGTCTGGATTCTCGTTCCCGCGGTGCTCGTCGGCGGCTGGCTCGGCGCCGAATACGGCAGCCGGCGTTTCGCCAACCCCGTGGTGCGCCGCGTGCTTGCGGTCGTGCTTGCGCTCGCCGGCGCGAAGATGGTGCTTGTTACCTGATGTCCGGCACGGCGAAGAGCACCCCGCCGAAGAGCAGATAGGCGAGGAGGAGGGTCCACACGACGTTCAGCGCCTGCGCGCCGAGGAAGGCAAGCGCCGGCCGGCCGCCTTCCATCGTCGCGAGATCGGTAAAGCGGGTCTCGAGGCCGATCGACACGAACGCAAGGGCGAACCACCAGGTGCGGAGCTCGCCGAGCGCCGCCTTGGTGCCGTTGACCGCGTCGGCGGGAAGGAAAAACGAGAACACGATCGAGGCCGCGAGGAAGCCGAGCACGAACTTCGGAAAGCGCTCCCAGATGATGCCGGCATCGGCTTTCTTCCCGCCGCCGCTCTTTCCGTTCTGCGCGCTGGCCTTGTACGCCCACCAGATCACGAGGATGAAAGCGGCCACGCCGATCAGTGCGTTCTGCGAGAACTTGACGATCACGCCGGTTTTCATCGCGGTGTCGCTGATCAGGGCGCCGGCGGCGACCACCGACGCGCTGGTATCGAGCGTGCCGCCGAGCCACGCCCCGGCGACGACGTCGGGCAGGCCGAACGCCTTGGCGAGCCAGGGCATCACGACCATCATCGGCACCGCGACGATGAGCACGAGCGCAGTCACGTAAGAGAGCTTCTTCTTGTCGCCCTGGATCGCGCCGCAGGTTGCGATCGCCGCCGACACGCCGCAGATGGCGACCGACGAGGACAGCATCGCCGCGAAGTCGTCGTCGACGCGCAGCTTCCTGGCCAGCCAGAAGCACGCATACCAGATCACGCCGACGACCAGCACGGCCTGGATGATGCCCAGCGCGCCCGCCTGGACGATCTCCGTGAAGAGCAGCCCGGCCCCGAGGATGACCAGACCCGTCTTGATATAGAACTCGGTCTGCACCGCGGGCTTGAGCCACCCCGGGACGCCGATGGTGTTGCTCACGAGCAGGCCCATGAGCAGCGCAAAGATCACGTACTCGATGCCGTACTCCACGGGCAGGCCGTTCCCGGCCAGCACGCGCGCGAGCCAGGCGAGCCCGAACACCACCGGGAAGCCGGCGACCAGCGCGCCGGCTTTGCCGCCGATCAGCGCGAAGCCGGCCGCCGAAAGGACGAGCAGGCCCGCGCCTGTCCACAGCGCCTTCGTCAGGTTGGCAGGCGAGAACACCTTGCCCGCGCTCGCGGCGGCGTGGCCGCGGATCTCCGAGCCCAGCGCGCCTGGGACGGTGTTGCGGCCGGCGGCCTTCGCCAGCTCGCCCGCCGCGTTCTCGATCGCCTTGCGCTCGCCTTTCTCGAGGGCGGCCTTGAGCTCGCCGCCTTTCGCGACGCCGTCGAGCGCACGGCTCCAGTTCTCGGTGCGCGCGGCGATCTGCGCGTCGGTCGTCCAGCGGAACGAGGGCGCGAGCTGGCCCAGGTCGATTGCCTTGGACCCGAACGCCCAGAGGGCGAGAGCGATGACCAGGAAGCCGAGATAGACCGCTACCCAATCCTCGGTGCGCCATTTCGGCGAGGCGATCGCCGGGAGTGTCGTCGTTGTCATGGAGGCGAAGGCTAGCGGCTTCGTTCGCCTGTCCAAAGAACAAGTTTTCCGTTCCATATGGGCATATGCAATTAATCGGCGCGCAGGGTCCCCGCGGCACGGTGTAAATTCCGACTTCCTTATGCGCATCTTCGGCTTCGCCGGCTGGTCGGGAAGCGGCAAAACGACGCTCATCGAGCAGCTCATCCCGCGCTTCGTGCAGCGCGGCTTGAGCGTGTCGCTCATCAAGCACGCGCACCACACTTTCGACGTCGACCAGCCCGGCAAGGACTCCTATCGCCACCGCCATGCCGGCGCAGCCGAGATCCTGGTCACCTCGTCGCGGCGCTGGGTGCTGATGCACGAGCTGCGCGGCGCGCACGAGCCCGCGTTCGACGAGCAGGTGAAGCGCATGTCGCCCTGCGACCTGCTGCTCGTGGAAGGCTTCAAGTTCGCGCCGATCCCCAAGCTCGAGGTCTGGCGCGCCGAGACCGGCGAGCCCCTGCTGCATCCGAACGATCCTCACATCGTTGCGGTGGCGAGCGATGCCAAGGTCCAGACCAGGCTGCCGCTCCTGAATTTGAACGACGTCGACGGTATTGCGCAGTTCATCCTGCAGAAAGTCGAATTGAAATGAACCAGGGCCTGCTCTCCGTCGACGAGGCGCTTGCGCGGCTGCTCGCCGAAGCGCGGCCCTTGACCGACGTTGAAGAGGTGCCGACGCTCGAAGCGACCAACCGCATCTTGGCGCGCTCGCAGCGCTCGACCATGGACGTGCCGCCCATGGACAACAGCGCCATGGATGGATACGCAGTCCGCACAAAAGACTTTCCGAGAGTGAAAGTCATTCAGAAAATCATGGCCGGGTCCGTGGGCAAGACGCTCGAGCCTGGAACCGCGGCGCGCATCTTCACCGGCGCGCCGATTCCGCCGGGGGCCGATGCCGTGGTGATGCAGGAGCACACGACTACCGAGGGCAACGAAGTCGTGCTGAAGAAGAAACCGACCCCCGGGGAGTGGATTCGCCGCATAGGCAGCGACGTAAAGAAGGGCTCCGAGATCCTGCCAGCGGGCAAGCGACTGCTGCCGCAGGACACCGGCCTGGCCGCTTCCGTGGGTATCAAGAATCTGCCCGTATACCGCAAGGTGAGGCTCGGCCTGTTCTTCACGGGCGACGAACTGGTCATGCCCGGCGAGCCGCTCGCGCCCGGGCGCATCTACAACTCGAACCGCTTCACGCTGCGCGGGCTGGGCGAGGTGTTCGGCTGCGACGTGCGCGACTACGGCATCGTGCCCGACAGCCTGCAAGCGACCCGCGAGGCGCTGCGGCGCGCGGCGGCGGAAACCGACGTCATCGTCACTTCGGGAGGCGTGTCGGTCGGGGAGGCCGATTACGTGAAGCCGGCCGTCGAGGCCGAGGGGAAGCTCCTCATGTGGCGGATCGCCATGAAGCCGGGACGGCCGCTCGCTTTCGGTTCTGTCAAGAATGCATCCTTCATCGGGCTCCCGGGCAACCCGGTATCCAGCTTCGTCACTTTCCTGATCTTCGTGCGGCCGTTCTTGCTGAAGACACAGGGAATGAGCCAAACCGCGCCCCGCACGCTGTCCGCAAGAGCAGACTTCGACTGGCCCGAGCCCGACGCGCGGCGCGAATTCCTGCGCGTAAAATGGAACGCGCAGGGCGGGCTGGATCTCTACCCGACGCAGGACTCGGCGGTGCTCACGTCGACTTCCTGGGCCGACGGCCTGGTCGACAATCCCGCCGGCCAGGCGATCCGCAAGGGCGACTTGGTGCGCTTTCTGCCCTATTCGGAGCTCTACTGGTGAAAGTGAAGGTTCTCTTCTTCGCGCGGCTGCGCGAAGAGCTCGGCACCTCGGTCGAGGTGATCGATCTGCCCGACTCGGCGAGCACGGTGAACGGCCTGCGCTCGCTCCTCATGCGCCGCGGCGGCGCCTGGCAGCGCCTGCTCGCCGAGGGAAAGAACCTGAAGATCGCGGTGAACCAGGACCTCGCGAGCGCGGCTGCGCCGCTCAACCCCGGCGACGAAGTGGCATTCTTTCCTCCGGTGACGGGTGGATGAAAATCAGCGTTCAGTCTGAAGACTTCGATCTCGGCGCCGAGGTCAAGGCGATTTCCGGGAACGACAGGATTGGCGCAGTGGCGAGCTTCGTAGGCCTGGTACGAGACGTCGCAATGACGCTCGAGCACTACCCGGGCATGACCGAGAACGCGATCAAGAAGATCGTCGAGGAGGCGATGTCGCAGTGGCAGGTCATGGAGTGCACCGTGATCCACCGCTACGGCGACCTGCAGCCGAACGACCAGATCGTTCTCGTCGCCGTCGCCAGCAGCCACCGCGCTGACGCCTTCGCCGCCTGCCAGTTCATCATGGACTACCTCAAGACGCAGGCGCCGTTCTGGAAGAAGGAGCACCGGCCCGAGGGCGCGCGCTGGGTCGATGCGCGCGACTCCGACGACGAGGCCGCCGAGCGCTGGCGCAGCCTCAAGCAGCCGCGCTTATTGAAACCCTGAGCTCGCCGAGCTCGGCCTCGGCGAGCGTCTCCTTCTCGAGCAGCTTCAGCGCCCAGCGCTCGAGGAGCGCCTTCTCCCGCGCGAGGATGCCGAGCGCCTTGTCGTAGGAGGCCTTGACGATGTCGCGCACGGCGACGTCGATCTCGCGCGCGGTTTCCTCGCTGTATTCGCGGTTCTTCTGGATCACCTGGCCCAGGAACGGCGAGCGCTCTTCCTCATAGGCGACGTGGCCCAGGCTCGTCACCATGCCGTAGCGCATCACCATGCTGCGCGCGATGTCGGTCACTTTTGCGAGGTCGTCGGCGGCGCCGGTCGAGAGGTGGCCGAACACGACCTTCTCGGCGGCGCGTCCGCCGAGCAGCACCGCCATCTTGTTCTCGAGCTCCCCGCGCGTCATCAGGAAGCGGTCCTCGGTCGGGCGCTGGATGGTGTAGCCGAGCGCGCCGACGCCGCGCGGGATGATCGACACCTTGTGCACGGGGTCCGTGCCGGGCAGCGCCATCGCTACCATGGCATGGCCGAGCTCGTGATGGGCGACGACGCGGCGCTCGTTGGCGTTCAGCACTCGGTTCTTCTTCTCCAGCCCGGCGACCAGGCGCTCCACCGCTTCGGTGAAGTCGCGCAGCGCGACCGACTCGGCGCCGCGCCGCGTGGCGAGCAGCGCCGCCTCGTTCACCAGGTTGGCGAGGTCGGCGCCGGTGAAGCCCGGCGTGAGGGCCGCGACCTGCTCCAGCTCGACGTCGTGCTGCAGTTTCACTTTCTTTGCATGAACCCGAAGAATCTGGATGCGCCCCGCCTTGTCGGGCCGGTCGACCAGCACCTGGCGGTCGAAGCGCCCGGCGCGTAGCAGCGCCGGGTCGAGGATCTCGGGACGGTTGGTCGCCGCGAGCAGCACCAGGCCGGTCGACGGATCGAAGCCGTCGAGCTCGACCAGGAGCTGGTTCAGCGTCTGCTCCTTCTCGTCGTGGCCGCCCAAGGCGCCCGCGCCGCGCGCGCGCCCGAGCGCGTCGAGCTCGTCGATGAAGATGATCGCCGGCGCCTTCTGCCGCGCCTGCTCGAACAGATCCCTGACCCGCGCCGCGCCCACGCCGACGAACATCTCGACGAACTCGGACCCGGAGATGGAGAAGAAAGCGACACCCGCTTCGCCGGCCACCGCCCGCGCGAGCAGCGTCTTGCCCGTTCCCGGCGGCCCGACCAGCAGCACGCCCTTGGGAACGCGCGCGCCGAGGCGCCCGTACTTTTTCGGGTCCTTCAGGAACTCGACCACCTCGTGCAGCTCGGCCTTGGCTTCGTCGACGCCCGCGACGTCGGCGAAGGTGACGCCGGTCTTGCTTTCGACGTACACCTTGGCGCGGCTCTTGCCGATCGCCATGAAGCCGCCGCCGAGGCCCTGCTGCCCCGCCATGCGCCGCACGAGCAGATACCAGACGCCGAAGAACACGAGCGCGGGCAGGATCCAGGACAGCAGGTCGCGCAGGAACGTGCTTTCGTGCACCCGGGTGTACTTGACGCCGAACTTGGACAGCCTCTCTGCCAGGTCGGGCTGCACCAGGTTCGCGACCGCGACGGTCTTGCCGTTCTCGGGAGACTTGAGCTTGCCGGTGATGCGCTGGTCCGAGACCACGACCTCCGCGATCCGGTCCTCGGCCAGCAGCTTCTCGAATTCGCTGTAGGGAACGACCTCGATGGTTTGCGCCTGCTGCCACCATTGCTGGAGGATGAAAATGGCGAGCAGGGCGAACAGCAGGTAGCCGATGTTGAACTGGGTGCGCCGCTCCATCGCGCCTAAATGGGGTTAAAAACCTGTTTTCCAAGCAAGAATCAGACTTGAAAGCACAGGTCCAATCCCCATTTGGCCAAAAGGACTAAAGGCACAGGACTACTTTTGATGCGCTTCGAAAAGTTCACCACCAAGCTCCAGGAAGCCCTTGCCGAGGCGCAGAGCAGCGCGCTCGGGCAGGACCATCAGTACATCGAGCCGCAGCACCTGCTCGCGGCGCTGCTCGAAGACGAGGGTATCGCCGGCCTGATCGCGAAGGCGGGCGGCAACCCCCACGGGCTGAAGAAAAGCCTGGCGGACGCCGTTTCCAGGCTTCCGAAAGTGGAAGGCACGCCCGGCGAAGTGCATGTCTCGCGCGAGCTCGCCCAGCTCCTGAACGTCGCCGACAAGGAAGCGCAGAAGCGCGGCGACCAGTACATCGCCTCCGAGCTCTTCCTGCTTGCGGCGGTGAAGCACTTGGGTGTGTCGAAATCTGCGCTGGAGAAAGCGATTCAGGAAGTGCGAGGAGGCGAAACCGTGAGCGGACAAGCGGACGAGTCGCAGCGCCAGGCATTGACGAAGTACACCCTGGATCTGACCGACCGCGCGCGACAGGGCAAGCTCGACCCGGTCATCGGGCGCGACGACGAGATCCGCCGCTGCATCCAGATCCTGCAGCGGCGCACCAAGAACAACCCGGTGCTGATCGGCGAGCCGGGCGTCGGCAAGACCGCGATCGTCGAGGGCCTCGCGCAGCGCATCGTCAACGGCGAAGTCCCGGAGAGCCTGAAGAACAAGCGCGTGCTGGTGCTCGACATGGCGTCGCTCCTCGCGGGCGCCAAGTACCGCGGCGAGTTCGAGGAGCGGCTGAAGTCGGTGCTGAAGGAGCTCGCGAAGGACGAGGGCAACACCATCGTCTTCATCGACGAGCTGCACACCATGGTGGGCGCCGGCAAGGCCGAGGGCGCCATCGACGCCGGCAACATGCTCAAGCCCGCGCTGGCGCGCGGCGAGCTGCATTGCATCGGCGCCACCACGCTGAACGAATACCGCAAGTACGTCGAGAAGGACGCGGCGCTCGAGCGCCGCTTCCAGAAGGTGCTGGTCGAGGAGCCGAGCGTCGAGGCGACCATCGCCATCCTGCGCGGCCTGCAGGAGAAATACGAGGTGCACCACGGCGTCGAGATCACCGATCCGGCGATCGTCGCCGCGGCCGAGCTCTCGCACCGCTACATCACCGACCGCTTCCTGCCCGACAAGGCCATCGACCTCATCGACGAGGCGGCGGCGCGCATCAAGATGGAGATCGACTCCAAGCCCGAGGCGATGGACCGCCTCGAGCGCCGTCTGATCCAGCTGCGCATCGAACGAGAGGCCGTCAAGAAGGAGAAGGACGAGGCCTCGCAGAAAAGATTGAAATTGATTGAAGAAGAAATCACTCGGCTGGAGAAGGAGTACGCCGACCTCGAGGAGGAATGGAAGGCCGAGAAGGCGCAGGTGCAGGGCAGCCAGCACGTGAAGGAAGAGCTCGAGAAGCTGAAGCTGCAGATGGAGGAGGCGAAGCGCAAAGGCGACTGGCAGAAGATGTCGGAGATCCAGTACGGGAGGATCCCGCAGCTCGAGAAGCAGCTCGTCGAAAAGCCGAACGTGAAAAAAGCCAAGCTTCTGCGCACGCAGGTCGGCGCCGAGGAAATCGCCGAGGTGGTGTCGCGCGCGACCGGCATTCCGGTGTCGAAGATGATGCAGGGCGAGCGCGAGAAGCTGATCAAGATGGAACAGAAGCTGCACGAGCGCGTCGTCGGCCAGGACGAGGCGGTGCGCCTGGTGTCCGACGCGATCCGGCGCTCGCGCTCGGGGCTTTCGGACCCCAACCGGCCGTACGGATCATTCCTCTTCCTCGGGCCGACGGGCGTGGGCAAGACCGAGCTGTGCAAGGCGCTCGCGGGCTTTCTCTTCGATTCGGAGGAGCACCTCATCCGCATCGACATGTCCGAGTACATGGAGAAGCACTCGGTGAGCCGCCTGATCGGCGCCCCGCCGGGATACGTCGGCTACGACGAGGGCGGGCAGCTCACCGAGCAGGTGCGCCGCAAGCCTTACTCGGTGATCCTGTTCGACGAGGTGGAGAAGGCGCACCCCGACGTGTTCAACGCGCTCTTGCAGGTGCTGGACGAGGGGCGCCTGACCGACGGCCAGGGCCGCACCGTGGACTTCAAGAACACCGTCGTGGTGATGACCTCGAACCTCGGCTCGCAGATGATCCAGAGCATGGCCGGGAGCGACTACCAGGTCGTGAAGCTCGCCGTGATGAGCGAGGTGAAGACGCAGTTCCGGCCGGAGTTCGTGAACCGCATCGACGAGATCGTGGTGTTCCACGCCCTCGGCGAGGAGCACATCAAGGCGATCGCGCGCATCCAGCTGCGGATCCTCGAAAGCCGCCTCGCCAAGATGGACTACGGCCTGCAGATCTCCGACGCGGCGCTCGCCGAGCTGGCGAAAGTGGGCTTCGACCCGGTGTACGGCGCGCGCCCGCTCAAGCGCGCGATTCAGTCCGGGGTCGAGAACCCGCTCGCGAAAGCGATCCTCGAAGGGCGCTTCGCGCCCAAAGACACCATCGCCGTCGACTGGCGCGGCGGCAAGATGGTCTTCGAGAAAAAGAAATCCGTCAAAGCCGCCGCGTAGGTCTTACCGGCCGACTAACCTCGCCAGCGCCTGGTAGTCCGCGGTCGAGCCGTGCCCGCCGGCGAAGCGCTCGGGCTGCAGCCCGGCGCGCTTCACGGTGTCCACGACCGACGCCAGACCCGGGTTCGGCTTCGCCGGCAGCGGCGGTCCCGGCGTCCAGATGTCGGTGACATAGCCCAGCTTGGCGTGCGGCACCCAGCCCATCAGCATGCCCTTGGCGTGCGGGTTGTCGACCACGTAGACGATCACCTGGCGGCCGGCCGAGTCCGACATGACGTGGCTCTCCGGGACTTCGAGGATCGGCGTCATGTGGAACGAGCGCGCCGGAAGATCGAAGTTGCGCGTCATCGGCGCATCCAGCACGCGGCGGAAATGCGCGCCCGCGCCCTGGCCGACGACCAGCGTCGCGCCCTCGGCGAGGATGCCGCGCAGGCCGCCGGCATGGTCCATGTGGTGGTGCGTGAGCGCGAGCCAGCGGATCGGCTTGCCCGGGAAGCGCGCGCGCGTCTGCCCGACGAGCCAGAGCGACTGCGCGTCGGTGACCGGCGCATCGAGCACCACGAGGTGGTCGCTCATCTCGACCACCAGGCTGTTGTGCGTGCCGCCCTGGATCTGGTGCACGCCGGGCGCGATCTCCTGCAGCCGAAGGCCCGGCGAGCCGCGGGTGTCGTAGCTCACGCTGTCCGAGTCCATGTAGACGCCGATGAACTGGCGGCGGATCACCCACTGGTAGGGGATGTTGCGGATGGCGGGCTTCGCCGCATCGGCGCGTAGCGCCGCAGGAACGTCGAAGCGCGCCGCATCGACCGGCGGGTTGATCGTCACTTCGGTGAAATTGCTGTCAATGACGGTGCGGCCGTTCAGCTCCGCCTTGCGGCTCGTCGCGATTTTCATCCCACCGAAATCGCGCCAGCCCGAGAGCACGAGGTCGTAGGTGACGTCGCCCCAGATATTGTCGTAGTCGAAGCTGCGCACGCGCGAGGGCAGCCCGGTCGCGGGATCGAAGGCCACGATGAAGCCGTCGAACGAGACCGCGGGGTGGCCGGCGATGTCGGCCGCCGGCTGCACCTTGTCCGGGTTTGCCTGCATTGCTCTTAGTAGCGGGCCGATGGCGCCGCGCCGACCCTCGCGCTGCGTAGTGGCAAGCCGCAGGCCCGACATCGAATGGGCTGGCGGGCTCATCTTCATGTTCTGTGCGTTGCGACCGTTGCTGTCGACGCCGAGCACGTAGCCGGCTTCGGGCGTGACGATCTCGCTATACGTGAAGGTGCGCGGCGCCGGGTAGGCGAAGTTCTTGACCCAGTCGGTGCGGCTCGCGCGCCGGCCGACGTCCTGCACGAAATCGAACGTGGATTCGGCGGCGAAGCGCGGCTCGCCTCCCGGGACATCCGACTGCTCGGGCTCCCAATGCTTGACGTTCCCCCTGACCGAGATGGTCTTGAGGCTAGCAATGCGCTCAGCGCCGCCTATCGCTTCGAACGCGCGGTTCACCAGGGTTTGCTCGCGGGTAGGGGTGGCGCAGGAGACGACGAGAAGGGCGCTGCAAAACGCGGCCACGGCGTGCTTCATGGGGTCCTCCTCCCAGGATGGAACGACCAGCCTAGGCGAACAACCCCGTGGCGACAACTATTCCGGTTTCGCAGACTGGGTCAGGCTCGGCGCCGAACGAAAACCCCGGGCACAGGAACACCGCGATGGCGAGCACGAACCATTCGAACTTGGAAAGCCCGAACATCCGGCGAGGATAGCCGGCCGGGCTGCGGATCCCTTGCGGCTCCGCCGTAAGCCGGTCAGCGCAGGAGGGCGAGACCTTCGTCGAGCGGCAGCGAGGCGCGGATGCGGCGCTACTGCTGCAGCAGCTCCTCCCAGAGGCCTTCGGTGTCCTTGCGGAAGATGGTGTCCAGGTCGGCGCCGGTCACCGTCCACAGCCCGCGGTCGATCTCGGCTTTCAGCTCGCCCGGCCGCCAGCCGACGTAGCCGACGAAGTAGCGCGCCTCGTTCGGCGTGGTCTCGATGACGTGGTCGATGGTATTGGCGCGGAAGGCGAGGTACAGGTTCTTCATCAGGAGGACCGAGCCGGCCCCCGGAGCGTTATCGGCCCTGACCAGCGCAACGAGCGCGCCGCGCGAGAAGGGCCCGCCGTAATACACCGGGTCGGCGACCTTTTTCGACGGTTCGTGCTCGGGAAACAGGCTGCCGAGCGAGCGCCGCGTGGGGCGGTTCAGGATCACGCCGACGTGGCCGCCGTTCGGCGCCGGCGCCGCGATCAGCACCGTCTGGCGGTACTCGAGGTCCCGGAACGCCGGATGCGCGACCAGGATCACCGCATCGTCCTGGCCCTGCGCGACGGCCGGAGCGCAGGCGACGAGAAGCCCGAGGAACGCGACGAGGCGGAGGACGGAGTTCATGCGGCCAGTATACTTTTCCTTTCAGCGCATCGCCACACGGCCGCGGGCTTTTCTCACAAGCTCGTCCCAAATTCCGCTCGTGTCCTTGCGAAACAGGATCTCGGCGCTCGCCGGCTGCACGAACCAGTCGTCGCGCGCGAGCTCGCTTTCGAGCTGGCCGGGCGCCCAGCCGGCGAATCCC
>Ga0180104_1000085_pt1 | contig 21606 bp, 22 predicted proteins | sample EasRiv730_16_1Da_FD_121791 | JGI IMG/M metagenome (GOLD analysis project Ga0180104, IMG submission 121791) | Soil microbial communities from meander-bound floodplain in the East River, Colorado, USA - East River metaG ERMLT730_16_1Da | ecosystem: Environmental > Terrestrial > Soil > Floodplain ... | reverse complement strand
CGATGTTCAGGTCGCGCTGCGTGTTCTCGATCACCTTGGCCGCCTCGGCCACGCGGATCGACGGCGCGCGGTACACGCCCGCCTCGACCACCGAGCCGTAGAGGGCGGCGACTCTTTCGAGCGTGTCGGCGTCGTCGCCGGAAACGATCTTTCTTATTTTCACGAATCTGTGTTCTTGATCCCCGGGGTTGATCCTCTCGGGCGAGTAGCCGACGTGGAAGTCCTGGCCCCAGCGCATGCCCGAGCTCTTCTCCAGGATCGGCACGCACACTTCCTCGGTGCAGCCGGGATAGACGGTCGATTCGTAGATCACCGTGGCGCCGGCCTTCATGTGGCGGCCGACGGTCTCGCTCGCCGACTCGAGCGGCCGCAGGTCGGGCTGGCGCGCGGCGTTGATCGGCGTCGGCACCGCGACGATGATGAAGTCGGCCTGCTGCAGCTCGGCCGGGGACGCCGTCGCCACCAGGTTCCTGGCCTCGATCAGCTCGGCGGTCGAGACCTCGCCGGTGACGTCGACCTTGTGCTTGAGGTTCTCGATGCGGCGCCTGGAGAGGTCGTAGCCGATCGTCGGGCGGCGCTTGCCGAACTCCACCGCCACCGGCAGGCCGACATAGCCCAGGCCGACCACCGCGACGCTCGGCAGGGTTGCGGCTTGTTCTTCTGCTGAATTCTCTTTTGCCTGCAAAAGCGCTTCAGACATTGACCACTCTCCTCGGCTCGGCCGGCGAAAGGCTCGCGATGTACCAATCCATGGTGCTCTCCAGGCCGTCCATCAGGCGCACGGTCGGCTCGTAGCCGAGCAGGCGCTGCGCCTTCCCGATGTCGGCCTTCGACAGGTGCATGTCGCCGCGCCGCGGCTCGCGGTACACCGCGCGCACCGTCTTCAGGTGCGGCCGGCGCCTGCCGAGCGCGCTGCGGACGACCTCGAACAGCCCGGTGAGCGACGTCATCTCGCCGTGGGCGACGTTGTAGGCCTGGTTGACCGCGGCCTTATTTGTGGTCAGTGCGGCGCGCAGGTTCATCTGCACCACGTTGTCGACGTGGCAGAAGTCGCGCGCGCAGGTGCCGTCGCCGTTGATGTAGGCGCTCTGGCCGCGCAGCAGCGCGCCGATCCAGGCCGGGATCACCGAGGCGTAGGGGCCGTCGGGGTCCTGGCGCGGGCCGAAGACGTTGAAATAGCGCAGCCCCACCCACTCGAAGCCGTAGCAGGCCTCGAACACGCCGGCGTACAGCTCGTTGATGTGCTTGGACAGGCCGTACGGGGACGCGGCGCGGCCGATGCGCTCCTCGACCTTGGGCAGCGCCGGGTCGTCGCCGAACACCGCGCTCGAGCTCGCGAACACGAGGCGCGGGATGCCCGCGTCGCGCGCCGCCACCAGCATGTTGAGGAAACCGTTCACGTTGTTGTCGTGCGTGGTGAGCGGACGCTCGATCGAGCGCGGCACGCTGCCGAGCGCGGCCTGGTGCAGGACGACGTCCACGCCCTTGCATGCCGCCCGGCAGGTCTCGAGCGAGCGGATATCTCCTTCGATGAAATGCATTCTTTCATCGAGGTTTTCCCGCTTGCCGGTGGAAAAGTTATCCAGGCCGACCACGTTTTGCCGTAAACGCAATAATTCCCGGACCAGGTTCGAGCCGATGAATCCGGCCGCTCCCGTGACCAGCCACGTGCGCGGGCGGCTGCTAATGTGCTCCTGCAGGTCTGCGTAGGTTTTCACGTTTGCTCCTTGCAAGTTCGAGTTCGAGAAACAGCTTTTCGTAGCGCTCGATCATCGAGTGCTCGGAAAAGCGCGCCGCTGCGCTGTTGCGCGCGGCGGCGCCCATCCGGCTGCGGCGCTCGGCGTCGGCAAGTAAAGCCAGGCGCTCGGCCAGCGCGCCGTCGTCGTTCACGCGAAACAGGTAGCCGTTCGCGCCGGGCCGGATCATCTCGGCGGCGCCGCCGACCGCGGAATGCACCACCGGCCTGCCGAGCGCGAGCGCCTCGAGCGCCGCGAGCGAGAAGGTCTCGACCGCGGTGCTGCACAGCGCCACTGCGTCGCACGCGGCGAGCAGCGGCCGCACGTCCTGCTGCAGGCCGGTGATCGTCACCTCGCCCGCGACTCCCAGGCGGCGCGCGGCGGCCTCGACTGCGCCGCGCAGCGGGCCGTCGCCGATGTAGAGCGCCCGCGCCGGGATGCCCCAGGCGCGCAGCTGGGCGACGGCCGACACGAGCTGCACCGGGTTTTTCTCCGCGCGCAGCACCGCCGACATGCCGACCACGAAATCGCCCTCGGAATAGCCCAGGACCCGGCGAAGCGCTACGCGCTCCACTTCCCGGTATACCCACGTATCGGTGTCGACGCCGTTGTAGATGACCTCGTTGGCGCGGCCGGTGACCAGGCGCCGCACCCAGTAGCGGCGCTGCGCCTCGCACACGAACACCAGGCGATCGGCGCTCCAGAAGAACGGCCGGTAATAGAGCATCTGCAGCCACTCTTTCGCGTTGCGCAGCAGCGTGGTGTGCCAGGTGACCACCAGCGGCGCGGCCACGCCGGCGCGGCGCAACGCCAGCCGGGCGTAGAGCAGCGCGTAGGCATTGACGGCCACGACGACCGAGGGGTTCAAGTCGCGAATCCGGGCGGTCAGCGTCTCGAGCGCTCCCCGGTCGAGGTAACTTCCTGCCTCGAGGCAATGGACGCTGGCCGCGCCGCGCAGCCGCTCGAGCTGGCTCGGGTCGTTCTTGACGTAAGCCAGATGGCATTCGTGGCCGCGCTCGGCGAGCCGGTTGCTGAGCGTGATGGTGTGGCGCTCCGCGCCGCCATGCACGAGAGACCCTGTGACGAAGAGCAGCCTCATCGCAGGAACCTGCGGTAGTTCATGGCCGCATAAGCCGCCATCAGGACGAGCATGCCGGCCACGAGGCGGACAAGATCGCTTCCTTGCGGAGAGACAGTCCAGGCGAGCGCGGCGGCGAGCGCCGCGGTACCGAGGGACCAGCCGAGCCCGCGCCAGTCCTGCATCCGCGCGAGCGGGATGCCGGTGAGGCGCGCGATGCGCCGCAGGGTGAGCGCGCGGTCGAGGAAGATCGCAGCCACGCTGCCGGCCGCGGCGCCGGTGAGCCCGAAAACCTGCGCCGCGGCGATGCTGGCGGCGACCGACGCGGCGAGCGCCGCGGCGTAGACTTTCACCGCGAACGGCCCCTGCTCCAGGAGCAGGAGGATGCTGCCGACCTCGATCACCATCACCGCCATGCCGATGACATAGAGCCGCATCACCGGCGCCGCCTCGAGGTAGGAGGCGGTGTAGACGATGGTCACGGCCTCGTCGGCGAAGGCGAACGCCGCCGCGAGGATCGGAAACAACGCGAGCCCGACGATGACGTTGGCGCGCCGGTTCATCTCCATCATGCCGCGCACGTCGCCGGCCGCCTGCATGCGGCTCATCGCCGGCATGAAGGCCTCCATCACCGAGTGGCGGAAGATGTGCACCACCTGGCCGACGATCCCGGCGATCGAGAACGCGGCGAAGCTCGACAGCGCGAACAGGCTCGCCGCGACCCACTGGTCGGCCTGCGCGCGCAGCGAGAACAGCGTGTTCGAGATCCCGAACGGCGCCGACTGGGCGACCTGGCGCGAGAACGCCGCGCGCTCGAACCAGGGACGGCCGAGCCCGTGGTGGCGCGCGATGTAGTAGAGCAGGACCGCCAGCTTGACCGCCACGACCGCGAGCAGGAGCCAGAGGATCACGCGCAGCTCGCCGCTCGCCAGCGCGGCCGTTGCCACCAGGACCGCGCGCAGCGCCGAGACGGTGAGCGTGGCCCAGGCCTGCCAGCCGATCCGCTCGTCGATCGTCGGCAGGTAGTCGAGCAGGATCGCCATGACCCACAGCGTCACGAAGGCCGGCACCATCGCGCCGTATTCGCCGAGCGGGCCGAGCGGCGCCGGAAGCAGCGGGTTCCAGGGGCTGACCGCGAGGCCGCAGATCAGGCCGGAGAGCGCGAGGAACACGAGCGTGTGGTGGATGTAGAGCCGCTTCTTCTGCGCGTCCGACCGCGGCAGGAAGAAGTAAAGCGACCCGCACATGTTGAGCGTCGCCACCGCCATCACGGTGCCGACCGCGAGCCACAGCAGCCGGTACTCGCCGAAGGTGGCGGTGTCCAGGGCGCGCACCAGCACCACGGGCAGCAGAAATTGCAGCGCGTGGTCGAACGCCTTCACCGCGCCGAGCGACAGGGCGCGGCGCTTCAGCCCGTGCGCGGCGATCGCCCTGGCGGCGCTGCTCATGCCGCGAGCTCCGCGAGCAGGCCCTCGTAGCGCTCGAGGACGCGGCGGCTGGAGTGGCTGCGCTCGAAGTACTCGCGGCAGACGGCGCCGAGCGCAGGGTTGTCGAAGGCGTTTTCAACCTCCTCCGCGAGCGCGTCGACGTCCGGAGCGATCCTGTGCACCGGCGCCCCCACATCGACCGTGGCGACGGTGGGCACGCCGCGCGCCCAGGCCTGGAGAAAGGTGTTCGGCATGCCCTCGTAGAGCGAGGTGTTCACCAGCACCGCGGCGCGGTCGAACCAGGGCTCGACCTCCGCGAGCGGCAGGAAGCCCTTGAACTCGACGTTCGGGACCTTCGCCGCTTCGCTCTTGATGCGCTCGTAGAACGCGCGCTCGGGTCCCGCGCCGCCGATCATCACGAAGCGCCGCTGCGGCAGCCGCGCGGCGAGCTCGAGCAGGATCTCTGGCCGCTTGTTCGCGTGGAGGGTTCCCACCCACAACACTCGATCGCGGATGATTGAAGTCTCTTCTTTGGGAAGCTCGTAGCAGCTCGGAATGACCACCGCGTCGCGGCCGTAGGTCGCGCGGCAGGTGGCGCGCTGGCGCTCGTTCTGCGCCACGATGAGATCGACGCCGGCGAGGCCGCGCTGGAAGAGGTAGCGGTCGCGCGCGTAGCGGATCTGGCCGCCCTGGCCGGGGACGAAGTCCTTGTCCGACGCGCCGGCGTAGATCGCGCGGCGGCCGTGCCGGCGGCAGAACTCCGCCACCAGCCAGACCCACATCGACGCCGAGCGGTAGTAGTAGAGGTCGGCATCGGCAGCGCGCAGCGCCCGCCACATCGAGCTGATGCGCGGATGGATGAACCGGATGAGGGGCGCGCCGGCCTCGGGCCTGAACGCCTTGTGCACCGTGATGCCGTCGACCTCGGCCCGGTCCGGCTGCCCGAAGTCCAGGCACACCATCGAGACGCGGTGGCCGCGCGCGGCGAGCAGCCGCGCGAGGATCGCCTGCTGCACCTCGGCGCCGCCCACGATCGGCAGCCGCCGATCTCGCGACAGCACCGGCCAGGCGTGCGGCGCCACGAAGCAAACAGACAACACCCGGATCAGCTCGCCGGCCTGCGCGCGAGCATGCCGTACATCATGCCGATGGCGAGCCACAGGTAGCCGAATTCCGAATCCGGCCGCAGGCTGCTGCCCGAGATGCCAGTGACGAAGAAGGAAAGCAGCGCCGCGGTCGCGCCCTGGAAAAAGCCCCGCAGCTCCGGGCTGAGATAGGCGTTGCCGCCGAGGGCGCGGAAGCCGCGCCACACGTGCCAGTAGTAGAGCATGAGCAGCACCAGCCCGATCAGCCCCATGTCGTAGAACGCTTCGAGGTAGGCGTTGTGCGGGTGGCTGACGGCCATCATCGAGCCGTTCAGCAGCGGCTCGGACCACATCACGCTGCCGATGCCGTTGCCCCATACCGGGCTGTTCCAGAGCTCGGGCAGGAGCGGCAGCCAGATCTCCTCGATGCGGTTGGCGCTCACCGTGTTCGCGTTGGCGCTCCAGCCAAAGGTAATGCGGTTCCACAGGTACGCCGGTGCGAGCGCCATCGAGATGCCGCCGGCGACGAGCGCCAGCGCGACGCTGCGCGCGTTGAATTTCCACAGCAGGAACAGGCCGTTGGCGAGGAAGAAGGCGAGCATTCCGGCGCGCGAGAAAGTGAGCACCATCGCGAACGCGGCCACGCCGAGCGTGATGAAGGCAGCGGCCTTGTACTTCGGGTCCTTCGCCTCCCACCAGGAGAACAGAATCAGCGCGTAGGCCACCGCGAAGATGCGCCCGAGGTCGTTGGCGTGCACGCCGAGATCGTTGTAGAACCCGCGCAGCGAGGGGCTGGCGAGCTGGCTGAACTTCATCCCGGCGGAGAAGATGAACCAGAACTCGATCAGGGCGAGGATCCACACCGAGGGCAGCAGCACGGCGAGGAAGCGCTCGGGCTTCTGCGAGCGCGCCACCGCGGCGCCCACCAGGACCGCCATCACGGGAATCAGCAGCGGCCGCACCGCGAGCTCGCGGAAGTAGCCGAACTCGTTGAGGAACAGCGGGTGCTCCGCCTCGAAGAAGCTCGGATGAATGTGCTGCACGTTGGGGATGCCGAGCAGGCCGGCGAGCAGCATCGGCACCACGACCAGCCAGACGAGCGGCGGCGGCGCGAGAACCGCCAGCCGGCCGCGCAGCGCGTAGGACACGAACGTGGCGACGATCAGGATGTTCCACGGGTTGAGCGCGGGGATCCCCATCACCCCGCGCGGCATGAAGCTCGTCGAGCCCAGGCCGAGGAACAGGATCAGCAGCAGCGCGCCGATGCGGAAGTCGAACAGCACCGCGATCGCCGCGACCAGCGACAGCGTGATGGTGAACGCGGCGACCTCGCCGAAGGCGATGGCGTAGCCGCAGGCCGCGCCGAAGACGATGAGGCCGGCCGCGACCAGCGGCCAGAGCCGTCCTGCCGGGGCCGCTTCGCGCCGCAGCGCAGGAGACGCGGTGGCCATGGTCAGGATCCGCCTTTACCGGACTTGAAAGTCAGCATCGCGCTCTCCCCGTGATCGCTGGAGCTGGCCGGCAGCCTGGAGCCCGCCGCGCCGAGCAGCAGCACCGCGGCGGCGAGCAGCAGCTTGCGTTTCACGTTCAGTACGCGTTCATCAACGTGCCGACGATGCGCGCGCTGGCGTCGGACAGCTCCCGCATCGCGCGCTCGGTGTCCGCGAGGCGCGTATGGTCCTTGCGCGAGACGAGCAGCGCGTCGCCGGCGCGGAAGGCGATCGCCGACGCGTCGGAGTACTCGTTCGCGGGCGGCGTGTCGATCAGCACCACGTCGTACTCGGCCTGCGCCTTGGCGAGGAGCGCGGCGAAAACGCCGCGCGAGAGCAGCTCCAGGGGGTTCGGCGGCAGCGGGCCGGCGGGCAGCACGGCGAGCCCGGTGAGCCCGGCGACCAGCGCGGCGGCGCTCAGGTCCGAGCGGCCGGAAAGCGCGGACGACAGGCCGTAGCGGTCGGACACGTTGAAGATGCACTGCTGGCGCGGCGCGCGGAAGTCGGCGTCGATGACGAGCGTCCTCTGGCCGAGCTGCGAGAACACCACCGCCAGGTTGGCGGCGACGAAGCTGCGGCCCTCGCGCGCGCCCGGGCTCGCGATGGCGAGCGTGCGGCGCCCGGCGCCCGGGTTGAACCAGCGGATGAGGAGCTGGGTACGCACCCCGCGCAGCTCCTCCACCACCGGGTGGAACGGATCCCAGGCGGCGATCAGCTCCTTGGCTACGCCCTCCGGTCCGGACACGAGGTACGGAAACTCGTATTGCTTGGCGAGCGCCTGGCGCAGGTCGGAGTCGGTGATCAGGTTCAGCTCGATCGCCGCCTCGCCGAAGCGCCAGCCGAGCTCGCGCTGGCGCTTGAGCACCTGCTCGGCGTCGGAGGACGTGAGCTTGCCTTCGTCGATCAGGATGGCGCCGAGGTGTCGCCCGGCGCTCATTGCACGACTCGGCGACGCGCCTTCGATCGGCAGTACGTTGTCAGTTGATTTCGCGAGCATGGGTTATCACCAGGGATGGGGAAGGGCGCGGGCAGCGCCCGGGTTGGAAAATGAGGGCGCCGCAAGCAGCCTGCCGCCCGTCGGCTGCCAGCGGGAAAGCCGGCCGAGCGACGGCACGGCGAGACGCGTCTCGAGGTCGGCGCGCGAACGCACGCGGCGGTCGAGCGTCTCGAGCACGTACACCACGGCGCTCGCGAGCAGCGCGCCGAGCACCACGGCGAGGCCGCTGATCAGGCCGACCTTCGGTTGCGCGGGCTTGAGCGGCTCGATCGCCGGGGTGAGCAGCGCAACGTTGGTGCTGTTGGCGCGGCTCTCGATCTTGTTGGTCATGTAGCGCGCCAGCACCGCGTCGTAGGAGCGCTGCGCGTTCTCCACGTCGCGCGTCATCGCCGCGAGGTCGACGCGGAAGTCCTTCATCGCGTTGACACGCTCCTGCTGGCTGGCGAGGGCGCTCTTCAGCTCCTCCTCGCGCTTCTGCGCCTGCTGGGCGGCGTTGCCGAGCGAGGCGACGATCTTCTTCGCCTCGGTCGCGAGCTTCTCCTTCATGCCCTGGATCTCGGCCACGCTGCGCTGGTGCGCGGGATGGTTCGGCCCGAGATCGTTGCTCATCTGCTCGATGCGCGCCTCGGCGCGCGCCAGGTCCGCCTTCAGGGCGGCAATGTGGGTGCTGGAGAGCACCTCGGGGATGGTGTCGCTGGTGGCGATCATCTCCTGGGCCTGCTTGAAGCGCGTTTGCGCGTCGTAGGTCGCGTTCCTCGCCGCCAGGTACTGGGTCGAGAGCTCGGCGAGCCGCGCGCCCTCGCCGTCGGCGCGCTCGTCGGCATAGGTGATGCCTTTCGCCTTCTGGAAGCTCACCAGCTTGGTCTGCGCCTGGCCGACCTGGGCGCGCAGCTCCTTCATCTGGCCCTCGAACCACGCCGCCGCCTCGCGCGTCGGCTCGGTGCGCAGCGCGAGCGAGATATCGAGATACGCCTTGGCGAAGGCGTTGGCGAGCGCCGCGGCCTCGCGCGGGTCGCTCGAGGCGTAGCTGATGGTGATGATGTTGCCGGCGGTGGTCTCGACCTTGAGCTTCTCGATCAGGCCGGCGGCGATCCAGTCCTCGATCGTGCCGGCGCCGCCGGTATCGCGCTCGAAGGCCTCGCGCACGCCGGGCTTGTGCGCGAGCTTGAGCTCGCGCGCCACCTGGCCGGCGACGCGGCCGCTCTGGATGAGATCGGTCTGCGTGGACATGTAGCCGGCCCGCTCGCGCGCGGACATGCGCGTGGGCGACATCGTCTGCTCGTCGCGCGTATCGAGCAGCAGGGTCGTGCCGGCGACGTACTTCTTCGGCACGATCAGGGCCGCGGCGAGCGCGGTGACGATCGTCGCCGCGAGCACCATCAGGAACGCCTTGCGCCGCGCGCGCAGGGCCAACAGGAACTGGTTGAAATCCATGGTCTGCCTTCCTCCCTAGAACAGGGACTCTTTAACGATGATCACGTCGTCGGCGCGCACCCGGTCCTGCAGCTTGGCGTCGGTCTCGAGGAGCTTGCCCCCGGCGTCGGGGCGGCGCAGCTTCAGCCGGCGGTCGCTGCCGCGCGGCGTGATGCCGCCGCCGGCGGCGATGGCCTGCATCACGGTCATGTTCGGCTCGAGGCGGTAGGCGCCCGAGCGCGTCACTTCGCCGTAGATGTAGAACAGCGGCGCGCGCTCGACGTTGACCGTGTCGCCGCCCTGGAGCGGGAACGGCTTCGCCAGCACGTCGACCTTGTGCTCGGCTCCGTCGCGCAGCACGCTGACCGTGTCGGACCCGGTGGCGGCGATGCCGCCCGCGGCGGCGATCACGTCGGCCAGGTTCGAGCTGGTATCGTCGAGGGCGTAGCGGCCCGGGCGCGCCACCAGGCCGAGCACCGAGACCTGGCGGCTGCGCAGCGTGGTGAGCGCCACGCTCACCTGCGGGTTCTTCAGGAACTGGCCGCGCTTGAGCTCGCCGGCGATCTGCGAGCCGGCTTCGCCGGGCGACATCCCGGCGACCTCGACCTCGCCCACCAGCGGCAGCCTGATCGTGCCGCGCTCGTTGACGCGCGAGTCGGTGGTGAGATCCGGCTGCTGGAACACGGTGACGCGGACCACGTCGCCCGGGCCGAGCTTGTCGCTCGCCAGGCCCAGCGTGGCCAGGGCCGTCATGAAAATGCCCAATACAGTGCGTTTCATCAATTGCTCCTCTTGAATTCGCCTACGTACTCGATCGTGGCCGCCTCGCGCAGCCTTTTGACCTCGGCCGCCGCCCGCTCGAGCCGCCGGCGTCCCGCCAGGAACTGCTCGATCAGCGGCGCCGCCTGCTGCTCGGTGAGCGGCGCGTCCTCGGCGTGCACCAGCTGGATCACCGAGGCGCCGAGGGGCGTCGCGAACACCGCGATCTCGCCCGGCTGCATGCGCGCGAGCCGCGGCAGGAACGAAAGCGGCAGCTGCTCGGCGGGCTGCGTCAGGGACTCGACGCTGTGCGTCGCGTTGCGGCTGCGCAGCCACGCGGCGACGTCCTCGAGCTCGGCCGCCTTGGCGGCCTCGGCGCGCAGCACGTCGATCATCTCGGCGGGCGCCGACACCACGAGCTCGCGCAGCCGGTAGAGGCGCCGCTCGGCGAACAGCGCCGGGTTCTCGGCGTAGAAGGCGCGCACTTCGTCGCGCGTGCCGCCCCCGGCGGCGCTCGCGGCGCGCTCGAGGTAAGCCTGCGCGAGGAGCTGGCGGCGCGCGTTCTCGATCGAGTCGAGCACCCGCGGGTCGCGGTCGAGCTTTTCGGCGAGCGCCTTCTGCACCAGCAGCTCGCGGTCGATCACCTTCTCGAGCGCCTGGGCGGCGGCGGCGGCCGACCCGGCGCGCACCTCGTGGATCGAGATCTCGGTGCCGTTCACCTTGGCGGCGGGATGCGCCGCCGGGCGCTCGGCCACGGCTTTTTCGCATCCCGTTGCCGGCACGGCGAGCAGCGCGATCAAGAGAAACTTTTTCATCAAAGCGAATGCACCAGGCGGCGGTGCGCCACCCAGCCGGCGAGCGCGACGCCGGCGAGGAGCAGCAGCCACTTGTCGGGCTGCGGCGCCGGCGAGATCGTGAAGCGCGGCTCGGCCGGCTGCGCCTGCGCCACCGCGACGCTGAGGCGGTAGACGTCGACGAACGAATACAGCGCGGCATGCGCCGGGGGCGCGCTCGCCGCGCTGCCGTGGAAGGAATTCTCCTCGGCGGCGGCAGCAGCGCCGGCGATTGCAAGGCCGGTCAAAAGCGTTTTCATATGCAGGACTCCGGGAATGCTAGATGCGGGGTATTACGGTGCTGACCCGCCGTTTAGTCCGCTCGATGGGCCGTGCGGACTAATGTCGCCAAAACCGGTCAGTGAATTGCAAAAACGAAAACGGGGCGCAAGGCCCCGTTTCCGGAAAATGCTTCTGACCCCTTTTTCAGGGATTCAGGATGCGCAGCTCGAGCGACTTGCCGATCGCCTGGGTGCGGTTCAAGACGTTCAGCTTGCGCAGGATCTTCTGCACGTGGTTCTTCACCGTAAGCGGGCTAATCTTGAGAATGGCGCCGATCTCGAAGTTGCTCTTGCCGAGATAGATCCACTTCAGGATCTCGAGCTCGCGCACCGTGAGCACGCCCTGGCTGGAGGCCTTGTCGGCCGAGCTCGGCGTGCGCTGCAATTGCGTGCGCACCCAGGCAGCGTGCAGCGCGGGCGCGAGCAGCTGCGCCAGGTAGGTCTGGCGCGGCCCGACGCTGCCGCGGCGGCAGGCAAAGGTGAAGAGCGTGAGCGCGCGCCCGTCGGCGTCGTGCACGCCGTGGACCAGGAGCTGCGTGCCGCCGAGCCGTTCCATTTCGCGGGTGAATGCTCCGCTGCCCAGAGGAGAAGCCGAAGTATCGATAACCAAGGGCTGGTAGCGCCGCTCTTCCCAGGCCTTGAGCAGCGCGGGCGCGACGGAGGTGTCGCGCAGGAAGATGTCGGACAGCGTGGTCGGATCCGGCGTCGTCATGGAGAAGCCGTCGGCGCGGAACGCCGGCGGCTTGCCCAGGCAGAGCGTGCAGATCAGCAGCTCGTGTCGAATGAGGCTTTGCAGCAGCCCCTGCGTCCAGCTGAAGAAGTGCGCGCGGGCGTGCACTCTCAGCGAGGCGTCGAGGTTGAGCACGATCGACTCGATCTGCAGGAAGTCGGTGGCCGCCGAGCGCCCGTCGCCGTTGCCCTCGGCGGGGGCGATGGCCCCCGAGGGAAAGGAAGGTTGCGCCGGCGATGGGGTGGTGCTCTCTGCGGTAGTGGTCGGTGGCATGGCTCGCTCAATATAGTCGAGACTGATTACGCAATAGTTCGAACGACGCACCGGCCAAACGCTAGTCCGGTGAGCCTACGCGGGAGCGCCGCGCGCAACATCGGCGTTGAACCGTGCTGGCCTAACCTGCCCTGGCCTTGCACGCGACGCCCGAAACCCGGACACGACTGTTGCGCGGCCAGCCCGGCGCGGGACCGCTGGTGCAGGCGGCGCTCGACCCGCTGGTGGCGATCGCCACCCTGGCGGCCGCGGTTTCCGTCTTCGGCGCCGGCTTCGACGGCGCCTGCCTGATCCTCGCCCTGCTGGTCTTCGCGATGACCTTTCCCGGCGGGCTGGCGCGGGAAAAGGACAACGCCGGCGACCTGATGCTGGAGATCGTGACCGGCTGGGTCGCGATCCTCGGCCTGCTCGGCCTGCTCGGCTGGGCGACCCGCACGCTCGAGGCCTTCGACCAGCGCGTGATCCTCGCCTGGGCGCTCGCCACGCCCGCGGTGCTGTTCGCCGCGCACCGGCTGCTGCCGCTGGTGCTGCCGCGCGTGCTCGCCACGCAGGGCCTGCAGAAGGTCGCGGTGATCGCCGGCGCCAACGAGCTCGGCCGGCGCCTCGCCGAGCGGCTGCGCGACCCGATGCTCGGCATCCGCGTCGCCGGCTACTTCGACGACCGCGGCGCCGGGCGCCTGCAGGACCTGCCCGCGGCGCAGAACCTCGGCACGCTGTCGCGCCTCGCCGACTTCGCGCGCGCGCAGCGCGTCGACGTCATCTACGTCGCGCTGCCCATGGCGTCGCAGCCGCGCATCCTGCGGCTGCTCGAGGACCTGCGCGACACCACGGCGTCGATCTACTTCGTGCCCGACATCTTCGTCTCGGACCTGATCCAGGCGCGCGTCGACTCGATCGGCGGCCTGCCGGTGGTCGCGGTGTGCGAAACGCCGTTCTACGGCTTCAACGGCGCCGTGAAGCGCGTGAGCGACGTCGTTCTTTCGATCTTCATTCTCGCAGTCATTTCCCCGCTGATGCTTGCCATTGCGATCGGCGTGAAGCTCTCCTCGCCGGGGCCGGTCCTGTTCAAGCAGCGCCGCTACGGCCTCGACGGCCGCAAGATCGTGGTCTACAAGTTCCGCACCATGACCGTCGCCGAGGACGGCGACGTGGTGCGCCAGGCGACGCGCAACGACCGCCGCATCACGAGGCTCGGCGCCTTCCTGCGTCGAACCTCCCTGGACGAGCTGCCGCAGTTCATCAACGTGATCCAGGGCCGCATGAGCGTCGTCGGCCCGCGGCCGCATGCCGTGGCGCACAACGAGATCTACCGCAAGCTGATCCGCGGCTACATGATCCGGCACAAGGTGCGCCCGGGCATCACGGGACTCGCGCAGGTCATGGGATGGCGGGGAGAGACGCAGACCGTCGAGAAGATGAAGGGGCGCATCGAGCACGACCTCCAGTACCTGCGCAGCTGGTCGCTGCTGCTCGACCTGCAGATCATCCTCAAGACCGTGGTCGTGGTGCTCGCGAGGCAGAATGCGTACTGAGCCTCTGTGCCTCGGCGCAGCCGCCGCCGTCGCCGCACAGATTCTCTGGCTGACCCCGCTCGGCCCCGCGGTGGCCGCTGCTGCGGCCGCGCTCACCGCCGGAACGCTCTTCTTCCTGCAAGGAAAACCCGTATGTGCGGAATCGTCGCGGCAGTAGCGCAGCGCAACGTCGTCCCCATTCTGATCGAAGGCCTGCGGCGCCTCGAGTATCGCGGCTACGACTCGGCAGGCATAGCCGTAGTAAATGCAGACGTGATCCACTCTGCGCTCAGGAGACTTCGCAGCACCGGACGCGTCGCGCAGCTCGCCCGTCTCGCGCTCGACAGCGGTCTCGAAGGCACGATCGGCATCGGCCATACGCGCTGGGCGACGCACGGGGCGCCCTCGGAGCGCAACGCCCATCCGCACGTCAGCGGCGGGATCTCGGTGGTGCACAACGGCATCGTCGAGAACCACGACGAGATCCGCGGCCGGCTGCGCGCGCAGGGCTATGAATTCACCTCCGACACCGACACCGAGGTCATCGCCCATCTGGTTCACTCGAAGATTTCCCTTGGCGGCGGGCTGTTCGAGGCGGTGCACGCGTCCACGAAAGAGCTGCGGGGCGCGTACGCCATCGCGGTGATCGCGGCGGCGGACCCGTCGCACCTGGTGGTGGCGCGCATGGGCGCGCCGCTGCTGCTCGGCCTGGGCGAGGGCGAGAACTTCGCCGCCTCCGACACCTCCGCCCTGCTGCAGGTGACGCGCAACATCGTCTACCTCGAGGAAGGCGACTGCGCCGAGGTCACGCTGCGCGCCGTGCGCATCGTCGATGCGTCCGGCCACGTGGTCGAGCGCCCGCTGCACGTGAGCCAGCTCAGCGCCGATGCGATCGAGCTCGGCTCGTACCGGCACTACATGCAGAAGGAGATCTTCGAGCAGCCCGCGGCGGTGTACGCCACGCTGCAGGAAGGGTTTGACTCTTCTTCTGAAAAAATTCTCGGAGAAATCGATTCGGCCTTGATCGTCGCCTGCGGCACGAGCTACCACGCCGGCCTGGTCGCGCGCTACTGGCTGGAAAGCCTCGCCGGGCTGCCGTGCCAGGTCGAGATCGCGAGCGAATACCGCTACCGCGAGTCGGTGCCCAATCCGCGCGCGCTGGTCGTGGTGATCTCGCAGTCCGGGGAGACCGCCGACACCATCGCCGCGCTGCACCACGCGAAGAGCCTGGGACAGGAGCACACGCTTGCCATCTGCAACGTTCCCGAGTCGGCCCTGATCCGGAGCTCGAAGCTGAAATTCCTGACGCGCGCCGGTCCCGAGATCGGCGTCGCCTCGACCAAGGCCTTCACTGCCCAGCTCACTGCGCTCCTGGTCTTGACACTGACAATCGCCAGGACAAGAGGGCGCCTTTCCGCGTCCCGGGAATCTCAAATGCTCGAAGCCCTGCGGCAGCTGCCGGCGGCAGTGGCGGGCGGGCTGCGCCTCGAGCCCGGGATGGCGGCGTGGGCGGCGAAGTTCGCGCAGTGCGAGCACGCGCTCTTCCTCGGGCGCGGCGTGCACTACCCGATCGCCATGGAAGGCGCGCTCAAGCTGAAGGAGATCTCCTATATCCACGCCGAGGCCTATGCCGCCGGCGAGCTCAAGCACGGGCCGCTCGCGCTCGTCGATTCGAGGATGCCGGTCGTGGCGATCGCGCCGCGCGACGCGCTGCTCGACAAGCTCAAGTCCAACCTGCAGGAAGTGCGCGCACGCGGCGGGGAGCTCTACGTTCTCGCGACCGAGGACTTCCCGGAAAGCGAAGGCGTCCATGTGGTGCGGATGCACGGCGCCCCGGGGATTCTCTCGCCCATCGTGAGCACCGTGCCGCTGCAGCTGCTCGCCTATCACGCCGCCCTCCTCCGAGGAAACGACGTCGACAAGCCGAGAAACCTCGCTAAATCCGTTACCGTGGAGTGACGGAAGCAGGGGGTAACCTCCCCCGCACCCCCTATCAAGCCGCCAGGTTGGCGGCAGTCAGATCCGGCTTGAAGCGATAGCCGGTCCCGCGCACCGTCTCGATCAGCTTGTCGTGGCCGGTCGGCGCCAGCGCCTGGCGCAGCCTGCGGATGTGCACGTCCACCGTGCGCTCCTCCACGAACACGTGCTCGCCCCAGACCTCATCCAGCAATCTGGCCCTGGAAAAGACGCGGCCGGGATGGGTCATGAAAAAGTGCAGCAGGCGCAGCTCGGTGGTCCACAGGTCGATCGCCTTGTCGGCGGCGCTCACCTGGTGCGCCGCCGGATCGATCTTCAGGCCGGCGATCTCGACCACGTCGTCGGCGAGCTGCGGGGCGCGGCGGCGCATGACCGCTTTTATTCTTGCGAGCAGTTCCCTTGCCGAGAACGGCTTGGTGACGTAGTCGTCGACGCCGCTTTCGAGCGCGGTCACCTTGTCCTGCTCCTCCGCTCTCGCCGTGAGCAGCACGATGGAGATGTCCTTGGTGCGCTGGTCCGAGCGCAGCCGCCGCGCGAAGGTGAGGCCGGGAATGCCGGGCAGGACCCAATCGAGGAGCACCATGTCGGGCCGCGTGTCGCGCACCAGCGCCTCGGCTTGCGGCACGTCGCCCGCGCACATGACCTTGTAGCCGGCGCGCTGCAGGTTGGCGGCCAGCAGATCGCGGACCGCCGCTTCGTCGTCAACCACCAGAATCGAACCGCCCATGGCAACTCCCGTTGTTTAGAGGCGAGGCCATGCTATGTCGCGGCCGGGCGTCGGCATATCGCTGCGCCCTTATTTAACAGTCGTGTCACATTGGCCGGGTGTCGTTGCGCACCGACAGACCGGACGGACCGCGGCATGCTAGAAATGGGTCGTGGAAGACGTGGATTTTTCCGACGAGTTCTGCCGCTTCGTGCAGACGCAGCTGCCCAGCGTCGACGCCGCCGAGCTGCTGCTCGCCCTCTACCGCAGCCCTGACGCGAGCTGGCAGGAGGTGCTGACCGCCGTGCCGGGGCTGGACGAGCCCGCCGCGGCCAGGCAGCTCGAGGGGTTCCGCGCCGGCGGGCTGCTCGACGCCGAGCTGCGCTACCGGCCGGCGAGCGAGGAGCTCGCGCGCCACGTCGCCACGCTCGCGCAGGCCTACGAGCAGCGCCCGGTGACGCTGGTGCGGCTCGTCTACGCGCTGCGCGACCGGAAGATCCGCTCTTTCGCCGGCGCGTTCAAGCTGAGAAAGGACTAGGCGATGCAGGCAATCGGCTTCGTTCTCATCTCTCTCGCCGTGCTGACCTGCCTCGCATGCACGGCGCTGCTTTACCGCGGCTACCTGCGCACCGGGGCGCGGCTGCTCTTCTGGAGCGCGCTGTGCTTCATAGGACTGTCGTTCAGCAACGTGCTGCTGTTCTTCGACCTGGTGCTGTTCCCGACCGAGGTCGACCTGCGGCTCTACCGGCTGCTTACCGCGCTCGCCGGGCTCGCGTTCCTGCTCTACGGCTTCATCTTCGAATCGGAATAGCCATGATCGACTTCCTTGCCGGCGCCGTGACCGTGGGCCACATCGCGGCCGCGGCGTTCTTCCTCAGCTTCTGGCGCAAGACCGCGGACCGCCTGTTCCTGGCGTTCGCCGCGGCGTTCGCGCTGTTCGCGCTCAACCAGGCGCTCGGCTTCGCCCTCACGGTGGTCAGCGAGCCGACCAACCTGATCTACGTGCTGCGCATCCTCGGCTTCCTGATTATCATCGGCGCGGTGGTCGACAAGAATCTTCAGAAGCCCCTGGCGCGCAGCCAGCGCCGGCGATGACTTCCGAGCACACGTTTTACGCCCGCACCTTCGCGCTCCTCGCCGCGGCGCTGCTCGCCTGGCTGCTGTACCTCGTCCTGTGGCCGCTCGCGCAGCCGATCGCGTGGGCGCTGTTCATCGCCTTCCTGCTGCACCCGCTGCATCTCTGGCTGACGCGCAAGCTGCGCGGCCGCGCCGCCGTTTCCGCGGCGCTCCTCACGGTGCTCACCCTGGTGGTCGTCATCGGGCCGCTGGGCGCGCTCGGCACCGCGTTCGCCCGGCAGCTCACGGACCTCGCGCGCGCGGCGCAGGCGTTCGCCGTCGAGCACCGTCCCGCCGACCTCACCGACCTTTCGGGCGTGCCGCTGCTCGGGCCGGCGCTCGCCTGGGCGCAGGAGACCTCCGGCGTCTCGCTCGCGCAGATCCAGGCCTGGGCGGTCGAGGGCGCGCAGGCCATCCTCAAGGCGCTCGCCGGCCTCGGCCGGGCGGCCTTCCTCGGCGCGCTCGGCACCGTGATCGGCTTCACGCTGATGATGTTCATCCTGTTCTTCGCGATCCGCGACATCCAGCGCGGCTTCGAAGCCCTGCGTTCCCTGGTGCCCATGCCGGAAGCCGACAAGGCGAGGCTGTTCGAGCATCTCGCCTCGGTGACGCGAGCGCTCGTCTACGGCGCCGGGGTGACCGCGCTGGCGCAAGGCACGCTGGTCGGAATCGGCTTCGCCACGGTCGGCCTGCCCTCGCCGGTGGTGTTCGGCGTGCTTGCGGCGCTCGCCGCGCTCATTCCCCTCGCCGGCACGCCGGTGATCTGGGTGCCGGCGGTGATCGTGCTCGCGGCGCAGGGCCGCTGGACCGCGGCGCTCATCATGCTGGCGTGGGGCGGATTCGCCACCACGATCGACAATTTCCTGCGGCCGTGGCTGGTGTCCGGCCGCGCCGAGGTCGGCGCGCTGACCGTGTTCCTCGGCGTGCTGGGCGGGGTGGCGGCCTTCGGGCCGATCGGGATATTCCTCGGCCCACTGGTGCTGGCGCTCGCCCTCGCCCTGGTGCGCTTCGCGCTGGAAACACGCCATGGTTATTAAGCGCAACACGGTTGATGCGACAAAGCTCAATCCGGCCGCTGCGCTCCCCTACGAATTGCGCCTGAAGGACTTCGAGCTGGCGATGCAGGACGTCTACGACTTCTACTATGACGTGAATACCGGGCTCGTCGCCAAGGGGCTCGACAGGCTCGACGACTTCTTGCGACCCGCGATCATGAGCGGCCTGCTCTCCGACATGCTGACCGCGAGCCTCGCCAAACATTCACGCGCTCTCACCGAAAACTGCTATTTCAACGGTCATCCGGACCTGGTAGTCAAAGGCCGGTATCCGGATAACTGCGTCAAGGCGGGCAGTGAAGGTATCGAGATCAAGACCACACGCAAGAGCGGAGGCGCAGTCGACACGCATGGAGCGCGCGATCAATGGATGTGCGTTTTTGTCTATAAGGTGGACAACGATTCCGAGCCGGTCGAAGCGCGCGCGCCGCTTACCTTCACGGAGGTCTATCTTGCACAGGTGGTGATCGACGATTTCAGGAAGAATCCGCGCGGCGAGCTCGGAACCCGGACCGCCACGCTGCACAAGGACGGGGTCGTGAAGTTGCGCCAGAACTGGATCTACCGCCTTTAGGCGCCGTTCTCTTCCCTAACCACGAATGCGGCAAGCCTGGGCATTGCCGCGCGAGCCACATCGAAATATCGCGGATCCTTCTCGATCCCGATGCTGGCGTAACCGATCGCCTCGGCCGCCGCAAGCGTCGAGCCTGCGCCGGCGAAAGGATCGAGGACCACGCCTCTGCCGAGTGGCAGCACTCCGCGAACGAGCTTTCGCAGGAAAGCCTGGGGCTTGAGGCTGGGATGCGGCGCGATGGCGCGCTCGGCCGCGCGTGTCGGGGCCGAGGCAATGACATCGCCGAAAGGCTTGTCCGAACCAGGCCGCCTGAAACCGCCCGTCATCCACTTCCGCAGGTTGTCCTGTACGCGCCCTTCGATGGGCTTGCGGAACAGCAGCCACGGCTCCCACATTGAACGCGGCATGACGCTGACTTCGTCGAATTCCTCGTGCGCGGCTTTCGGCCGGTCGCCGCCCCGCATCGTCATCACCAGGCGGATCAGCTCGCCGCGCCGTTCCAGTCCGGCGCGCGCCAATGAACCCGACACGATATGCGACAGGAGCGGATTGCTGGCCACCACGACGTTAGCGCCGGGAACAAGCACCGGGGCCAGCGCGCGCGCCCACAGGTAGAAGAAGTCTTCGAGCTCTTTCAGATCAGCCTTGGTCAGCACCGTGAAACGCGGAAGAGGAGAACGCTGCGCGCCGTCGAACGCGGGAGGAATCCTCCAGACTCCCCCTTTGCCGTTCCGCAGCTTTTCCTGCTGCTCTTCGGAGTACTCGTGCAAACCATAGGGCGGATCGGTGACGACCGCGTGCACGGAGCTCGGATCCTTCGCCCGCAGCCAATCCATGCAATCCGCCTGGAGAAGCAAGGACTTCCCGTACTGAAAGGGCGCGCGTACCGGCTTCGGCGCCGGCTTCGGCGACGACGGCTGAAGAAAGTGCTCGTCGAGCAGATACTGTCCGCGGTCGCTTCTCACGAACAGACCCGGAGTATTCAGTTGCAAGTAGGACCGAATCGAAGATGCCGGCACTTCGCCGATGCGGCTGGCGACGGCTGTCTGAACTTCGCCGGCTGTCGCGCCGCCCTGATGCGCCATCAAAACTTCGATGATTGCGTCACGAACCTCGCCGGGTCGTCTCTTAGTGGACATATATACAGCATAGACGTCCAGACGTCTAAATGCAAGCCGATGCACTCGTTGCGTGACCGCGAGGGCTGCCCGTGCCTCCTCTGTGCGCGATGGTCAATTCGCCGGAAGGATGGGCAGGCGCACGGCGAACTCGCTGCCCTGCCCGGGGCCGTCGCTCTTCGCCTCGATGCGGCCGCCGTGCAGCTCGGCCAGCCGCCGCGCGAGGGCGAGCCCGATGCCGAGACCGCCCTGGGCGCGCGCGCGGTCGGCCTGGGTAAACATGTCGAACAGGCGCGGCAGCATCTCGGCCGCGATCCCGATGCCGTTGTCGCGCACCGAGATCACCGCCTCGCCGCCCTCGCATCGCACGGCGAGCGCGATGCGGCCCCCGGGATCGGTGTACTTGGCCGCGTTGTTCAGCAGGTTGGCGATGACCTGGGCGAGGCGCACGAGGTCGGCGTGCAGCACGACCGGCTCGGGCGGCAGGCGCACGTCGAGCCGGTGGCGCGCCGCGTCGATCGCCGGGCGGCTCGTCTCCACCGCGCTCAGCACCGCTCGCGCGAGCTCGACCGGCTCGCGGCGCAGCTCGATCTTGCCGCTCGAGATGCGCGATACCTCGAGCAAATCGTCGACCAGCCGGATGAGGTGGCCGAGCTGGCGCTCCATCATGGCGCGCGCCTGCTCGGCGGGCTCGCTGCCGGGCGCCGAAACGCGCAGCAGGTGCAGGCCGTTGCGGATCGGCGCCAGCGGGTTGCGCAGCTCGTGGGCGAGCATCGCCAGGAACTCGTCCTTGCGCCGGTCCGCGTCGCGCAGCGCCTGGCTCGCGGCCTGCGCCGCGCTGATGTCGCGGAAGTACACCGCGACGCCGCCGCTGCGCACCGGCGAGGCGCTGATCTCAAACCAGCGGCCGTAGTGCGCGTAGTCGTACTCCATGCGCTCGGGCTTGCGGGTGCACATCACGCGCTGGTACATCTGGTCGACGGGGTTACAGACCGCGTGCGGGAACGCCTGGTGCCAGGTCTTGCCGAGGACGTCCGCGCGCCGGCGGCCGAGCAGGCGCTCGCCGGTGGCGTTGATGTAGGTCATCACCCAGTTCTCGTCGTAGGCGACGAAGCCCTCGAGCAGCCCTTCCAGGTAGTCGACGGCCTGAGACTGAAGTTCGTGCTTCAACCGCTGATGCGGTGCGCTTCGAGCGTCGGCTCGCCCGCGGTGTTGCGGCCGCGCTCGATCGCCACCTGGATCTCGCGCGGGTCGGCGGGCTTGACGAAGTGGTAGTCGAAGCCGGCCTCGGCGGCGCGCGCGCGGTCTTCCTTCTGGCCGTAGCCGGTGAGCGCGATCAGGAGCACGTGGCTGGTATCGCCGCGGCTGCGCAGCTGGCGCGCGACCGCGTAGCCGTCGAGGCCGGGCAGCCCGATGTCGAGCACCACCACGTGCGGGTCGAACACCT
>Ga0180104_1000082_pt1 | contig 22687 bp, 18 predicted proteins | sample EasRiv730_16_1Da_FD_121791 | JGI IMG/M metagenome (GOLD analysis project Ga0180104, IMG submission 121791) | Soil microbial communities from meander-bound floodplain in the East River, Colorado, USA - East River metaG ERMLT730_16_1Da | ecosystem: Environmental > Terrestrial > Soil > Floodplain ... | reverse complement strand
GGATCGCAGCGTCGAAGATCTCGGAAGCGGAGGCGCTGAATCGGTCCACCAGCACGAGCAGCGGCCCGTGATAGACGACCTGGGGCTCGGGATCGTCGAGCACCTCGACCGCACCGCCGGTCTCGCGCAGTTGCACCACCGGGCCGCCATTGATGAAAAGACCGGTGAGACCGGTTGCCTCCGGCAGCGAGCCCCCGCCATTGCCGCGCAGATCCACGATCAGGCCATCGATGCCACCGGCCTTGAGCTCATTGATGAGCTGGCGCACGTCGCGCGTGGTGCTTCGATAGTTGCGATCGCCGGCGGCGCGCGCGTTGTAGTCCTGGTAAAAGCTCGGCACGGTGATCACGCCGACCGACAGCTCGCGCCCGGCGCGTTGCACCTTGCGAACTTCCTTGCGTGCAGCCTGCGCCTCGAGCGTGACCTTGTTGCGCGTGAATTCGATCGTCCGCTCGGTGGTGCCCGGTGCCGCCCCGGCAGGCAGAATCTGCAGGCGCACGATTGAGCCGACGGGCCCGCGGATCAGCTGCACCACGTCGTCGAGACGCCAGCCGATAACGTCCGCCAACGCGCCTTCGCGTCCCTGGCCCACGGCGATGATACGGTCGTTGGCGGACAGCTGATCACTCGCCGCGGCGGGCCCCCCGGGAAGAATGCTGAGCACCGTGACGTAATCATCGACGAGCTGCAGCGAGGCGCCGATGCCCTCGTAGGAAAGGCTCATCGCAATCCGGTATTCCTCCGAATTGCGCGGTGAAAAATAGCTCGAATGCGGGTCGTAGGCGCGGGCGTACGCATTCATGAAGTTCTCGAACACATCGTCGACGGAGACCTGGTCGATGCGCTTCAGCACGCGCTCGTAGCGCTTGCGCAGAATGTCGGCCGCTTCCGGCCAGGTCTTGCCCGCCAGCAACAGGCTCAAGCCATCGTTCTTGACCCGTTTGCGCCACAGATCGTTCATCTCGGCGGCGCTGGCGGGCCACGGTGCCTTCTCCCGATCGAAGTCGAATGCTTCATCGAGCGTGTAATCCGGTTCCTGGTCGAGCAGGGTGACCGCGTAACTCATGCGTTCTCGATTGCGATCGCGAAAGCGCGCGAAGATCGCGAACGCCGGTTCCACCGCACCGACCTTGACGCTTTCGTCGAGACGCAGCCGCAGACGCTCGAACTCGGCGATGTCGCTCGCCAGGAAGTAACTGCGCCCGCCATCGAGCGACTCGAGGTAAAGGTCGAAAACTTCAGATGACAGGCGATCGTCGAGCGGCACTTGCGAGTAGTGGGCCCGATCGAGGTTCTCGTACACGCGTCTCGCGATGTTGCGGTGGCGCTCCGTTGGAACGAGCTCGGGAGCAGCACCCGCGACGGCTGCTGCCGCGGCGGGCGCCGGCGGCTGCGCCGAGCCGCCCATGCCCAGAGCAAGGACCAAAGTGAACAGGAGCGCGAAGAGGCGACGACGGGTTGATTGCTGCATGCTGGCGACTTGGACTGCGTCTTGGATGCGAAAATTCCCTGCTAGACTCTCAAGCCTAGGCTAGAAGCCTGCGATCCCCTAATCAAGTGCAATCCCCTCGAGTTGTGCTCCTTTCGACATGCGGCCGCTGACCGTGCTGATCGGCATCATCATGGGTTCGAGCGTATCGATCGCGCTCGGTCTCGGCATGGTGTTGATCGTTTTCCTCATTCTGGGCGGCGAACGGCCGCAGCTGCGGGAGGAATTCAGGCCGCTGCTGACTGCCGTGACTCTGTTTACCGTATTGTCAGGTTTGGCGCTGGCTGCATTCCTGGGGAATCTTCGCCAGCGATCCTGGCGACGCATGGCGCTCGCGGGACTCTGGGGTGGACTGCTCTTGGTGGGCTGGTTCTATTGGCCGCGGTCCAGCTGAGTCGGAGTCCGATCGAGTCGAGTGAGGAGAAACATGAAGAGATCTGCTGCGACGGTGTTTGCTACGTCGCTGTTCGCGTTGGCCTGTGTGACTCAGCGCGGCGAAGAGCCGGCCGCCGTTCGGGTGGATGAGAGCACCTTCCGGAGGCATCTTGCGGCGCTGTCAACCGACGAATTCGAGGGCCGCAAGCCGGCCACTCGCGCCGAAGAAAAAACCGTCGGCTACATCCGCCAGCAGTTCGAGGCGGCCGGACTCAATCCGGGAAAGGGTGCGACCTACTACCAATCCGTCCCGCTGGTCGAGATCACGGCCGATCCGAACATCGCGCTGACAGTGACCAGGGGCGATGACAAGCTGCAGTTCGCATATCCAGGCGATACGGTCGTTTGGACCAAGCGGGTCGTGCCGAGCGCGTCGATCGAGCAGAGCGAACTGGTGTTCGTCGGCTACGGCATCGTCGCCCCCGAGTACGATTGGAACGACTACGCGGCCACCGACATCAAGGGCAAGACCGCAGTGATCCTCATCAACGACCCCGGTTTCGTCACGCAGGATCCCGAGCTCTTCGCCGGGCGCGCGATGACTTACCACGGCCGCTGGACTTACAAGTACGAGGAAGCGGCGCGCCAGGGCGCGGCGGGTGCTCTGATCATCCATGACACGGAGCCGGCGGCCTACGGCTGGGATGTGGTGATGTCGAGCTGGTCGGGGGCGCAGCTCGACCAGGTAAGCGCCGACGGTAACGCCGGAAGAGTAGCGATCGAGGGCTGGATCAGCGGCGAGACCGCAGAGGCTGTGTTCAAGCTTGCGGGGCGCGACCTGGCGGCGCTGAAAGCGGCGGCCGTGAAGCGCGATTTCAAGGCGGTACCGTTGAATGTCCGCGCCAGCGTCGCGGTGAATAATGCGATCCGGCGATCCAACTCGTCCAACGTGGTCGGCATATTGCCGGGCGACAAGCGACCCGACGAATACGTGCTGTACATGGCGCACTGGGACCATCTCGGTCGTTCATCGGCCACTTCCGCCGACACGATTTTCAATGGCGCGATAGACAATGCGACCGGAGTGTCGGGGCTGATCACCCTGGCGGAGACCTTCAGCCACGCCCAGCGGAAACCCGAGCGGTCGATCATTTTTCTCGCGGTCACCGCCGAAGAGTCCGGCCTGCTGGGCTCGGCGTACTACGCGGACCATCCGATCTATCCACTGGAACGCACGGCGGCGGTGATCAACATGGACGCACTCTATGCCGGCGGACCGACGCGTGACGTGGCGGTCATCGGGTTCGGAAGCTCCGAGCTGGAGAAGTACCTCAGCGATGCCGCCGAGGCGCAGGACCGCGTGCTCAAACCCGAGCCGACGCCGGAGAAGGGGTATTTCTACCGGTCGGATCAGTTCAACTTCGCGAAGAAGGGTGTACCGGCGCTCTACAGCAAGCTCGGCATCGATGATCGGGAGCATGGCGCCGAATGGGGCAAACAGCAGCAGGACGATTTCATCGCCCAGCGCTATCACAAGCCTGGTGATCAGTACGACGCCAGCATGGACTTCCGTGGCTCAATGCAGGATCTGGAGCTCTTTTTCGCCGTGGGCCATCGATTGAGCCGCGAAAAGGGCTGGCCCAACTGGCTCGGCGACAACGAGTTCCGAGCCACGCGCGATGCGAGCGATGACGCGCGTTAGAGGTTCAGGTCGATTCGGGGGTGCGCAGAAACTTGCGATACACGAGGCGAGTGCCGCGCAGGACGGCGATGAGCGCGTAGGGACCGAGGACTACGCTCCACGCCGGCCACCAGCCGCGGAACAGACCCTTGAAGAGGTCGGCAAACAGCGTCACCCAGCCGCCGGATGAGTAGGGACCGAGCGTCAGCATGCCGACGACATACATGCACGTCGGCATCACGATGAGGCCCGTCGCGAGCGCAGCCCCGAGAATATAGAGCTCGCGGCGCAGCCGCGGATGCTTCTGCAGAAACGATTCGCGCCTCGCGGCCGGAATCGAGGCGGTATCGGCGGGCTGCGGCTGATTCACCAGCAATCTCGTTTATGTGAGTCCATGGAGCGCATTGTCGCGGGCCGCTCCGGCAACGAGCAAGAGTCTCCTATAATCTCGATATGCGAACCGCGGTCATCGGCGTCGGCTACCTCGGGCGATTCCACGCGCAGAAGTACGCGGCGCTCGAGCGCTGCCAACTGGCTGCCGTGGTCGACATCTCGGCGGAGAATCGCGAGCGCCTTGCCGCTGAGCTTGGCGTGCGCGCAGTTGCCGACTATCGTGACCTGCTGGGGCGCGTCGATGCGGTGAGCATTGCCACGCCGACTCCGCAGCATTTCGAGATCGCCAGCGCTTTTCTCGAGTCGGGTGCACACGTCCTGGTCGAGAAACCAATCACGACCACGGTGGAAGATGCGCGCCGCTTGATCGAGATCGCCGCACGCGCCCGGCGCGTGCTGCAGGTGGGCCATCTGGAGCGCTTCAATGCCGGCATCCTGGCGCTTGATGGCGTTCTTACCGTGCCGCGGTTCATCGAGTCACATCGGCTGGCGCCCTTCAAGCAGCGCGGTACCGACGTCAACGTGGTGCTCGATCTGATGATCCACGACATCGACATCATCCAGGACATCGTGCACGCGCCGATTGCCAGCCTCGACGCCGTCGGTGCCTCGGTCTTCTCCGGCGAGCTGGATATCGCCAACGCGCGCATCCGCTTTGCGAACGGCTGCGTCGCCAATACGACGGCGAGTCGCGTGAGTCTCAAGACTGAAAGGAAGCTGCGCATCTTCCAGGACGACGCGTACATGTCGGTTGATCTGCAGCAGAAGATCGTGACGATCGTGCGCAAGACCGGGGGCGAGGTGAAGCCGGATGCGTTACCGGTCCAGATCGAGGAGCGCAGCTTCGAGCAGGGCGATGCGCTGAAGGCGGAAATCGAGTCGTTTCTCGATTGCATCACGACGGGCAAGCCGCCGATCGTGTCCGGCGAAGACGGTCTACGGGCGCTCGAAACGGCGATCCGGATTACGGAGCAGGTGACCGGCCGCCCACCCTCGGGTTAAACGAACGTGAAATGCGTCGTCTAGACAGCTGATTGGACGCGACACAACTGGCCGAGGTACGAGGGCCTGGCGGTAATCCTTTGCCTCGCCACCAGCGGCGTACTTGCGCTCGCCGGCATCGCTGGAGTCGATGGATACTGGCTCGTCGCGCTGATCGCGGTCACTTGGCTGGGAATCGCAACGCTGTGGGCGACAGTTCGGCGTGTCCCCAAGTCCAGACGTGGAAAAGTCGGACTTGTAGTTGCGATCACGGCAGAACCAGGCACGAAATCAGCAGTCCGCAGTGACTTTGTGCATGCCCTTCGCAAACATCTTGAGGCAAGCCCGCCTGCGACATCGTTTCAGCTAATTGAGGTTCCAGAGTACGCCGCCGCAGAGCTCTTCACTCGCGATGACGCTGATCGACTCCGACGGAAATTCCGTGCGCACTCTGTAATTCTTGGCCGCGTGAGACGGCGACTATTAAAGGGCGAAGAGCACCATAACCTCGACATTATCGGCCTAGTCGCCCACGCACCCCTTTCGTCAGATCGCGCGGAAAGACTTTCCCGGGAATCCTCCGAGTTGCTTCGCAGCCGCTATCAGATGAAGGTTGCGGATTCATTAGCGGGGAGGCGAGTTCCCCACCAAGTGGCCAGCACGGCCAACTGGATTTGCGTCCACCTCATACCCGCCGACCTCCTCACGTACACGATTCGAGATTGCGAGGAATTTCTCCTCAAAGGAAGCGCGGGCGGCTGCGGGTTCGGTGCTGTATCGCCCATTTCGAGGTGTCAAAGCGACGTAACTCGACAGCACCAATTCACTGCGGGCGCGTTTGTAAGAGCGAGGGAAAGGATGGACCTGGGCGAGCACGCTCAGCGCTTGCCGGTTCGTTATGGCAAACGTCAGGCCCGGTCGGTGGTGCGCGCGAGACGGTCGCTTGCTGAAGCATTCGAAGGGTGGCGCCCTCGGCCGCTAAGCCGAGGGCGCCATGGTGGAGGCGGCGGGACAGCCGTTCCGTTTCTTTCGAAACGGGCTGGACTATGCCTTCATCCGGCCCTGCCGGATGCGGGGCGTGTTATCCAAGAACTCTCACCCGATCCCTTACCCGCAAGCGGTCGAGGGTATGAGCAGCTCCCGGATCCTAGTATCCGCTCAGCCTTACTGGCGTCAGCGAACCTATGAGTCTCTACAGGGCAGGCATGAGATTGGCTCTCTTCCTACCCCTCGGCGTTACCACTTGCCACTGTTTCCAGCGCCGGCAGGCTTCGCCGATGTGAGCCCCGTGTTCACTCCGCCCTTGCGGGCGGAGGCGACCCAAGTTGATCGAACCCGCGTCCGAAAGCCCTACGCTACAGGACCTACATGCTTAGCCGCTTCGATTATTCTCGCCGCACGCTACCCGAAGGGCAGGGAAGACGTGCGACCAGCTCAAGTTTCGTTTAGCGAGCCGGCCTTGAGTACACCGGATCCGCGAGCTTGTGAGCGCGTCCCCTGATTTGGATGCACAAGCACATACCAGTCAGAGGTTAGGCGGGGTTAAGCCGCCAGAGCGTAGTTGTCTTCGTTGGCAACTAAAGTTTGCAGACGGTTTAACGAGGAACCCTGCACCTCGGCATGCACCTGGAGTTTCGCGACCCCCGTCGAAGCCGATCGCCCCCAATTGCCCGACTCATTGTAGTGACAAGTTCGCGGGTTACAAGCGCGCTCAGCGACGTTTAAGAACTCGCTGCTTTTCGCGTTCCCAGTCGCGCGCCTTGTCGGTGGCACGCTTATCGTGCTGCTTCTTGCCTTTTGCGAGCCCAATCTCGACCTTGGCGCGGCCGGCCTTCCAGTGAAGGTTGAGCGGCACGATCGTGTACCCGCGCCGTTCCACCGCGCCGATCAGCTGATCGATCTGATGCCGATGCAGCAGCAGCTTGCGCGTCCGTGTCGGGTCTGGCTGCACGTGCGTCGAGGCCGATGTCAGCGGCGAGAAATGAGCGCCGAACAGCCACGCTTCGCCATTGCGCAGGTAGACATACGCTTCCTTCAGTTGCGCGCGCCCGGCCCGCAGGCTCTTGACTTCCCACCCCTCGAGCGCAAGCCCGGCCTCGTAGCGATCCTCGATGAAATAGTCGTGGCGCGCCTTGCGATTCTCGGCGATGGTCGGGTTGGGCTGGTCCTTGTCGGCGGGCATGGCGAGGCGGTGCATCGGAAAGCGAAGGCCACTATTGTAGCGGCCGGGCATTCTGAGTTGCGGGTCAAGCCATGAGCGATGCCGACGCGGTCGGGAGGCGGGCGTGAGGCGAATCTCGCGCGATGCGCTCGTCCCCTACCTGCCGGCGCAGATGTTCGCGCTCGTGGACGACGTCCCGAGCTACCCGAAGTTTCTGCCGTGGTGCCGGACAGCCGAGGTGCTCGAGCGCTCCGAGCGCGAGGTCATCGCTCGGTTGCAGGTCCATAAGGGTCCATTGCATGCGCGTTTCATCACCCGAAACCGCCTCGAGCCGCCGGGCGTCATTGCGCTCGATCTCGTCGAAGGACCCTTTCGCACGCTCGAGGGCGAGTGGCGCTTCACGGTCATCGGCGACAAGGGCTCGCGCGTCAGCCTCACGCTCGCATTCGCGTTTGCCAGCTCTCTGAACGCCTGGCTGCTCGAGCCGGTCTTCGAACACACCTGCAACTCGCTGGTGGACGCGTTCGTCTCACGCGCGCGGGCGCTGTACGGCCGAGCGGGCAATGCCCAGGTGTGAAGTCGCCTATGCACGTTCCGATCGGCAATTCGTCATCGAGGTCGAATTGCCGGATGGCGCGACGGCTCGTGATGCATTGTTGGCGTCGCGCCTGCTCGAGACCTGCACGGAAATCGATCTGGCATCGGTGCTGCTGGGCGTGTACGGCAAGGCGGTACCTGCGGACTACGCAGTGCGTGACGGCGATCGTTTGGAGGTCTACCGGCCGCTGAAGGCGGATCCGCGCGTTGCCCGGCGGGCCCGCGTCAAGTCGCAGGCTGCGCGCCGCTGACGGCGAGCAGCAGGCGATCGATTACTTCGCCGGATCGACCGTGGCGACCTGGCTGGGCGTCGCGCCGGGACGCTCGATGCGCGCGACCTTGTCGTCCTCGAAGATCACCGTGACACGGCGCTGTTCGGGGTCGCGCAGGCGGCCACGCTTGAAATAGAAGACGTAATCCCAGCGATCGCGGTCGAAAGCGTCGGGCAACATCGGTGTCCCGAGCAGGTAGCGGACCTGGCTGCGCGTCATGCCGATGCTCAGTTGCTCGAGCGCCGCGGGCTCCAGATAGTTGCCTTGCTGAATATTGATGCGATAGACGCAGCCGCCGGCGCCGAGAACGAGCAGAACGCCCAGCGCCGCAGCAATCGGCCGCAACAAGGCTGCGGGACCGCTACGGGAAACACGATGGGGCATGCGCGTTGCTGGAGCCCAAGGGGGCGCTGGAGGATAATGGGCGCGCATCATAGCGAATTCACGCGGTTACGACAGCCGTCTGGTGGAGGCGTTCAGTTGGAAGGCAAGGACCTGCGCAAGGCGGGCCTCAAGGTTACGCTCCCGCGGCTCAAGATCCTGGAGATCCTCGAGCACGGATCGCCGCGCCATCTCAGCGCGGAGGACATCTACAAGATCCTGATCGAATCGAACGAAGACATCGGGCTCGCAACCGTGTACCGGGTGCTTACGCAGTTCGAAGCGGCGGGACTGGTCACGCGCCATCATTTCGAGAATGGAATGGCGGTGTTCGAGCTCAACCAGGGCGCGCATCACGATCATATCGTCTGTCTCGACTGCGGCCGCGTCGAAGAGTTTCTCGATAGCGGCATCGAAGAACGTCAGACGGCCGTAGCCAAGCGCATGGGTTTCGACATCCACGATCACTCGCTCATCCTGTACGGCCGCTGTCGCAAACCCGGGTGTCCGAGCCGCAAAGCTCGCTGACGCGCCGCTGGCATCTTTCACCCTGACTTTTCCACGGCTTCCCACACGTGCGCCTGTCATCTCTAGCCAGGCGTCAGCGTTCGCGGGGTTAGTCGCAGGATCATCGACGATTAACAAGAAGGACGGGAAGCCGTGGAAAAGTCAGGGTGAAAGATGCCAGCGGGCTTGTGCCGCGAGGCCTTCTCGTCTCGACTGATCCACATGTACCCGTCCTTCTTGAATGCGTCCACGCTTCGATTGCGTCTCCCGCGTATTTCAGCGCTGGATACCACGATGCGAGTCGTTGCGTGTGGGTAGATGTGGATCAGTCGAGACGAGAAGGCCTCGATGTCAGATCTGACGGATCAGCTCACCGGCCGTGCACGCGTGCCGCCGGTGCTGCGCTTGAGCATATCGCGCGCATGATCGCGCGCCTTCTGCGTGACCTCGACACCTCCCAGCATGCGCGCCAGCTCCTCGACACGTTCCGCGCCGCGCAACTCATTCAGCGCCGTGCGTGTACTGCGTCCGTCCGTGAGCTTGGTGACACGGACCTGTTGGTCGGCCTGGCTCGCGACCTGCGGAAGGTGGGTGACGCACAGCACCTGTGCGCGCTCACCGAGGGCGCCGAGCTGCCGGCCGACGATTTCGGCGACGGCGCCACCCACGCCGGCATCGACCTCATCGAACACGACGCAAGGCGTAATGGCCTTTCCGAGCGCAGCGACCTGGATCGCGAGACTGATGCGCGAGAGCTCACCGCCGGATGCGACTCGAACGAGGGGTTTGAGTGGTTGTCCGGGATTGGCACTCACGAGGAACTCTGCGGCGTCGACACCGGCAGGTCCCGGTTCTCCAGCCGCGTCGCTGGTGATGGTCGCCTGAAATCGCCCGCCGGTCATGCCGAGGGTCTGCATCAGCCGCGATACATCGCGCGTCAGCGCGCCCGCGGCACTTGTTCTCGCCGCAGACAGTTTGCCTGCGGACAGCGCGTAGTCCGAGCGTGCGGTGAAGAGTCTCTGCCGGATCGATTCAAGCGTCGATTCATGTGACTCGAGTCGGGCAAGCTCGGTGGTCAATCGCTCGAGATGAGCCGGCAATTCCTCGCCGGGCAGCCGATGCTTGCGTGCCAGCTCTTCGATCGTGGCCACGCGGCGCTCGACCCAGTCCTGGCGCTCCGGGTCGACTTCCATCGCATCGAGATACCGGCGCAATGAATCCGCGGATTCACGCAGACCGATGCGCGCCTCGTCCAGCAGTTTCTCCGTGTCCGCGAGTCGCGGATCGAGCGCAGTGATGCCGCGTAGCGCCGTGAGTGCGCGCCCGACCGCCTGGTGTGCGCTGAAAGAATCGTTCTCGTAGACCAGATCGAGTGCCTGGCGCGCACCGTCGACGAGCCGGCCACTATTGGCGTGGCGCCGTTGCTCGGCGAACAGCTCTGGCAGCTCGGCGGGCTTGAGCGCCAGCGCTTCCAGCTCCCGCACCTGGTAGCGCAACAGTTCGAGTCGTGCGTCCCGATCGCGTCCTGCCGCTTCGAGCTCGGCGTGTTCATCGCGCAAAGCGCGCCAGCGCTCGTGAGCGTCGCGGGTCTGCTGTACGAGCGACTCATGCTTTCCGTGTGAGTCGACCAGCGTCAGTTGCGCCGCCGGGCGCGTCAGTGACAGGAATTCCTGCTGGCCGTGGATGTCGACGAGTTGCTCGCCGAGCTCCCGCAGCGTCTGCAGCGGTACCGGCTGGCCATTGATGAACGCGCGCGACCGCGCGTCGCGCGAGATCACGCGGCGCAGGATGCACTCACCCTCGCAGTCGATCGCCTGGGACTCCAGCCAGCGGCGGATGGGCGCGGATCCGGCGAGATCAAAGGTCGCAGCGACTTCCGCGCGTTCGGCGCCGTGGCGAACGACATCGCTGCTTGCACGGCCACCGGCCGCAAGCGCCAGTGCATCGACGACGATTGATTTGCCTGCGCCGGTCTCGCCGGTGAGCGCGGTCAGCCCGGCTCCGAGCTCGAGTTCGAGCTCGTCGATGATGGCGAAATCGCGGATTCGCAGGTACGTGAGCAAGCGTCAGCGCTCACGGGGGCGTGGACCAGCACCGAGCGGGCCGTCGAATGCGCCTCGTCCCCAGTGCAGTTTCGAGCGCAGCAAGCGGTAATAGTCGTATCCGGGCGGATGTAGCAGCGTGATGCGGTGCTTCGAGGGACCAACCGACAGCCGATCGGTCGCTTGAAGCTCGCCCAGCACGGCACCGTCGCACATGACCTGCGCTCGCGTGTCCGGTCTCTCAACCAACCGAATCTCGATGCCGGAACCGCTGGGCACGACGATGGGACGGTCGCTCAACGTGTGTGGCGATATGGGCACCATGACCAGGACGTCGAGATCGGGCTGGACGATCGGCCCGCCGCAGGAGAGCGCGTAAGCCGTCGAGCCGGTCGCGGTCGCCACGATCAGCCCATCGCTGCCGTGCGTGTTGAGGTACCGGCCGTCGATCCAGGTTTCGAAATCGAGCATGCGCCCGGTTTCCCACTTCTGAATCACCACATCATTGAGCGCAGTCAGCACTGCTTCGGCGCCATGCTGTGGTTGCAGCCTGGCCTCTAGCAGAGTACGGCGGTCCTCGGAATAACGACCATCGAAGATATCGTCGAGCCGCTCGAGCATGTCTTCCGGAGAGACGTCGGTGAGGAATCCGAGGCGGCCGCGGTTGATCCCGAGCAGCGGCACGTCGCTCGTGGCGACCAGCCGGGCGGCGTACAGCATCGTGCCATCGCCGCCGATGGCGATGACGAGGTTGGCGAGCTGGCCAATCCCTCGATTCTCGACGGCGGTGACGCGCGTGGCACCGAAATCGAGCTTTACCTCGCGATCGACGAGTACCGTGACCCCGCGTGCGGCAAGATGGCGTGCGAGAGTCAGCATCGAGTCGGCGACACGCGGATCGCTGTGCCGGCCGATGAGTGCGCAGGCTCTGAAGGGATTGCTCATGGTGAAGGCGTTCTCAATTCTTTTAGCATGCGTTCCGCCAGCCGGCCAACCACGGTGGCGGACTGCGTCCGCCGTCTTGACTTCGCGGCCGGCCCATTGTTAGTTATCGACCTTGAAGTACACGCTGAATACCCTGAGATTACAGGGTCTTGACCCAGAATGGCGATGGATACCGCGGATGAGATTCTGACCGAGCGCGCGCAGCGCCTGCTCAAGGTGCTGATCGACAGCTATATCCGCGACGGTCAGCCGGTGGGCTCACGCACGTTGTCGCGGGAGTCGGGCCTCAATCTCAGCTCGGCGACGATCCGTAACGTCATGGCCGACCTCGAGCAGCTCGGCTTCGTGACATCGCCGCATACCTCGGCGGGCCGCATTCCGACCGACAAGGGCTACCGGCTGTTCGTCGACTCGTTGCTCAAGCTCAAGCCGCTCGACGAGCCCGAGATCCTGCAGCTGCAGCGGCGGCTTGAAGGTCACCAGGCCGAACCCAAGGCCCTGGTGGCGACCGCATCACAGGTGCTGTCGGCGATCACCCAGCTCGCCGGCGTGGTCACGATTCCCCGGCAGCCACATGTCGCAGTCACGCAGATCGAGTTCGTGGGCCTCTCGGACAATCGGGTCTTGACCATCCTCGTGGTGAACGGGCGCGAGGTGCAGAACCGGATTCTGCAGCTCGACCGCTCCTACTCACAGGACGAGCTGCGGCGCGCGGCCAACTATCTCAACGAGCAGTTCCGCGGGCATACGCTCACCGAAGCGCGAGATGAGTTGCTGGCCCAGTTGCATGAGACGCGGCGCCACATGAATCAGCTCATGCTGGACGCCATCCAGATCGCGCAGCAGGTGGTCGATTCCGGCCAGCGCGAATCGCCCGGCTTCGTGATCGCCGGTGAAACCAACCTGATGGGGTTTGCGGAGCTTTCCAACGTCGAAAAGCTGCGCCGGTTATTCGAGGCGTTCAACGAGAAGCGCGACATCCTGCACCTGCTCGACCAGAGCCTGCGCGCCGAAGGCGTGCAGATCTTTATTGGCCACGAGTCGGGCTACACGATTCTCGATGACATCAGCTTGGTCGCCGCCCCTTACACGCTGGATAACGAGGTGGTTGGCGTGCTGGGAGTCATCGGGCCGACCCGGATGGCCTACGAGCGGGTCATCCCGATCGTCGACATCACGGCCCGCCTGCTTGGCGCCGCCTTGAATTCCCGCCGCTAGCCCCGACTCTCGAGGGCCGTCCTGCTATCCTTTCGCTCGCGGCGCAGACCGCCACGCCGGCCACCGGAGAATTATCGTTCATGACCATCGGCCACAAGGATTCCGATCCGCGCAGTGCCGCAGAAGGCATGTTGGCGGACGGCGACCCGGAAGCTACCGCGGTTCTTCTCGATACGCCTGACCAGCAACGTGGGGGCGACGAGCTCCAGCAGGCTTTGGCGGCCGCCGAGGCGAAGGCTGAGGAAAGCCGCGACAATCATTTGCGCGCCCTGGCCGAGATCGAGAATGTCCGCCGACGGGCGATCCGGGATGTCGAGAATGCGCATCGCTACGGACTGGAGAAATTCGCCGCCGAGCTCCTCGCGGTCCGCGACAGCCTCGAATTGGGGCTGGAAGCGGGTGAGAAGGCCGATGTCCGCAGTCTCCTGTCAGGAAAGCAGGCAACGCTGAAGCTGCTCGCGCGCGCCTTCGAGAAGTTCAACATCACCGCGATCGACCCCCTGGGCGAGCCTTTCGACCCGCAGATCCACGAGGCCATGGCGATGCAGGAATCGGACCAGGCCGAACCCAATTCCGTGCTCCAGGTCGTCCAGAAGGGCTATCAGCTCAATGGCCGCCTCCTGCGCCCGGCCCGCGTCATCGTTGCCAAGGCCCCCGGTGCTTGAAACGGCGGCGGATCGCCCCATTCAGGCAGGCAGTTTTCACGCTTTCTCGAGGAGTTTGCGACATGGCTAAGACGATCGGCATCGACCTGGGAACGACCAATTCCTGTGTCGCCATCATGGAGGGCGGCAAGCCCCGCGTCATCGAGAACAGCGAGGGCGACCGGACCACTCCCTCAATCGTGGCCTTCACCAAGGACAACGAGGTCCTCGTCGGTCAGTCGGCCAAGCGCCAGGCAGTCACCAATCCGCAGAACACCCTGTTCGCGATCAAGCGTCTCATCGGTCGCCGCTTTGATGACGCCGTGGTGCAGAAGGACATCGGCATGGTGCCGTACAAGATCGTCAAGGCCGACAACGGTGGCGCGTGGGTCGAGGTGCAGGGCAAGGCCATGGCCCCACCCGAGGTCTCGGCGCGGGTGCTCATGAAAATGAAGAAGACGGCCGAGGACTACCTCGGCGAGACCGTCACCGAAGCGGTGATCACCGTGCCCGCCTATTTCAATGATTCGCAGCGCCAGGCGACCAAGGATGCGGGGCGCATTGCGGGCCTGACCGTCAAACGCATCATCAACGAGCCGACCGCGGCCGCGCTCGCCTACGGGCTCGACAAGAGCGGTGGCGATCGCAAGATTGCGGTCTATGACTTGGGTGGCGGCACGTTCGACATTTCCGTCATCGAGATCGCGGAGATCGACGGCGAGCGCCAGTTCGAGGTGCTCTCGACCAATGGCGATACCTTCCTCGGCGGCGAGGATTTCGACCTGCGCATCATCACCTTCCTGGCGGACGAGTTCAGGAAGGAGAGCGGCGTTGACGTGCGCAAGGATCCGCTCGCGTTGCAACGCCTGAAGGAAGCGTCAGAGAAGGCGAAAATCGAGCTGTCTTCAAGCCAGCAGACCGACATCAATCTGCCGTACATCACGGCAGATGCCAGCGGCCCGAAGCACCTCAACATCAAGCTGACGCGTGCCAAGCTCGAGTCGCTGGTGGAAGAACTGGTCAACAAGACCATCGAGCCCTGTCGCATTGCGCTCAAGGACGCGGGATTGTCAGCCAAGGACGTGGGCGAAGTGATTCTCGTCGGCGGGCAGACGCGCATGCCGCTGGTGCAGAAAGTCGTGCGCGAGTTCTTCGGCAAGGAGCCGCGCAAGGACGTGAACCCGGACGAGGCGGTGGCGGTTGGCGCGGCGATTCAGGCGGGCGTGCTTGCGGGCGACGTCAAGGACGTGCTGCTGCTCGATGTCACACCGCTTTCGCTCGGCATAGAGACCGAGGGCGCCGTGGTGGATCACGTCATCGAGAAGAACACCACGATTCCGACGAAGGCCACCAAGGTGTACTCGACGGCTTCCGACAGCCAGACAGCGGTGACCATTCACGTGCTGCAGGGCGAACGCACGCGCGCGGCCGACAACAAGTCGCTCGGACGCTTCGATCTCACAGAAATTCCTCCCGCGCCGCGTGGCGTGCCGCAGATCGAAGTCACCTTCGACATCGATGCCAACGGCATCCTGCACGTCAATGCCAAGGACAAGGCGACCGGCAAGGAGCAGAAGATCGTCATCAAGGCATCCAGCGGGCTCAATGAGCAGGAAATCCAGCGCATGGTGAAAGACGCCGAAGCGCACGCCGAGGAAGACAAGCGCTTCCGCGAGCTGGTCGATGTGCGCAATCGCGGCGATGCGCTGTTGCATGCGACCGAGAAGGCGCTCAAGGATCTGGGCGACAAGGTGAGCGCGGAGGAGCGGCACAGCGTCGAGTCGGCATTGAGTGAACTGAAGACGGCGCTGGCCGGCGATGACAAGGAGGCCATCCAGAAGAAGACTGAGTTGCTGGCGCAAGCCTCGGCCACGATCGCCCAGCGCGCCCACTCGCAAGGCGAGGGCGCACCAGGCGGAACTGCTGATTCCGGCGCAGGCGCCGCGAACAGTGGTGGCCAGGGAAAGGATGACGTGCTCGATGCGGAGTTCGAGGAAGTAAAAGGCAAGGAGCGCAAGTCCTCATAACGCGTTAAGGCGGTGCCGGACACGGCTTTTGTGGCTTATTGACCTTTCGAATCGTCGGGGACACCAATAAGCCACAAAAGCCGTGTCCGGCACCGTCGCAATAAGCCAAATAAGTCAAACCTGATACCGCTCGAAACGATGGCGAAGCGCGACTACTACGTGGTCCTGGATGTGGCCCGCACCGCGACCGAAGCCGAGATCAAGAAGGCTTATCGGCGGCTGGCGATGAAGTTTCATCCCGACCGCAATCCGGACGACAAGGACGCCGAAGAGAGCTTCAAGGAGGTCAAGGAAGCCTACGAGGTCCTGACCGACGCGCAGAAGCGCGCCGCCTATGATCAGTTTGGCCACGCCGGTGTCGAAGCCGCGCGGGCCGGCGCCGGATTCAGTGCCGCAGATGCCTTTGGCGACATCCTGGGCGACGTCTTCGGCGATATTTTCGGTGGCGGTCGCCGCGGACGAACGCAAGTTTTCCGCGGGGCCGACCTGCGCTACGGGCTGGAGCTCGATCTCGATCAGGCTGTGTTCGGCGACAGCGTCGAAATCGACTTCCAGACGCTCGGTGAATGCGAGACCTGCGGCGGCACTGGCGCGGCAAAGGGATCGACCCCTGTCACCTGCGATACGTGCGGCGGTCACGGGCAGGTGCGCATGAGCCAGGGATTCTTCAGCGTTCAGCAGACCTGCCCGCGGTGCAAGGGTCGCGGCCAGGTCATCCAGAAGCCCTGCGACACGTGCCATGGTCAGGGCCGCATGCGTCGCTCCAGGACGCTCACAGTCAAGATTCCACCCGGCGTAGACAATGGCGATCGAATCCGTCTTGCGGCTGAAGGCGAGGCCGGGCGAAACGGTGGACCCGCGGGCGATCTCTACGTCGAAGTCCACGTCCGCGAGCATCCGATCTTCGAGCGCGACGGCAGCCACCTGTCGTGCGAGGTACCGGTGAGCTTCGCCACCGCCGTGCTCGGCGGGGAGCTCGAAGTACCGACGCTCGATGGTCAGGTCAAGCTCAAGATTCCGGCCGAGACTCAATCGGGGCGGGTGTTCCGCCTGCGCGAGAAGGGCGTGCGGCCAGTGCGCGGTGGGCCGACCGGCGATCTGTTCTGTCGCGTGGTCGTCGAGACGCCGGTGAAGCTTTCCGCCGAACAGAAGGAATTGATCCGCAAGCTCGAGGAATCGCTCGGACGCGACCACAAGCAGCATAATCCACGCGAGCAGACGTGGCTCAGTGGCGTGAAGCAGTTCTTCGACAACATCAGGCGCTCGGTGTGATCAATCTTGCCGTCCTTGGAATCACGGGCCGCATGGGACGCGCCTTGCTGTATGTCTTGCCTGAAGTCACCGATTTGAAGCTCACGGGTGCGCTTACATCGCCGGGGAATGCCGCCGCGGGGCGCGACGTTGGCGAATTGATCGGGACGACGGCGCTCGGAGTCAAAGCCAGCTGCGATCGGGACGAGGTGCTCAAGGGTGCCCACGTCGCCATCGATTTCACGCTCGCGACAGCCGTTCGGGACAACCTTCGCGCGTGCGAAAGGCACCGCGCTGCGCTCGTCATCGGCACGACGGCCCTGAGCGATGAGGTGCGCGCCCAGCTGACGGCGAGTGCCACGAGCTTGCCGATTCTCGTGGCGCCGAACATGAGTCTCGGGGTCGCCGTGCTGGAGAAACTCTCGGCACTCGCGGCGCGCGCTCTGGACGAGGAGTTCGATGTCGATATTGTCGATCTCCATCATCGCGACAAGGCTGATGCGCCTTCGGGCACTGCGTTGCGCCTCGGAGAGACGATCGCAGCGGCACGCGGAGTTAATTTCTCGCAGTCAGCGATCCTGAGCCGGGAGGGCAACGTCGGCGCGCGTCAGCGCGGCAAGATCGGTTTCGCGGTCGTGCGTGCCGGTGACGCTGTCGGCGAACATACGGTGCACTTTTCTGGACCGGGCGAGACCTTGAGCCTGACGCATCGCGCCACCGACCGACGCATCTTTGCGCGTGGCGCTATTCGAGCCGCTCAATGGCTCAGTCGGCAGCCAGCCGGTCTCTACTCGTTTCATAATGTTATTAACTAATATCAGTAGCTTGCAAACCATTGCTCTGGTGGTTTCTTGTAGCTGGATAGCGAGCCGCCGTGGCAATGCGCGCCATTTCCGGCGTGGACACTCGTGAGGCGAGTTCGTAGAATTCCGGCCGTTGCCACTAGGGTAGTCTGTCAAAGCGGGATGGAGTTCTGATGAAGAGCTCCTCCCGCTTTGCACGTGGGCACCTCGAATTATCGATTCCGCGGGCGAAGGGGACACCCGAGTGACTGTTCCGGCTGTGCTCGCCCTGGAGGACGGGACCGTCTTCCGGGGTATCTCGATCGGCGCCAAGGGCAATACCACCGGCGAAGTCGTATTCAATACTGCGATCACCGGCTACCAGGAAATCCTCACCGACCCGTCGTACTGCCGCCAGATCGTCACGCTGACGTATCCGCATATCGGCAATACCGGCGCCAATTCAGAAGACCTCGAATCCTCCGCCATCTACGCCGCGGGTCTGGTGGTGCGCGATCTGCCGCTGCTGGCGAGCAGCTGGCGCGCTTCGGAGTCGCTGGCGGAGTTCCTCCAGCGCGGCAAGCTCGTCGCGATCGCGGAGATCGACACTCGCAAGCTGACGCGCATCCTGCGCGACAAGGGTGCGCAAGCCGGGTGCATCATGACCGGCGATTCGATCGATGAGACGGCGGCGGCACGGGCAGCGCGCAAGTTTCCCGGACTCAAGGGCATGGACCTCGCCAAGGTCGTCACGACCAAGCGCCAATACCAATGGAATGAAGGCAGCCTGTGGCGCGCCAACTCGCATCACCTGCCGCGACCGGCTGCGCGCCTGCACGTTGTCGCCTACGACTTCGGCATCAAGCGCAACATTCTGAGACTGCTTGCTGACTACGGTTGTCGCATGACGGTCGTGCCAGCGATGACGCCTGCGGACAAAGTGCTCGCGCTCAATCCGGACGGCATCTTTCTCTCGAATGGCCCGGGCGATCCCGAACCCTGCGACTATGCGATCCGCGCGATTCAACGGTTCCTCGAAACGGATATCCCCGTGTTCGGCATCTGTCTCGGCCACCAGCTGCTGGGGCTCGCAAGCGGCGCGCGCTCGGTGAAGATGAAGTTCGGGCACCATGGCGCGAATCACCCGGTGCAGGAGCTCGCCACCGGGCGAGTGTTCATCACCAGCCAGAACCACGGCTTTACTGTCGACGAGGCGACGCTGCCTGCTACTGCAAAACCGACCTTCCGCTCGCTTTTCGATGGCTCTCTGCAGGGAATCGCGCGCACCGATCGACCGGCATTCAGTTTCCAGGGGCACCCCGAGGCCAGCCCCGGGCCGCACGACCTCATGCCTCTGTTCGAGCACTTCCTGTATCTGATGGTGAAGCGCCTGCAACAGGTGTCGCGCGCGCCGAAATTTCCAAGCGCGAGCCGCACTCATGCCTCGACGTGACGATCTCGAAAGCATCCTGATCATCGGCGCGGGTCCGATCATCATCGGGCAGGCGTGCGAGTTCGACTATTCCGGTGCCCAGGCCTGCAAGGCGCTCAAGGAGGAGGGCTACCGCGTCATCCTGGTGAACTCCAATCCGGCCACGATCATGACGGACCCGGAGATGGCGGATGCGATCTACATCGAGCCCGTCAACTGGAGAACCGTCGCGCGCATCATTGAGAAGGAAACGCCGAGTGCGCTGCTGCCGACGATGGGCGGACAGACAGCCCTCAACTGCGCGCTCGACCTCGTGCGGGAAGGCGTGCTGGAGAAATACAACGTCGAGCTGATCGCGGCCTCGCGCCAGGCGATCGACATGGCGGAAGACCGGGAATTGTTCCGCAACGCGATGCGCGAGATTGGCCTCGAAGTGCCGCGCGCGCGCATCGCGCACAGCATGGAAGAGGCGCTCGCGGTACAAGCCGAGATCGGCTATCCAACGGTCATCCGACCCTCGTTCACGCTCGGCGGCAGCGGTGGCGGGATCGCTTACAACCGCGACGAGTTCGAGGAGATCGTGGCGCGTGGTCTCGATGCCTCGCCCACCAACGAGGTGCTGCTCGAGGAGTCAGTACTCGGCTGGAAAGAATTCGAGATGGAAGTGATCCGCGACCACAATGACAACTGCATCATCGTGTGTTCGATCGAAAACCTCGATCCGATGGGGGTGCACACCGGCGATTCAATTACGGTGGCGCCCGCCCAGACGCTGACGGACAAGGAATACCAGCGCATGCGCGACGCCTCGATCGCGGTCCTGCGCAAGATCGGGGTCGATACCGGCGGGTCGAACGTGCAGTTCGCGGTCAATCCGCAGGATGGGCGCCTGCTGGTGATCGAGATGAATCCCCGCGTGTCGCGTTCCTCGGCGCTGGCCTCTAAGGCGACAGGGTTCCCGATCGCAAAAGTCGCCGCCAAGCTTGCCGTGGGTTACACGCTCGATGAGCTGAAGAACGAGATCACGGGCGGCGCGACGCCGGCCTCTTTCGAGCCCACCATCGACTACGTGGTGACCAAGGTCCCACGCTTCACCTTCGAAAAGTTCCCCGGAGCCAATACGCGCCTGACGACGCAGATGAAGTCCGTTGGCGAAGCCATGGCGATCGGACGCACCTTTCAGGAATCGCTGCACAAGGCGCTGCGCAGCCTCGAGACCGGCTGCGACGGTCTTGATGAGCAGATTTCCCTGCCCCTCGACGAGGAGGGTTCCCATGCACTGGCGTACGAGCTCGGCTTCCCGGGCGCCAACAGGCTGCTGTATGTCGCCGATGCGTTCCGCGCGGGCTGGTCCATCGAACGCGTGGCGGAACTGACGCACATCGATCGCTGGTTCCTCGGGCAGGTTCAAGATCTCCTGGAGGAAGAGAAGAAGGTGCGCAGCGGCGGTCTCGAGTCGCTGGACGCCGGGCGATTACGCATGCTCAAGCGCAAGGGATTCTCCGACGGCCGGCTGGCGAGACTGCTGCAGATCGACGAACCGGTCATCCGCAAACGGAGACACAAGTTTGCCGTGCATCCCGTGTACAAGCGCGTCGATACCTGCGCGGCCGAGTTCGCCACCTCGACGGCCTATCTCTATTCGACCTACGAGGAGGAGTGTGAGGCCGCACCGACCGAGCGGCGCAAGATCGTGATCCTGGGCGGTGGGCCCAACCGCATCGGGCAGGGCATCGAATTCGACTACTGCTGCGTGCACGCGGCGCTGGCGCTGCGCGAAGACGACTTCGAGACCATCATGATCAACTGCAACCCGGAAACGGTCTCGACCGACTACGACACCTCCGACCGACTCTACTTCGAGCCGCTCACATTCGAGGATGTGATGGAGATCATCACTCTCGAAAAGCCGGAGGGCGTCATCGTGCAATACGGCGGGCAGACGCCCCTCAAGCTGGCGCGGGCGCTTGCGGCGGCGGGTGCGCCGATCATCGGGACAACTCCCGATTCGATCGATGTCGCCGAGGATCGCGAGCGCTTCCAGCAGCTCGTCAGGAATCTGGGACTCAAGCAACCGGCCAATGCCACAGCACGCACCGAGGAACAGGCAGTCGTGCTGGCGCGCGAAGTGGGATTTCCGCTGGTGGTGCGACCGTCCTACGTTCTGGGCGGGCGTGCGATGGAGGTCGTTTTCACCGAGGACGACCTGCGCGCGTACATGACCGATGCAGTCAAGGTGTCGAATGACAGCCCGGTATTGCTCGATCGCTTCCTCGACCTGGCCGTCGAAGTGGATGTCGACGCGATCTGCGACGGTGAGGATGTCCTGATCGGGGGCATCATGGAACACGTCGAGCAGGCGGGCGTGCATTCGGGCGATTCGGGTTGCTCGCTGCCGCCGAACGGGCTCACGCCGGAATTGCAGGAGGAGCTGCGTGCCCAGACGCGCCGGCTTGCCAAAGCGCTGCATGTGGTCGGCCTGATGAACGTCCAGTTCGCGATTCAGAATGGCATCGTCTACATCCTCGAGGTGAATCCACGCGCGTCGCGCACGGTGCCGTTTGTCTCCAAGGCGACAGGCGTGCCACTGGCGAAGGTCGCGGCACGCGTCATGACCGGGCGCAAACTCAAGGATCTCGGCTCGCTGAGCGAACGGATCCCCGGCTACTTCTCGGTCAAGGAAGCCGTATTCCCGTTCATAAAGTTCCCGGAGGCCGATCCGATCCTGGGTCCGGAAATGAAATCCACCGGCGAGGTGATGGGCACCGGGCGAACGTTTGGCGAGGCTTATGCGAAGGCACAGGCCGCATCGGGAGTCACCTTGCCGACGCGCGGCGTGTGCCTGGTGAGCGTCCGCGATCGCGACAAGCCCGGCGCGGTGGAGCTGGCAAGAATGCTGATCGCCCGGGGCTTCGAGATCGTCGCCACCGACGGCACGGCCAAGGCGCTTTCCGAAGCCGGCATCGCCTGCCGTCGCGCCAACAAAGTCCGTGAAGGCCGGCCGCACATCGTCGACATGATCAAGAACGACGAGATTCATCTCATCGTCAACACGACCGAGGGCAAGCAGGCGATCCGCGAGTCGCGTTCCATCCGCCGCGAGGCCGTGCACCGGCGCGTGACCTACTACACGACCATCGCGGCAGGGCGTGCTACCTGCGATGCGCTCGATCATCTGAATGAAGTCGAGGTCAATCGACTGCAGGACCTGCACAAGGAGCTGGTGGCGTGAAGCGCAGCCCGGTGACCCTGGCTGGCGCCGAGCGGCTGCGCACCGAGCTCAAGCGGCTGAAGAGCGCGGACCGCCCCAACATCATCAAGGCGATCTCCGAGGCGCGCTCGCACGGCGATCTGAGCGAAAACGCCGAGTATCACGCGGCGCGCGAGCAGCAGAGTTTCATAGAGGGCCGCATCAACGAGATCGAGAAGCGCCTGGCCAATGCAGAGGTGATCGACGTGGCGCGCCTGCCGCCGAGCGAGCGCGTGGTCTTCGGTGCCACGGTAGAGCT
>Ga0180104_1000081_pt1 | contig 22858 bp, 21 predicted proteins | sample EasRiv730_16_1Da_FD_121791 | JGI IMG/M metagenome (GOLD analysis project Ga0180104, IMG submission 121791) | Soil microbial communities from meander-bound floodplain in the East River, Colorado, USA - East River metaG ERMLT730_16_1Da | ecosystem: Environmental > Terrestrial > Soil > Floodplain ... | reverse complement strand
TCGACCACCTGGAATTCTTCCTGCTTCAGGACCATCTGCTTGACGTCGGCGAGCGTGATGTAGCTCGACGTCTTGGTGTCGTAGAGCCTGCGGTTGGGATATTTCTTGATCAGCCGGAGCTGGCTTTCCATCGCGCCCAAAGTTTACTCCTTAATACATGTGCTGGCCGCCGTTGATCGAGATGTTGGCGCCGGTGACGAACGCCGCCTCCTCGGAGCACAGGTAGATGATGAGGCCGGCCACCTCGTCGGGCTTGCCGAGGCGCCCGATCGGGATCTGCGGCAGGATCTTCGAGTCGAGGATTTCCTTCGGGATCGCGGTGACCATCTTGGTGCCGATGTAGCCCGGCGAGATGGTGTTGACGGTGACGCCCTTGCGCGCCACCTCGAGCGCGAGCGCCTTGGTGAAGCCGTGGATGCCCGCCTTCGCCGCCGAGTAGTTGGTCTGGCCGAAGGCGCCTTTCTGGCCGTTCACCGAGGAGACGTTGATCACCCGCCCCCAGCCGCGGTCGACCATGCCGTCCATCGCCTGCTTCGTCATGTTGAAGCACGAATCGAGATTGGTGCGCATCACCGCGTCCCAGTCGGCCTTGGTCATCTTCTTGAAGGTCATGTCGCGCGTGATGCCGGCGTTGTTCACCAGGATATCGATCGGTCCGCATTCGGACTGGATCTGGGCGCACTTGCGCGCGCAGTCGTCGTAGTCGACCACGTCCACGGGGAACGCGGCGAACGAGAAGCCGCGGCTCTTCATGTCCTCGAGCCACGACTTGTACTTCGTGTTCGACGGCGAATAGGTGACCACCACGCGGTAGCCCGCACCCGCCATCTTCGTCGAGATCGTTTCACCGAGGCCGCCCATGCCTCCCGTGACCACGGCAACGCGCTGCTTCGCCATATCCTCCTCCGGCTCATTTCGCGAGCGAGAGAAAAGTCTACATCATGTGCATTCCGCCGTTGACCGAGATATTCGCGCCGGTGATGTAGCCCGCTTCCTCGGAGGCGAGGAACGCGACCACCGCCGCGATTTCAGAGGGCCGGGCGAGGCGCCCCATGGGAATCGAGGCGACGATCTGGTCGCGCACTTCCTTGCGGATGGCCATCACCATGTCGGTCTCGACGTAGCCCGGGGACACGGTATTGACCGTGACGCCCTTGCGCACCACCTCCTGCGCCAGCGCCTTGGAGAACCCCGCCATGCCTGCCTTCGCCGCCGAGTAGTTGGTCTGGCCGAACTGGCCCTTGATCGCGTTGACCGAGGAGATGTTGATGATGCGGCCCCAGCTGCGCTCGCTCATGCCGTCGATCACCTGGCGCGTGACGTTGAACACGCTGTTCAGGTTGGTATTGATCACCGCCATCCAGTCCTGCTCGGTCATGCGCTTGAATACCGAGTCGCGCGTGATGCCGGCGTTGTTCACCAGGATGTCGATGGGCCCGACTATCGAGCGCACGTTGTAGAACATTTCGGCGCAGGACTCGAACTCCGCCACGTCGCCCTCGGCGGCGTGCACGCGAAACCCTTCGGCCCGTATGCGGTCCAGCCATTCCGATTTCTTCTCGTAGCCGGGCAGGCAGCCCGCCACCACGGTGTGGCCCGCGCGTCGGAGCCGGCGACAGATCGCGGTTCCGATTCCCCCCATGCCGCCGGAGACGAAGGCGATGCGCGAGGTCGCCGGAATCGATTCATCGCGCCACGCCTCCGGCCGTTGCACCACTTCAGCTTGATTTCCCATGTTTCTCATTTTCCTTTTCTAGCGTTCCACCGCCAGCGCGACTCCCATGCCTCCCCCTATGCACAGCGACGCAAGGCCGCGCCTTGCATCGCGCTTCTGCATCTCGTGCAGCAGCGTCACCAGGATGCGACAGCCCGACGCGCCGATCGGGTGGCCGAGCGCGATCGCGCCTCCGTTGACGTTGACCTTCTTCGTGTCCCAGCCCATCTGGCGATTGACCGCGATCGCCTGGGCGGCGAATGCCTCGTTGATCTCCATCAAATCCAGGTCCTTGGGCTCCCACCCGGCGCGCGCGAGCGTGCGCTTCGAAGCCGGCACCGGTCCCATCCCCATGTATTTCGGATCAACGCCGGCGGAGGCGAAGGCCTTGATGCGTGCGATTGGCTTCAGCCCGAGCTCTTTTACCTTCTTGGAAGAGGCCAAAACCACCGCGGCGGCGCCATCGTTGATCCCGGACGCGTTGCCCGCAGTCACGGTGCCGTTCTTGTCGAAGGCGGGTTTGAGGCTTTTCATCGCCTCGAGCGTCGCGCCGTGGCGCGGATATTCGTCGTCGGCAAACGTCACCGGCCCTTTCCGCGACGGGATCTCGACCGGGATGATTTCCTCCTTGAACCTGCCGGCCTTCTGCGCCGCCTCGGTCCTGTTCTGGCTCGCGACCGCGAACTCGTCCTGCTCTTCGCGCGTCACCGCGTATTCCTTCGCCACGTTCTCGGCGGTGACGCCCATGTGGTACTGGTTGTACACGTCCCACAAGCCGTCGATGATCATGGTGTCGATCATCTTCGCGTCGCCCATGCGGAAACCGTCGCGCGAGCCCATGAGGGCGTGCGGCGACAGGCTCATCGACTCCTGGCCGCCGGCCACCACGATATCCGCGTCGCCGTGCGCGATCGATTGCGCCCCGAGCATCGCCGCCTTGAGACCGGAGCCGCACACCTTGTTGATGGTCATGGCCGGGATCATTTCCGGCAGGCCGGCCTTGATCGCCGCCTGCCGCGCCGGGTTCTGCCCCACCGCGGCGGTCAGCACCTGCCCCATGATCACCTCGGAGACCTGCTCGGGCGCCACGCCCGCGCGCTCCAGCACCTTGCGGATGACGAGCGCGCCGAGGTCCGACGCCGGGTGCTTCGCGAGACTGCCGCCGAACTTGCCGATCGGGGTGCGGGCTGCGCCGACGATATAGATCTCTTCCATGCTGCCTCCTAATGGATGCGGTGCTTGACGTAACGACCGGGCGCGGGCTCGATCGGCCTGTATTTCGCGCTGCCCTGCTTTGCCGGCGCCTTGCGCTTGCCGCCGCCATGCCTGGCGAGCCACTCGGACCAGCGTGGCCACCAGCTACCGGGTTGTTCAAGAGCCTTCTCGAGCCATAGTTCCGGATCTTCCGGATAGGGCTCGCCGATCCAGTGACTGCGGCGCTTTTTCGCCGGCGGGTTGATGACTCCGGCGATATGGCCGCTCGCCCCGAGCACGAACGTCCTGTCCTCGGCTCCGACATGGGCAAGGGTGCGGTAGGCCGCGCGCCAGGGCACGATATGGTCCTCCCGGGTCGAGAACACGAACACCGGGATGGCGATCCTGCGCAGATCCACCGCCACCCCGCAGTTGGCGAGAGCTCCCGGAACGCAGAGCTTGTTCTCGAGATAGGTGTTGCGCAGGTAGTAGCAGAACATCGGCCCCGGCAGATTGGTGCCGTCGGAGTTCCAGTACAGCAGATCGAACGCCGCGGGCCGCTCGCCCTTGAGATAGTTGTTCACGACGTACGGCCAGACCAGATCGTTGGCGCGCAGGCTGGAGAACACGAAGTCGAGCTCGCTGCCGGGCATGACGCCGCCCTGGCCGATCTTGGCCTCGCGGGTCGCGACGCTGGGCTCGTCGATGAACAAGCCGAGTTGACCGGCATCGGCAAAATCGAGCATGGTGGTGAGGAAGGTGGCGCTCGCCGCCGGCGCCTCGCCCTTCGCGGCACGCACCGCGAGCGCGGCCCCCAAGAGGGTGCCGCCCACACAGAAACCCAGCACGTTGACCTGATCGCTTTTCGCGATCTCCTGGGCGACGCGCAGCGCCTGAAAGATTCCCTGCTCGAGGTACTCGTCCCAGGTGAATTTGCCCTGCCCGGCCTCCACGTTGCGCCACGAAATCATGAACACGGTGTTGCCCCCCGCCACGGCATGGGCGACGAAGGAGTTCTCCGGCTGCAGGTCGAGGATGTAGTACTTGTTGATGCAGGGCGGCACCATCACCAGCGGGCGGCGCGCCACCTCGGGCGTAGTCGCCTTGTACTGGATGAGCTGGATCAGGTCGTTCTCGTAGACGACATCGCCGGGCGTTACCGCGATGTTGCGCCCGACCTCGAAAGCCGACTCGTCGGTCTGGCTGATGCGGCGCTTCTGCACGTCGCCGAGGAGGTTGGCGAGCCCGCGCGTCAGGCTCTCGCCCCGCGTGTCGAGCGCCTGCCGCAGGGCCGCGGGATTCGTGGCGGGAAAATTCGCCGGGCACATCGCATCGATCCACTGCCGGGCGGCGAAGCGCGCGCGCTCCTTCGCCTGCGGCTGCAGCTCCGCCGCATCGACCAGCTCCTCGAGATATTGCGCGGCGAGCAGATACGACTGCTTCAGATAGTCGTAATACGGGTTCTCGCGCCATTCCTTCGCCGCGAAGCGCCGATCGCCGGGCTCGGGCGTGGCGAGCGTTTCGCGCTTGCCGGAAGCGAGCGCGGCCCAGAGCTTCGCCTGCTTGTCGAAATAGCTGCGCTGCAACGAAGAATTGCCCCACGGAAGGGTGCCGGCAGCGGCCGAGGCGCTCGCCAGGACGCGCATCCAGCCCTGGGTGACCTCGCTGCTCGACTGCAAGATCGCCGCAAGCAGGGCGTCTGGGGAGCCGGGTTGCATCGCCGGGCGATTTTGCGACGCACAACGCGAACCGTCAAATGGTTCTTAAGCCCCTGAAGCAGTAGTTCTTTTTGCTTAGTGCGGGGCAACCACCCGGACCATTGCAATGGCACCGATCCCGAGGGCGATCAGGAGGGCCTGGGAAGCGGTGTCGCGCAGCTCCGGACGCCGGTGCAAGCCGGGGATCAGGTCGGCCACGGCGACATAGATCATGCTCGCCGCCACGATCCCGAGCAGCGTCGCCTCGAGCTCGGCGAAGAATTGCAGGCCGAAGTAGCCGATCACGCCGCCGACCACGGTGGCCAGGGACGAGAGCAGGTTCATCACCAGCGCGCGCAGCCGCGTATAGCCCGAATGCAGGAGGATCAGGAAGTCGCCGACCTCCTGCGGGATCTCGTGCGCGATGATCGCCACCGCGGTCACTACGCCGAGCTCGATGCTCTGCAGGAATGCCGCGGCGATCAGCACACCGTCGACGAAGTTGTGCACCGTGTCGCCGACGACGATCAGCGCCCCGCTGCGGCCGTGGTCATGCGCGCTGGCATGTGGGTCGTGGACTTCGCAGTTCTCCGTATGGCAATGGCGCCACAGGAGGAGCTTCTCCAGCACGAAGAAAGCGAAGATCCCGCCCAGGATGGCCGCCGCCACTTCGTGCGCCTCGCCCGCCTCGAAGGCGTGCGGGATGATCTCCAGGAACGCCGCGCCGAGCAGCGCGCCGATGGCGAACGAGACCAGCATCGGCACCCACGTCGCGCGCAGCGCGAGCGAGGCCGCAGCGAGGCCGGCGCTGAGAGTGCCGCCCGCCACGCTTGCGACGAGGATCCAGCCGAGCGTCATTGGGGGGCTGGATTCTACGCCAGCCAGATGAATGCTCCCATGCGGCTCGCCGTCCGGTCGCGGCGATAGGAGAAGAAGCGCTCGGGTTCCGAGTAAGTGCAAAAGCCGCCGCCCGACACCTCTTTCAAGCCGGCGAGCTTTCGACGCGCCACGGCGTACAGGTCGAGCAGCCAGTGCCCGGGCCGCGTCGGCTTGAACGCGGCCTCATAGCCCTGGAACGCGGCGCGCACTTCCTCGCCCACCTCATAGACGCGCGGGCCGATCGCCGGTCCGAGCCACGCCAGCAGCTTGTGGTGCGGGGTGCCCATCGCCGCGACCGTGGCTTCGAGCACCCCCGCGGCGAGTCCGCGCCATCCCGCGTGCGCCGCCGCGATCGTCGTTCCCTGCTCGTCGGCGAAGAGCACGGGCATGCAGTCGGCGATCTGCACCACGCACACGCTTGCGGTTTTTCGCGTTGCGACAGCATCGCCTTCGTGTGCGTCATTCTTGTCGAGGTCTACAACCCTGGTTCCGTGAACCTGCCTCAGCCAAACAGGGTCGGCCGGAAGCAAGCTTGACAGCCTGGCTCTCGTTTCAACCCGTGAGACATCTCCAAAAGACCGGGTCGTCACGAACGCGCGCACGGAACGAGGGGCTTGCCAGTCAGGCTTGATCACGACGCAGAGTGTCGACGAGGCGCTTCATGTCGCGCGGCAAGGGGGATTTCCAGGACATCACTTTGTGCGTTCCGGGATGGACCAAGGTCAATTCCGCGGCATGCAGCGCCTGCCGCGGGAAGCTGATGCCGTGGCGAGTGCCGCGGCGGTAGGTCTCGTCCCCGACCAGCGGATGGCGGATGTGCTGGAAATGCACGCGGATCTGGTGGGTGCGGCCGGTCTCGAGCCGGCATTCGACGAGCGCGGCGCGCCCGTAGCGCTCGAGCACGCGGTACGCGGTGCGCGCGGGCTTGCCGCGGTGCGTGACCGCCATGCGTGTGCGCGCGCGCACGTCGCGGCCGACCGGGGCGTCGATTACGCCGCTCGCCGGCGGATCGCCCTGCACCACCGCGAGGTAGATGCGGCGCATGCTGCGCGCCGCGAGCTGCTTCACGAGGTCGGCCTGCGCCGACACCGTCTTCGCCACCACCAGGAGGCCGCTCGTGTCCTTGTCGAGCCGGTGCACGATACCGGCGCGCGGCACCGCAGCGAGCGCGGGCGAGTGCGCGAGCAGCGCGTTGAGAAGCGTGCGATCGGGCTGCCCGGCGCCGGGATGCACCACCAACCCGGCCGGCTTGTCGATGACGATGAGCTCGTCGTCCTCGAACACCACGTCGAGCGGCATGCGCTGCGCCTGCGGCGCGGCGGCATCGGGCACGGACGGCGGGCGTAACGCGATCCGTTCTCCGCCGGCGACTTCGTGGTTCGCCGCAAGGCGCCTGCCGTCGATCGTGATGTGGCCGGACTTGAGCCAGGCCTGCAGCCGGTTTCGCGAGTACTGCGGAAAGAGGCGTGCCAGCGCCTGGTCCAGGCGCAGGCCGCCGAGCGTCGCCGGCACGCTCTCGGTCATCGGCGCGCCGAAGGCCGCATCCCAGTCGCGGTTATAATTTTTTTCTCCCATGCGTTTGAGTTTACTTGTTGTGCTCGCTGCGGTGCTTGTCGGCTGCGCGACTGATCTCGACGACGAAACCGCCGGCTGGTCGGCGCAACGCCTGTACGGCGAGGCGAAGGACGCCATGTCGTCGAAGGACTGGCCGCGCGCGATCAAGTACCTCGAGAAGCTCGAGGCGCGCTACCCCTACGGGCGCTTCGCCCAGCAGGCGCAGCTCGAGATTGCCTACGCCAACTGGAAGGACAACGAGCGCGCCTCGGGAATCGCGGCGGTGGACCGGTTCATCAAGCTGTATCCCAACCACGCCAGCGTCGACTATGCCTGGTACCTGAAAGGGCTGATCAACTTCAACGACCAGTACGGCATGATGTCGCAGATCACGTCGCCGGACATGAGCGACCGCGATCCGAGGTCGACGCGCGAGTCGTTCGCCGCCTTCAAGGAGGTGGTGACGCGTTTTCCCGAATCGAAGTACGCGCCCGACTCGGCGGCGCGGATGCGCTATCTCGTCAACGCCCTCGCCGCGCATGAGGTGCATGTCGCGCGCTATTACATGAAGCGCGGGGCCTATCTCGCCGCCGCCAATCGCGCCCAGTACGCCATCCAGCACTATCCGCAGGCCCCGGCGCTCGAGGAAGCGGTGTTCATGCTGGTGCTCGCCTACGACCGGCTCGGGATGAACGATCTGCGCGACGCTGCGGACCGCGTGATGCGCAGCAACTTCCCGGACAGCCGCTACCTCAAGCCCGGCGGCGAGCGACTGGCGAAGGACGTGCCGTGGTGGCGGCTGTGGGACCCGGACTGGTGAAGCGGACCCTGATCATCGGCGCAGCCGGCATGATCGGCCGCAAGCTCACCGAGCGCCTTTCCGGGGAAGAACTGGTTTTGCAGGACGTGGTGCCCTTCGACGGCGCGAGCTTCGTGTCCGACCTTTCGGCGCCGGACGAAGCCGAAAAGCTCGTCGCCTCGCGCCCCGAGCTCATCTTCCACCTCGCCGCCGTCGTGTCCGGCGAGGCCGAGGCCGATTTCGGCAAGGGATATCGAGTCAACCTGGACGCGACGCGGCGGCTTTTCGAAGCCATCCGGAAAGCCGGCAACGGGTACCAGCCGCGCGTGGTGTTCACGTCTTCGATCGCGGTGTTCGGCGCGCCCTTTCCCGAAGCGATCGGCGACGAGTTCCTGAACGCGCCGCTCACGAGCTACGGCACCCAGAAGGCGATCGGCGAGCTGCTCCTCTCCGACTACAGCCGGCGCGGGTTCCTCGACGGCATCGGCCTGCGCCTGCCGACGATCTGCGTGCGGCCCGGAAGACCGAACCAGGCGGCTTCGGGCTTTTTCTCGGGCATCATCCGCGAGCCGCTGAACGGACAGGAAGCCGTGCTGCCGGTTCCGGAGAGCGTGCGGCACTGGTTCGCGTCGCCGCGCGCCGCCATCGGTTTTCTGCTGCATGCGGCGCGCATCGACAGCGCTGCGCTCGGCACGCGGCGCAATCTCAGCATGCCCGGGATCAGCGCCACCGTGGGAGAGCAGATCGCGGCGCTGCGCAAAGTCGCCGGGGAAAAAGCCGCGCGCCTCATCCGCCGCGAGCCCGATCCGACCATCAAGCGCATCGTCGAGGGCTGGCCGCAGAACTTCGACACGAAGCGCGCGCTCGCCCTCGGTTTTCGAGCCGACCGAAGCTTCGACGACATCATCCGGATTCACATTGAGGATGAGCTGCAAAAAAGCGCTCAACCTCGGCCAGGTCCCGCGTGAGCCTCATCGGCGGCAGGCTCTTGAGGATCTGCCTGCCGTAGGCCTTCGAGGCGAGACGCGGGTCGCACAGCATCAGCACGCCGCGGTCGGCCTCGTCCCGGATGAGCCTGCCCGCGCCCTGCTTCAGGCTCAGCACCGCCTGCGGCAGCTGGAGCTCGGTGAAGGGATTGCCGCCGCGCGCGCGGATCGCCTCGATGCGCGCGGCAAGGACCGGGTCGTCGGGCGGGGCGAAAGGCAGCTTGTCGATCACGACGACTGAAAGCGCCTCGCCGCGCACATCGACCCCTTCCCAGAACGACTGCGCGCCGAGCAGCACCGCGTTGCCGAGCGCCCGGAAGCGCGCCAGCAGCTCGCTGCGCGAGCCGGTGCCCTGCACGAGCAGCGGATAGCGCAGCGCGCCGCGCAAGCGCTCGTGCGCGCGGCGCAGCGCGCGCAGCGTAGTGAAGAGCAGGAACGCGCGCCCGCCGCTCGCCTCGAGCACCGGAGCCGCGGCGTCGATCACGGCATCGGTGAACGCCGGGTCGTTCGGGTCGGCGGGCAGGCCTTTCGGCAGATAGAGCAGCGCCTGGCGCGGGAAGTCGAACGGGCTCGCCCAGCGGCGCGCGGCGGCCTGCGGCAGGCCGAGCTCGCGCGTGAAATGCCCGAACTCCTCGCCGACCGCGAGCGTCGCCGAGGTGAAGATCCAGGCGCGCGGATGATCGTCCATCTGCCGGCTGAAGAGCTCGGCCGAGGAAAGCGGCGTCGCGTGCAGTCGCACGGCGTGCGCGAACACCTCGACCCAGCGCACCTCGTCCGCCGGCTCGGTCTCGCCCATGCGAGCCACGGTGGCGAGCGCCGCGCCCGCGCGCCGCGCGCACGACGCGAGGCCTTCCGAGCGCTCGGACTGCGCCTCGAGGGGTTCACGCAAAGATCCCAGAGCCGTCGCGACCGATTGCACTGCTTCTGAAAACCCGGGAAGACGCAAGGCCTGCTGCCAGGCAAGCCGGGCCGGCGTTTCGCCGAACGCGAGCCGCAGGTCGCGCGCCGCCTTGTCGAGGCGGCCGGCGAGCCGCTCGACCTCGGGCGAGGCGCCGCCGGCGGCTCGCAGCTCGGCGCGGGCGTCGCGCGCCAGATCCACGAGCTGCGCGCTCGAGAGGCTCTCGCCGAAAAAGAGCCGCGCCGTCTCCGGGAGCTGATGCGCCTCGTCGAACACCACCGTGTTGCAGGCCGGCAGCAGCTCCGAGATGCCCTCGTCGCGCAGCACGACGTCGGCGAAGAAGAGATGGTGGTTGATCACCACCACGTCCGCGGCGAGCGCGTTCCGGCGAGCGCGCATCACGAAGCAATCGCCGTAATCCGGGCAGGTCTGCCCGAGGCAGTTGTCGCGCGTCGACGTGGCGTGCGCCCAGACCGGCGCGTCTTCCGGCACGTCGGCGAGATCGGCGCGGTCGCCGGTCGCCGAGACCGCGGCGAAGCGCTCAATACGCCTTAGCTGGGAAATTTCCTCCCGGGTTGCGAATGTCCACTGTTCGCTCGCACGGCGCAGACGGTAAAGGCACACGTAGTTGGCGCGGCCCTTGAGCAGCGCCGTGGTGGCGCCCGTGGCGAGGGCGGCGCGCACCGCCGGCAGGTCGCGGTCGAAGAGCTGGTCTTGCAGCGTCTTGGTCCCGGTGGAGACGATGACCTTGCCGCCGGCGAGCAGCGCCGGGACGAGATAGGCGAAGGTCTTTCCCGTGCCGGTCCCGGCCTCGGCCACCAGGACGCCGGTGCGCGCCATGGCGTCGTGGATCGCTTGCGCCATGTCGACCTGCTGCGGCCGCGGCTTGAACCCGCTCACCGCCGATGCGAGCGGACCGTCTGCGGCGAACGCTCGCTCGAGCGCGGTCTTCAATTCACCTCCTCGACCTTGACCCAAACGCGGCGCGACTCCGTGGCGCGCGTGCCGCTCGCCGAGCCGATGCCGCGCTCATCGCGGGCGCCATCCGACGCCGTGCCGCCAATCTCTGTCCATTCGCCCAGGCGGGTTGTAATCGCTGTGGAGACGCGCTGGCCCTGGACGCTGCCCGGCCGCGCGCCGGGGGTCTCCCGCTGCTGAAAGATTTCCAGCACGACGCTCCCGCCGGCAAGTCTCGGCACAACCTCGAACCCACTCGCCAGATCCTGGTAGGGGCGCGATTGCCCCGTGAAGATGGCGGCGCGGCTGCCCTCCAACACCTGCAGGCGCTGATCTACCCGCTCGCCCGCGCTGCGGCGGGAGTCTTCCGCGGTCACGTCGACATGGGCACCGGCGCTGCCGATGGTTCCGCTCGCGCCGACCGCGCGGCGCTCGCGCTCCCGCGCATCGTCGAAGCGCACCGAAATCTGCAGGCGCCTCGACGGCCGGTCGATGGCCTCCAGGGCGCGCTTGATTTCGGCGACGTTGGCGGGGCTGGCGCGCAGGAAGAGCTGGCCCCGGCTGCCGCTCAGCGTCCCGCCGGGCTCGACCAGCGGTTGCAGCGCCGGCAGCACCTGCTCGACCGTGCGGTGGCGGAGCGGAATGATTTCAAGGGCTTGCTGGGCAAATGTGACGCCGGCCGCGCAAGCCAGGGCCGCGGCGAGTACCAACCGGACTAGGTACGCGTGATTCATTCCTCTCCCATGAACGCGCCATCCTTCGCGGCGTGCACTGGGCCATTATGAGACACGCGCTTCTCCTGCTCGCTTCGCTTGTCAGTTTCCCCTGCTGGGGCTGGAACGATGGTGCGACCACGGACCGCGACCGGCCGCTGATCCACGCGCTGCAGGCTCTGGGCGTGCAGTACCGCTACGGCGGCCGTTCTCCTGAGACCGGCTTCGATTGCAGCGGCCTCATCACGCACGTTTTCGAGCGCGCCTGGGGCATGCTGCTGCCCGCGGGCACCGAAGCGCTGAGCAAAGTCGGGATAGCCGTCAAGCCGAAAGAGCTCGCGCCCGGCGACCTCGTGTTCTACAACACGCGCAACCGGCCCTATTCCCACGTCGGCATCTATCTCGGCGACGGGCGCTTTCTCCATGCGCCGCGTCCCGGCGCAACGGTACGCGTGGAAAGCGTTCAGACGCCCTATTGGCGCACGCGCTTCAATGGCGCACGGCGCCTGGATCCGCCGACGTTCTAGCTTCGCTCTCGAGCAGGCTCCAGCGAGCCCTCTCAAATGATAGTAATTCTCATTGACATCGGAAATGAGAGTTCATATCATTTGTCTACCGTTCTCACTTCAGGGACCACATGATTGTTTTATCAGCACAAAAAATCGCATTGGCACTCGCCGGACTGGCAGTCGCCGCTACGGCATGGAGCCAGGAAAGCGTAGTTAACGTTTACTCCGGGCGCCATTACCAGACCGACGAAGCGCTCTACGCCGGCTTCAGCAAAGCCACCGGCATCAAGATCAACCGTATCTAAGCGAGCGAAGACGCGATCATCGAGCGTATCCGCAACGAAGGCGCGCGCAGTCCCGCGGACGTGATGATCACCGTCGATGCCGGGCGCCTGTGGCGCGCCGAGCAGCTCGGCCTGTTCCAGCCGGTGAAGTCCGCGACCCTGGAGGCGCGCATTCCCGAGAGCCTGCGCGACCCGGGCGGCCACTGGTTCGGCTTTTCGACTCGCGCGCGCGTTATCGCCTACAGCAAGGCGCGGGTGCAGCCCGGCGAGATCAAGACCTACGAGGAGCTCGCCGAGCCGAAGTGGAAAGGACGCGTCTGCATGCGCTCCTCGACCAGCATCTACAACCTGTCGCTGATGGGCGCGCTGATCGACCATCTCGGCGAAGCGCGCGCCGAGGCGTGGGCGAAAGGCGTGCGCGCCAACCTCGCGCAGGAACCGAAGGGCGGCGATACCGACCAGCTCAAGTCGGTGGCCGCGGGGCAGTGTGACGTGACGGTCTCGAACCAGTACTACTACGCCCGCCTCGCCCGCTCAGCGAAACCGGACGAGAAGCAGGTCGCCGAGCGCCTCGGCATCGTGCTCCCGAACCAGGCGAGCTGGGGGACGCACGTCAACATCTCGGGCGCCGGCGTGCTCAAGCACGCGCCGCACCGCGAAGCCGCGGTCAGGTTCCTGGAGTACCTGGCGAGCGACGAGGCGCAGCGCTACTTCGCCAACGGCAACAACGAGTGGCCCGTGGTCCAGAGCGTGAAGGTCGACAACCCGGTTCTGAACGCCTTGGGCGACTTCAAGCGCGATCGCCTGAATGTGGCGGTGCTGGGCAAGAACCAGCCCAGCTCCCAGAAGATCTACGACCGCGTCGCCTGGAAATAGCGCTTCGAGACGTAGATCACCGGCAGTAGCCCCGCCGCGATGATCGCGAGCGACGGCGCGGCGGCCTCGGCGAGGCGCTCGTCCTTGGCGAGGTTGTAGGCCTCCACCGCCAGGGTGTCGAAGTTGAACGGCCGCAGCGCAAACGTCGCCGGCAGCTCCTTCAGCACGTCGACGAACACGAGCAGCGCCGCGGTGGCGAGGCTCGGCGCGAGAAGCGGCACGTGCACCCGCGCGAGCGCCGCCGCGGGCGTGGCGCCGAGCGAGCGTGCGGCGTCCTCCATGCTCGGGGTGATCTTGGCCAGCCCGGCATTCGTCGTCTGCAGCGAGACCGCGACCAGGCGCACGAGATAGGCGTAGACGAGCGCGGCGATCGTGCCGGTGAGCAGCAGGCCCGGCTTCATTCCGAAGCTCGCCTCGAGCCATCCGGCGAGCGCATTGTCAAGCCGGCCGAGCGGCACCAGCACGCCGACCGCGATGACCGCGCCCGGCACCGCGTACCCCAGGCCGGCGAGGCGGTTCGCCCCCCGTACCAGCGGGCTGCGCGTGAGCCGCGCGGCGTAGGCCATGACGAGCGCCGCCGCCACTGCGATAAACGCCGTCAGCGCCGCGATACTGAAGCTGTTCGCCAGCAATGCGCCAAGCCGCGCGACGGACATCGTCTCGTCCCATGCCAGCGAGCCCAGCAGCAGCGCCGGAAGCGCGAAGCCGAAGACCACGGGCGCGGCGCATGCAACGAACGCGATCAGCGCGCGGCCGCCGTGCAGCTGGTGAGGCCGCGCCCGGCGGGGCGCGGGGCCGTAATACGCCGCGCGGCCGCGGTTCGCGCGCTCGAGGGCGAGCAGCAGCACGACGAAGCCGAGCAGGCAGCTGGAAAGCTGTGCCGCCGCCACGCTGTCCCCCATCGACAGCCACGCCTTGAAGATGCCCGTCGTGAACACCTCGACGGCGAAATAGGAAACGGTGCCGAAATCGGCGAGCGTTTCCATGAGCGCAAGCGCGGTGCCGGCGGCGATCGCCGGCCGCGCGAGCGGCACGGCTACGCGGGCGAACGCGCCGAGCGCGCCGTACCCGGCGAGGCGCCCGGCCTCGATCGCACTGCGCGAAAGATCGTGGAACGCGGTGCGCGCGACGAGGTACACGTACGGATAGAGCGCGAAGGAAAGCATCACGGCCGCGCCGGGAAGCGAGCGCACTTCGGGGAACCAGTACTCGCGCGCCTGCCACCCCGTCAGCCCACGCAACGCGGACTGCACCGGCCCCGTGAACTGCAGCCAGTCGGTGTAGGCATAGGCCATCACGTAAGCCGGCATCGCAACCGGCAGGAGCAGCGCCCACTCGAGCAGATCGCGTCCGGGAAACCGGTAGGCGGTGACCAGCCACGCGCTCACCACCCCGATCGAGACCACGCCGCAGGCCACGAGCACCAGCAGGAGCGCCGTGTTCAGCACATAGCGCGGCAGCGCAGTGGCGGCGAGATGGGCCCAGGTATCGCCGGCGCCGCTGAGGAAGCTGGCCAGCACGGAGACGACCGGCAGCGCGAGCAGTGCCGCGATGAGGATGGCCGTGCCCGCGAGCAGACCCAAGTTCTTGTAATTCAATGGACTGCGATTCCAAGACGAATGAGAATTATTACTATAATCCCCACATGTTGCTTGAAGTGAAGAACTTGCGCCATGCCTATGGCCGGCACGAGGTGGTCGCGGGCCTGGATTTTTCGCTCGCCCGCGGCGCCATCGGCTGCCTGCTCGGCCCGAGCGGATGCGGCAAGACCACGGTGCTGCGCTGCATAGCGGGTTTCGAAGCCGTGCAGGCGGGCGAGGTCCTTCTCGCCGGCCGCGTGGTTTCCGCACCGGGCGCCACGGTAGCGCCCGAGAAGCGCCGCATCGGCATGGTGTTCCAGGACTACGCGCTGTTCCCGCATCTTCACGTCGCGGGGAATATCGCGTTCGGCCTGCACGCGGCGCCGCAAGCCGAGCGCGCAGCGCGCGTGCGCGAGCTCGCCGAGCTCGTCGGCCTGTCCGCGGCGCTCGACCAGTACCCGCACGAGATTTCGGGCGGCCAGCAGCAGCGCGTCGCCCTCGCCCGCGCGCTCGCGCCGCGCCCGGAGCTCCTGCTGCTCGACGAGCCGTTCTCGAACCTCGACATCGACCTGCGCGAGCGCCTGTCGCTCGAAGTGCGCGAGATCATCAAGGCGAGCGGCGCCACCGCGGTCCTGGTGACGCACGACCAGCAGGAGGCGTTCGCCATGGCCGACGAAATCGGCATCCTGCACGAGGGCCACATCCAGCAGTGGGACAACCCGTACAACCTCTATCACCGTCCTGCCAACCGGTTCGTCGCCGACTTTGTCGGGCAAGGAGTTTTTCTGCCGGCGAAGGCGCTGCAGGGCGGCAAGCTGGAAATCGAGCTCGGCGTGCTCCAGGGAGATTCTCAGGGAAAGCACGAGCTGGAAGTGCTGCTGCGCCCGGATGACGTGGTGCACGACGACGCCGCGCCGACGCGCGCGGAGGTGCTGCACAAGGCATTCCGCGGCGCCGAGATCCTCTATACGCTGCGCCTCGAGAGCGGCAGGAAAGTCCTGGCGCTCGTCCCGAGCCACCACAACCATGCCCTCGGCGAGAAGATCGGCATCCGCCTCGACGTCGATCACGTCGTGGCGTTTCGCCCTGAAAGTCAATCCTCCAAGCCGTAAACGGCGCGTACTTCCAGGGTGAACTCCTTGCCGCGTAGCGGCGGCGGAATGGGCACCGCGCGCGCCGCCTGGGCGAACATCTCGAGCGCCTGCCGGTCGAGCACCTCGTAGCCCGAGCTGCCCTTCAGCGTCACCGACGGCCGGCCGTTGGCCGCGATCGCCACGCCCACCCGCACGTCGCCCTGCCAGTTGTTCTCGCGCGCGAGCGGCGGATAGCGCTTGTGGCGCCGCGCCTCGTCGATGAGCTGCACTCGATATTGATCGCGCGACAGCGATTCCGGAGCGGGCGCAGGCTGTTGCGCGGGCGATCGGGGAGGAGAAGCGGGCTGCGGCTCGACCGCTGCGACCGAGGGCGGCGCAACCGGGACCGGCGGGGACGGCATGTCGATCCGGGCCGCCGGTTCTTCGATCGCCATTTGGGGTGCCGGCGGCGCCGGCGTGGGCTGGGCTTCGACCGGAGCGGGCTTCGCGGCTCTCCTGGGCGGCGGGGCTTCGCGGCGGACCTCTTCGCTCGGAGCAATCGGGGCGGGCGCAGGTTCCGGCTCCATCAGGCGCGCGATGATCTGCGGCGGAATGCTCGCCGCACGCCGCGCGGTGTCGACGAGGTCCGGGAACGCGAAGAGCGCGAGCGCGTGCATTGCCAGCGACGCGGCCAGCGCATAGTGGAAACGGCGGTTATCGGTCACGGCGCAACGCCCGCCAGACCTTTTCCGGCGTCAGCGGCATCTCGAGGTGCGGGACCTCAAGCGCATCGAGGACGGCGTGCACCACGGCCGGAACGGCGCCGATGGTGCCGAGCTCGCCGCAGCCCTTGACGCCGAGGAGGTTCGTCTTGCACGGCACGCTTTCGTCGAAGCGCGCGTGCAGCGGCGGCAGCTGATCGGCGCGCGGCACGCAGTAGTCCATCAACGAGCCTGACACGAGCTGGCCGCTGTCGCCGTCGTAGCGCACCTGTTCCCAGAGGGCCTGGCCCGCGCCTTGCGCCATGCCGCCGTGGATCTGCCCCTCGACGATGGCGTGGTTGATGACGCGGCCGATGTCGTCGCAGCTCGAGAGCCGCGCGAGGGCCACCTCGCCGGTCTCGGGATCGATCTCCACCTCGGCCACCTGCGCGCCGTTCGGCCAGGAGGGAGTTGAAGGCGTCTGCGTCGCGGAGACTCGAACTATTCTGGAATCCTGAGCCGCGGCGAGCTCCGCAAGCGTCATCGAGCGGTCGGTGCCGGCAATGCGCAGGCGGCCGTCACGGAACTCCATATCGGCACTCGCCGCCTCGAGCGCCTCTGCTGCCAGTTCTTTAAGTTGAACAATCGCCTTGCGGCCGGCCGCGACCACCGCGGATCCCCCGACGAACGCCGAGCGCGATCCGACGCTGCCGACGCCGTTCGCCCGGTCGGTGTCGCCTTGGACGATTCTGACTTTGTCGGAAGAGATTCCGAAAACCTCGGTCACAAGCTGCGTATACGTCGTCTCCAGCCCCTGCCCCATCGCCTGGGTGCCGGAGAACACCGTCACCGTGCCCTCGGCGTCGATCTCGATGTCCACCGTCTCCGTGGGTAACGCGCCGGTCCACTCCAGGTAGACCGAAACACCACGGCCGCGCAGCTTGCCTCGCTTTTTGGATTCAGCGACACGTTTTTCGAAGCCTTCCCAGTCCGCGGCCTGGAGCGCACCGTCGAGCATGCGCTCGAACTCGCCGCTGTCGTAGGTCTCCCCCACGTGCGTCTTGTACGGCAGCTCCTCGGGCTTCAGCAGATTGCGCCGGCGCAGCTCGACCCGGTCGATGCGCATCTCGCGCGCGGCCTTCTCGAGCAGCCGCTCGATCAGGTAGTTGCCTTCCGGCCGGCCGGCGCCGCGGTACGCGCCGGTCGCCATCGTGTTGGTGAGCACGCCCTTGATGCGGTAGTCCACTGCCGGAACGCGGTACGCCGACGTCGCCACCTTCGCCACCATGGCGAGGGGGATCATCGCCGAGGACCCGACCGGAACCGCGCCGATATTGGCCAGCATTTCCATGCGCAGCGCGAGGATGCGCCCCTCGCGATCGAGCGCCAGCGCGGCGCGATAGTGCTGGTCGCGCGCCATGTGCGCGGCGAGGAACTCCTCGGCGCGCTCGGCGCGCCATTTCACCGGGCGGCCGAGCTTGCGCGCCGCATAGCACACCAGCGCGTCCTCCGGCGTGAGCCCGGTCTTCATGCCGAAGCCGCCGCCGATGTCGCCGTTCAGCAGCCGGAAATTCGCCGGCGGCTCGCCGAACACCGCCCCGAGCAGGTCGCGCGCCGCGGTCGGAGTCTGGTTCTGCGTGTAGAGCGTGGTGCGGCCCGCCTCGTGCACGCCGATGGCGCAGCGCGGCTCCATCGCCATCGCGTTCAGCCGCTGGTTGTGGATCTCCACGTGGCAAACGTGCGCCGCGCGTCCGAAAGCGGCTTCAGCCGCCGCAGCGTCCCCGTAGCGCGCTTCGGCCGCGACATTGCCCGTCGCCGCGTCCCAGATGACCGGCGCGCCGGCTGCGACTGCTTTGCGCGGGTCAACGACGGCGGGAAGGTCCTCGTACTCGACCTGAACGAGCTCGGCCGCGTCCTGCGCCTGCTGGCGCGTCTCGGCGACGACCGCAACCACGGGCTGGCCGACGTAGAACACCTTGCCCTCGGCGAGCGGCGTGCGCGGCGGCGCGGCCATCGGCGAGCCGTCGGCGCGCTTGAACAGCGGCGGAAACGGGATGTGCTTCACGCCGTCGGTGCGCAGGTCGACCATGGACCATGCGCCTAACATCCCTTCATGTTTCCTGCATTCGGAAGAATTGATACTTGAAATGCGTGCATGCGCATGCGGCGAGCGCACCAGCACCATCCAGGCCTGGCGCTCAAAGACCCGATCGTCGCTGAAAAGCCCCTTGCCGAGGAGCAGGCGCTCGTCCTCGAGGCGCTTCTGCGAGCGCGACGCGCCGAAGCGCGCCGACGCCGGATCGAACTGGACCTGCAGGGGAACTGCGCTCATCGCGGGAATCTGGCGGAGAGAGAGGGATTCGAACCCCCGGTACCGCAAGCGGTACAACAGATTTCGAGTCTGCCGCATTCGACCACTCTGCCATCTCTCCGCGGTCGAAACGAAACGCGAATCTTATCAGGCGCGCGAAATGCGCTCGCGCCCGCCCATGTACTCGCGTAGCGCCACCGGCACGGTGACAGACCCGTCCTCGTTCTGATAGTTCTCGAGGATCGCCACCAGCGTGCGCCCCACCGCCAGGCCCGAGCCATTCAGGGTGTGCACGAGCTCGGGCTTGCCGCTCTCGGCTCTGAAGCGGGCTTGCATGCGCCGCGCCTGGTATGCCTCGCAGTTGGAGCACGAGCTGATCTCGCGATAGGCGTTTTGCGCCGGCAGCCACACCTCCAGGTCGTAGGTCTTGGCGGCGGCGGCGCCGATGTCCGCGGTGCAGAGCTCCACGACGCGGTAAGGAAGCTCGAGTTTCCGCAGGATCGTCTCGGCGTGGCCGGTGAGCTCTTCGAGCGCTTCGTACGACTTGGCCGGGTGCACGATGTGCACCAGCTCGACGTTGTCGAACTGGTGGTTGCGGATCATTCCGCGCGTGTCTTTGCCGTACGAGCCCGCCTCGGAGCGGAAGCACGGGGAATGGCAGACGAACTTCAGCGGCAGGCTCTTCAGCTCGACGATCTCATCCCGCACGATGTTGGTGACCGGAACTTCCGCCGTCGGCAGCAGATAGGACTTGCCGTCGCCGTGCGGCACGACGAAGAGATCCTGCTCGAACTTCGGCAGCTGGCCGGTGCCGTAGGCAGTGGCGCTGTTGACGATGTACGGCGTATAGATCTCGGTGTATCCGTGCTCGCGCGTGTGCGTGTCCAGCATGAACTGGGCGAGCGCACGGTGAAGGTGCGCGACCTGTCCCCGCATGAGGACGAAGCGGCTGCCGGCGATCTTGGTCGCGGTGGCGAAGTCGAGGCCGCCGAGGCCTTCGCCGACATCCACGTGGTCCTTGACGGGAAACGTGAACTGGCGCGGCGTGCCCCAGCGCCGGCGCTCGGGGTTGTCCTCGGAGGATTTGCCCACCGGGACGGACTCGTGCGGAATGTTGGGAATCCGCGCCAGCAGGTCCTGGAAGCCTTCCTGCAGCTTCTCGAGCTGGCTTTCGGAAGCCTCGAGCAGCGACTTCAGCTTCTCGCCCTCGCGCATCAGCTCGGAGACGTCCTGGCCCCGCGCCTTCGCCTGGCCGATGTCCTTGTTGATGCGGTTGCGCGAGGCCTGCGCCTGCTGCACCGCCGTCTGCAGCTCTTTGCGCGTCGCTTCGAAGCGCTCGAACTGGCTCGCGTCGAAGGCGCCGGGGCCGCGCGTCGCGAGCCGCTTCGCCACTTCCTGGGGGTTCTTGCGCAAGAGCTGGATGTCGATCATTTTTTGTTTTTCAACTCTTCCATTCTCTGTCTTATCTTTGCTTCGAGCCCACGCTCGGTGGGGTTGTACCACTCGACCGGGGGCATACCTTCCGGAAAATAGGTCTGGCCCGCGGAGTACGCATCGGGCTCGTCGTGCGCGTACCGGTAGCACTTGCCGTAGCCGAGGTTCTTCATGAGGGACGTGGGCGCGTTCCGGATGTGCAGCGGGACGGGACGCGTGCCGTCGGCTGCAATGAAGTCGCGCGCCGCATTATAGGCTTCGTACACGGCATTCGATTTCGCCGCCACCGCGAGGTAGATCGCGGCCTGCGCGAGCGCGAGCTCGCCCTCCGGGCTGCCGAGGCGCTCGTAGGTCTCGCACGCGTCGAGCGCCAGGCGCAGCGCGCGCGGGTCGGCGAGGCCGACGTCCTCCACCGCCATGCGCACCAGCCGCCGCCCGATGTAGAGCGGGTCGGCGCCGCCGTCGAGCATGCGCACCATCCAGTAGAGCGAGGCGTCGGCATCCGACCCTCGCACCGCCTTGTGCAGTGCCGAGATCTGGTCGTAGAACTGCTCGCCGCCCTTGTCGAAGCGGCGCAGGTTCTTCGCCAGCGTCTGCTCGAGGAACGCCGCGTCGATCTTTTCGACGCCGGTGTTCATCAGGATCTCGACCGCGTTCAGCAGCCGCCGCGCGTCGCCGTCGGCGAAGCCGATCAGCCTCGCTTTGGCTTCTTCATCGATTGAAATGCGAGTGCGCGAGAGCAGCGTTTCCAGGTCCTGGACGGAGAGCGGTTCAAGAACATAGACGGTGGCGCGCGAAAGGAGCGCGCTGTTCACCTCAACCGAGGGATTCTCCGTGGTGGCGCCGACGAAGGTGAAGAGGCCGCGCTCGACGTACGGCAGGAAGGCGTCCTGCTGCGCCTTGTTGAACCGGTGCACCTCGTCGACGAACAGGATCGTGCGCCGGCCGCTCGAGGCGAGCGTGTGCTCGGCCGCCTGCACCGCGTCGCGGATATCCTTCACGCCGGCGAGCACGGCGGACAACGCGATGAACTCGGCGTCGAACGCCTTCGCCATGAGGCGCGCGATGGTGGTCTTGCCCGACCCCGGCGGGCCCCACAGGATCATCGAATGCGGCTTGCCCGACTCGAACGCGAGCCGCAGCGGCTTGCCGGGGCCGAGCAGGTGGCGCTGGCCGACGACCTCGTCGAGCGAGCGGGGACGAAGCGCGTCCGCGAGCGGCGCCGCTGGTTCCCGCTTGCCGAAAAGATCGCTCACTTCTCCCCTAGAACGTCGGTGCCCTTGGGAGGTTCGAAGCGGAATTCGGACTTGTCGACCTTCGGATTGCGCCGCAGGTTCATGAAGCGCAGCACGGTCCTCTGGCCGAAGTGGTCGAAGAGCTCCATGCCGCGCAGCGTGTGGTCGTCGAAGCCCATGCGCACGCGCTCGAAGCCGGCTTCGCGCTCGCGCGGTCTTGCCTCGAGCCACTCCAGGCCGTCCCTGGGGCCGGCGTCGGAGAGCTCGAACGCCTTCTCGATGTCGGCCGAGCCGGCGAGCAGCGCCGCCGGCGTCGAGCCCAGGGCGCGCGAAAGCTTGCGCACGGTGACCTGGTTGAGATCGCGGTCGTGGATCCAGACGCGCTCGCCGTCGCCGACGATCACCTGGTCCACGGGCTTCGCGTAGGTCCAGCGGAACAGCCCCGGACGCTGGAACACGAAGCTGCCTTTCGACTCCTGCGTCAGCTTGCCGCCGCGGTCGAAGACCTTCTGCTCGAAATCCGCGCGCGCCGACTGCGTGCTGCGCACGAACGTCTTGAAGCGCTCCAGGCTCGTGGCGTGCGCAGAAGCAGCCGCCAACGAGAGCAAGATTCCGAAGAGAAATTGCATCAAAAACCTACTCCGCCTTGGCGGGGACCAGGACCTCGCGGTTGCCGTTGGACTGCATGGCCGAAACCATGCCGGCGCGCTCCATGTCCTCGATGAGGCGCGCGGCGCGGTTATAGCCGATGCGCAGGTGGCGCTGCACCAGGGAAATCGACGGCCGGCGCGTCCGCAGCACGATCTCGACCGCCTGGTCGTACAAGGGGTCTTTTTCGCCCGAAGGGACGCCGTCGACGGCCGTGGCCTCTTCGTCGACCGCGGGTTCGAGAACCTCGCCGAGGTACTCGGGCTTCGCCAGCGACTTGAGATACTCGACCACCTTGTGCACTTCGTGGTCGGCGACGAAGGCGCCGTGCACGCGCTGCGGCAGCCCGGTTCCCGGGGGCAGGTAGAGCATGTCGCCGGCGCCGAGGAGCGACTCGGCGCCCGACTGGTCGAGGATGGTGCGCGAGTCGACCTTGGACGAAACCTGGAAGGCGATGCGCGAGGGAATGTTGGCCTTGATGAGCCCGGTAATGACGTCGACCGAGGGGCGCTGCGTCGCGAGCACGAGGTGGAGGCCTGCCGCGCGCGCCTTGCCCGCGAGCCGAGTGATCAGCTCCTCGACTTTCTTTCCGACGACCAGCATCAGGTCGGCGAGCTCGTCGATCACCACCACGATGTGCGGCAGCGGCTCCAGCATGTCCGGCTTGGCCGGATCGGGCGAGAACGGATCCTCGATCTTGCGGTCGGCGACCTTGTGGTTGTAGCCGGAGAGGTTGCGCGCGCCGATCCAGTTCATCAGCTTGTAGCGCCGGTCCATTTCGGCGACGCACCAGCCGAGCGCGTTGGTCGCCTGCTT